>JAEEGK010007934.1_pt1 | contig 25201 bp, 18 predicted proteins | sample 8958771 | NCBI WGS metagenome assembly JAEEGK01 (sample SAMN16246547, study PRJNA631951) | gut metagenome | biome: gut microbiome; feature: rumen; material: SC-attached | host: Bos | place: Iran: Karaj | collected 2018-10
CTATTTCTTCTTCCCTGCCCTGGGGAATCACCGGAGACAGGAAGGAAAGCATCTGGAGCATACGGGCTTCGGCCTCGGGAATGCCGCGGGAGCGCATATAGAAGAGCTCGTCGGGGTTGAGCTGGCCCACGGTGGCACCGTGGGAGCACTTGACATCGTCGGCGTAAATCTCCAGCTGGGGTTTGGTTTCCACCTTGGCATCAGGAGTAAGCACAATGTTGTGGTTTTCCTGGTATGCTTCGGTCTGCTGGGCGTCCGGGGCCACCACGATGGTGCCGTCAAAGTGCACCTGGGCCTGCCCGCCGGCAATGCCGTTGATGAGCTGGGTGCTCTTGCAGCCTGCGGCCTTGTGGTGCATCACAATGCGGAAATTCACCTTTTCATCGGCCTTGCACAGGTACAGGGCCTTGATGTGGGCTTCGGCGCCCGGGCCCACAAGGTCAACGCTCAGTTCTATGTCACGGCTCTCCCCCGGCAGCACCACAAACTGAAGCTCCAGCTTTTCGCCGGCCTTCACCCGGTACTGTCCCGCAGGAGGTGCTATGTAATGTCCGTGGCCCATCTTAGAACTGGTCAAATCCCTTGGATTCAATGGCGTCTATGAGTTCGCGGCCGCCGGTTTTCACAATGCGGCCGGCCTTGAGCACGTGCACCACATCGGGCTGTACGTATTCAAGGAGCTTGTGGTAGTGCGTAATGATGATGGCGCTCTTCCGGGGGCTGCGGAGGGTATTCACGCCGTCGGCCACTATCTTGAGGGCGTCCACGTCCAGGCCGCTGTCGGTCTCGTCCAGGATGGAGAGGTCCGGCTCCAGCAGGGCCATCTGGAAAATTTCGTTGCGCTTCTTCTCTCCTCCAGAGAAACCCACGTTCACTTCGCGCTTGGCAAATTCGGGCTTCATCTGCACCAGGGCCATCTTTTCCTTCATCAGCTTGAGGAAATCGCCGGCTTTCATCTCCTCCTGCCCCTGGGCCTTGCGCTTGGCATTGACGGCGGCCTTCATAAAGGCCGTGATGGTAACGCCGGGGATCTCAATGGGATACTGGAAACTCAGGAAAAGGCCCGCCCAGGCACGCTCCTCGGGGGTCAAGGCCAGCAGGTCCTGTCCCTTGTAGAGGATGTTTCCCTCAGTGACTTCGTAGTCCGGACGGCCCGTGAGAACGGCGCTCAGCGTGCTCTTGCCGGCTCCGTTGGGGCCCATCACGGCGTGCACCTCTCCGGGTTTGATATCCAGGTCAATTCCCTTGAGGATTTCCTTATCCCCAATACGGGCGTGCAGGTTTCTTATCTCAAGCATTTCTTCTGTATAGTTTAATCCAGGTGATGAGCGACCACAGGCCGTTCACCAGGTACAGGGCGCAGACAATGGGCATAAACACGTTGCCCACGCTCAGGTGCAGGATAATCTGGGTTACGTTGACCGCCAGCCACACCAGCCAGCAGTCCCACTTCTTGAGGGAACTCAGCAGCTGAGCCAGCAGGATGAGAGCCGTCACCACGGAATCCAGGTAGGGATGAGGGTCGGCCGGGAAGAGCGAATCCAGCAGCCAGCCCCAGGCAAAGGCCACCAGCAACACACCCAGCACGCTGATAAAACGCTCCTGGCCCGTGAGCATAGATACGCGAAGGGCCTTGTGGTCCTGCGAGCTGCGCTCGGAAGACTTGGGGTGCGTCCAGCGGTAGTGGCCCATAATGTTGATGGCCAGCGATACCGGCTGCAGCAGCAGGTTGGCATACAGGTTCTTGTTCCAGAAAAGCAGGAACAGGGCAGCCGTGTACAGGTAGCCCACCCAGAAGTTGTATTTGGAATTCCGGCCCGCCAGGAATACACAGGTAAGTCCCAGCAGCGAGCTCACAAAGTCAATCAGCAAGACCGGACGTCCGGCCAGTTCAAACAGTATTAAATCTAAATATTCCATTATCCTACAGATCCTTCAAGGGATACTTGCAATAGTTTCTGCGCCTCAACGGCAAATTCCATAGGCAGACGGCTCAGCACCTCGCGGGCATACCCGTTCACAATGAGTCCCACGGCATCTTCCGGGCCGATTCCCCGCTGGTTGCAGTAGAAGAGCTGGTCCTCCGAAATCTTGGAAGTGGTGGCTTCGTGCTCCACCGTGGCCGAAGGATTCTGGCTCTGGATGTCCGGGAAGGTATGGGCGCCGCAGCGGGAGCCAATGAGGAGGCTGTCGCACTGGGAGTAGTTGCGGGCGTTCTGGGCGTTCTTGCCCATACGCACCAGGCCGCGGTAGCTGTTCTGGCTCACGCCGGCCGAAATGCCCTTGGAGACAATGCGGCTCCTGGTTCCCCGGCCCAGGTGTATCATCTTGGTGCCGGTATCGGCCTGCTGGTGGTTGTTGGTCACGGCCACCGAGTAGAACTCGGAGCTGCTGTAATCTCCTTTTAATATGGTAGAGGGGTATTTCCAGGTAATGGCACTGCCGGTTTCCACCTGGGTCCAGCTCAGGTGGGAGCCGTCTCCCTTGCAGATGCCGCGCTTGGTCACGAGGTTCAGGATGCCTCCCTTGCCGTCGGCGTCTCCGGGGTACCAGTTCTGCACCGTGGAGTACTTGACATCGGCCCCTTTTTCTACAATGATCTCCACCACGGCGGCGTGGAGCTGCTGCTCGTCCCGCATAGGAGCGGTGCAGCCTTCCATATAGCTCACGTAGGAGTCTTCGTCGGCCACTATGAGCGTTCGCTCAAACTGACCGGTGCCCTTGGCGTTGATGCGGAAGTAGCTGCTGAGCTCCATAGGGCACTTGACGCCCTTGGGGATGTAGCAGAAGGATCCGTCGGAGAAAACGGCCGAATTGAGGGCGGCAAAATAGTTATCGCTGGAAGGCACAACGGAGGCCAGGTACTTGCGCACGAGGTCCGGATGCTCCTTCACGGCCTCCGAGAACGAGCAGAAGATGATTCCTTTCTCGGCCAGGGTTTTACGGAAAGTGGTGGTAACGGACACGGAATCAAAAACGGCGTCCACGGCCACCACGCCGGCCAGTACGTCGCGCTCCTGCAGCGGAATGCCCAGCTTGTCAAACGTTTCGGCCAGCTTGGGGTCAATTTCCTTGGGGCGATCCTTGTCTTTCTTGGGGGCGGCAAAGTAGATAATGTCCTGGAAGTCAATCTCCGGCATATCCAGATGGGCCCACTGCGGCTGCGGCATAGCCTGCCACTTGCGCAGGGCATCCAGCCGGAACTCCAGCAGCCACTCAGGCTCCTCTTTCCGGGCCGATATCATACGCACAATTTCCTCGTTCAATCCTTTGGGGATGAACTCCTGCTCCACATCCGTTACAAAGCCCTCTTTGTACTCTCCGGAAGTAAACTGTTGTATGATCTTCTTGTCTTCCGACATATCGTACAAAGATACTGCTTTTTTCCGGATATCTTACGAGGGTCGGAAGAAGAGGGCCCAGAAGCTATTTGTAGAAGTTGTAGGGATTGGTCTCTTTGTCCCAGAGTTTGTAATCCAGCTGATAGTCGGTCACTTGCCAGCGGCTTCCGTCTTCGTCTACCCGCTTGAGGACCAGCCCGTTAGAGGGGTCAATCCACCAGCAGCTTGAGCCGTAGCCCATCACGCCCTTGCCACGGAAGTCAAACACCCAGCACTTGACGCCGCAAACGTCCTCCTCGCCTTTGTAGTATTGGGCCAGTTCGGTCTGCTTGCGATTGTACTGACGGAGGCGCTGCATCACTATTCCGGGCTCCAGATCAGGGTCATTCTGGTTGTCGCGGCCAAAGTCCGACAGCTCGGAACAGACCCAGAGGGTTTCCGGCTCCGGGGCAGGGGCATACATATCAAACCAATCTCCGGGGTCATCGATGTCGTATACAAACTTATTGGTAAAATACGTGCCCTGAAGGCCTTGCTTGGTGGTATAATCGTACTTCTCATACAAGGTGTTCTCACCGGGATGGGCCTCAACGTAGCAATAGGTGTCCCCAATCATAGCGTACACGTTGGCCGCCTCCAGCTGGCCGCTTTCGCTAAAACGCTCCGCAGCAATGCGGAAGTTGTTCTTGGGGAGGGAGAGTTTATAAGGGCCGGTCCACTGGGCCCAGGCAGAGACGCCCGCAAAGAGCATCGCCGCCATCATCAACATCTTTTTCATAAGCTACTTCTTTACAAATTCCACACGGCGGTTCTTGGCGCGGCCTTCTTCGGTGCTATTGGACGCAATGGGTTCGTGGGAGCCCTTTCCAACCGGCGTAAGGCGGGCCGATGCAATCCCCTTCTCTACCAGGGCGGCCACAATGGCTTCGGCCCTCTTCTGGGACAGCGGATCATTCACTTTGTCGGAGCCGGTGGCGTCGCAGTGGCCCTGCACCTCGAATTCCAGGCCGGGATTTTCCTGCATAAGTGCGGCTACGCGGTTGATTTCTACTATGGATTCGGGCTTCAGATCGGCCTTGCCCGTCTCGAAGGTGATGGCATAGGTGACAATCTTGCCCTCGCTCATCAGGCGGTCATACAGGGGCACGGCTCCTTTGGCTATGCGGACATTGCTGATGCCGCTGAAACGATACTGGGAACCACTGCTAAAGAAGAAGTACCCAGGGGCTGCCATAGCCGGAACATTGATAAGACGGAAACCGTTGATATAGCCTTTGAAGGCCCTCTGGTTAAAGGAGAAGGCAAAATGGTTCCATTCTCCGGCCTTCAGGGGGTTGTCCTTTTCGCTATAACCTCCCCTGTCGGGATTGAGGCCCAAATCCTTGTCGCCGCTAGTCATCATATCGGAATTCGGTTTAACAAGCCCCCATTCCAGAGTGGAAGAGCCGTCCTCCCTATAGCGGAAAGTGACAACGCTGGGAGCATTGTAATAGTCGGAAGCCCCGGGAGCGCCAAAAGACAGGCTCAAGGTAAGATCGGACGATTCTTCTTCCGAAAGCGGGGCCACAAAAAGGTCAAACTCCACGGTGAAAATCTCCGGCAGCCAGCTCCATCTTTCTTTCATCAGGGGCATCACCTGGCCCTGGCCATTATCCGTAAAGGCCAGGACCTTGCGGCCTTCCAGCGTAGCGGTCTCCACATAACCGTCCAGGAGGTCCCAGCGCAGCGGGAATTCGCCCACGCGCTCATTTTCAAAAGTGTCATCGAAGAAAATCTCGTCGCCCGGCACAAAATCGCTCTTGGCGTAGCCGGTCTGTACCTGGGTCTTGGGGGTTTCGGCGGCCTGTACGGGGACTTCGGCCTTGGGGGCCTCCTTGGCCTCTTCTTTCTTGTCTTTTTTACCTAATTTGCCGTCCAGGACGTCGTTAACGCCTTTTTCTACTTTGTCGCCAATGTTCTGTTCGGCGGCATTTTTGGCTCGCTGGCCCAGATTCTTCAGAAAACTCTGGGCACCGGCGGTGCTGCCAAGCAGGCACAGCACGGTAAGAGAAACAACTAGTTTTTTCATGTCAAAGTGGTTTGTGTTGATATTGCAAGGTCAAAGTTCACCATTCTGAAAATGAAAAACACCACCCGAAAGGGTGGAAATGAATTCTTTTTTAGTAACTTCGTGACCGTGAAAAAGGGATTTATCATCATTTGTTTGCTGGCTTGCGGGCTCCGTGCCCAAGCCTACAACGACCACCGGGGCCACAATCTGGATTCCCTGGAAAGGGAGGTGGCCAAGTGGACGCCGGACGCCATAGAAAAGGCCTCCGAAGAAGAATTGGTAAAACTCAACGCCGCTTACCGGGAGCTTATGCTGGGATACAGCAACATTATAAGCCCCAAGTGCGAATTCTATGCACGGAAAGCCCTTTCCATAAGCCAGACCCGAGGGTGGGAATATGAGAACCTGGATGCTTTACGCCACATTGGTCAGTGCTTCTGGGCAAGCGAAGAGCTGGACAGCGCCGCCTACTACTATAACCAGGCCCTAGAGGCGGCCGAAAGACTAGTAGCCGACCCAAAGACCGTTGACGATGCCCGTTCCGTGCTGTATGGCACCGTTGGCAACCTGTATAATACCATGGGCAACATCCCGGAAGCCATGCGCCTGTACGCCAAAGCCGGGGAAATCTTTGACAAATACGGCTGGAACAGCAGCAATGCCGTCCTCTATTATAATATAGGAGAAACCTGGACCGACGAGGGAGATCTCAACAAGGCGTTGGATGCTTACCAGAAGTCGCTTTCCTATGCCCAGGCCGCCAACGATTCCCTCTGGATGGCCAACGCTCAGAAGGGTCTGGGGCGCCTATACATGGAAAAAGGCCAAAACTGGAAAGCCGTACGGTATTTCCATAAGGCCGAAGACTATTTCTCCCTCCACGACACGGAGGAACCTCTTCAACGGAAAGAGAACTTTGAGTACATGTCATTGGCCCTGGAATCCCAGCAGCGCCTGCTCACAGGGCTTCTGATAGGGGCCGTCCTGCTGGTGGTCCTGGTCCTTCTGGCGGCCTTCCTGGGCAACCGTCTCAGGGCTTCCCGCCAGGCGCAGGCCGATACCGCCGCTGTCATGGAAGAGACCCTGGAAGAGCTGCGCGGCCAGGCTTCGGCCCCCTCTCTATCCAAACGGGAGCTTGAAATCCTGGACTTGCTGTCCAAAGGATACACCACGCCTCAAATTGCCGAGGCCCTGTGCCTGAGCCCGGAAACGGTCAAATGGTACCGGAAAAAGCTTTTGGTCAAATTTGACGTGGCCAACACAGCCGAGCTGGTGTCCGCCGCGCAGAAAGAAGGTCAGTTATAACTTCTTGAGCTGGATACGGACAGGTTTGTCTACGCCGTAGCCTATCCAATAGCCCAGAGCACCGTTGATATTGCTCTTCATTGTGGTGCCGGTTTCTGCGCCAAAGACGTTGGCGTAAAGGAGAACCTGGTAGTTGTTCCAGAAGCTATAGGCCTCTGCATCCATGGTGCATAATTTTACCCACAACTCGTTCCCTTCCTTAATATTGGGCATAGCGAGGAAATCCATCAGGCGCTGGGTACTATACATAAATAACTCGGTATAGCCATTGAGCTGCGCATCGTCTATCTGGGCCAGAGCCGAAGGATGATAATGCGTATCTACCCCCGTTTCACGGGTAAAAATCTTGTAATAATTACCTTTTTGGGACGGATCGGTAAAACCGCACACCACGTGGCAAAGGCTATCCTGTATGGAGGCCACATACACCGTATCAATGGGAACCGGCTCCGGGATGGTGGTCTTTGCGGTGGCCACATAGTCTTTGTATTCTACCTTAAGCTCATAGGTTTTCCCCGGCTTTCCCGTTATCTTGTCTGTAGAAAACACATAGGGCGGGAAATAGTTGGGGTCCACTACACCGGTAAGGACGGCCGATTTTTCTCCGTCACTAACCGTCACGCGGGCCCACTTGGCAATGCTTTGGACCAGTTCTTCGGTAGTAACTTCCTTGCCCAGCTCCACAATCAGGGATTCCGAAAGCAAGACCATAGGGTGGCCGTCGCTCTCTATCCAACCCTCCACTACCAGGCGGGATTCACTCTGCGGGATGGCCTTGGTGCAGGAAAGCGGAAGTAAAACCGCCAAAAACAGTATGATAACAATCTTTCTCATCATCAGAAGGTGTGGAAAATGGCAACGGACGGAAGGAAACGAAGCTGGATTCCGGCGGTCTTGAAAGTACAGGTGCCGTTTTTCTCGTTATAATGCATACCCAGGCTCAGGTCGTTGACTTTACCCAGCACGTTGTAAACAGAGACGTTGATGCCGCTCTTTCCCTTGGGGCCTTTGCGGAAATACCAGTTGGCCGAAATATCCATACGGGAATAGTACGGCAGACGGCCCGAATTAAAGGGTCCATACTCGCAAATGAGATGGCTGCCAATCATATAGATGGATTTGGGCTGGGTGTAAGGGGCGCCGGAGGCCAGCACATAAGTGCCGCCCACGTCAAAACGACCGAAGTCATAAGTAAGCACAACATCCAGCTCGTGCGGACGGTCGTGCGCAAACGGATGCTCTCCTATTTTATTCTCATCATCAAAGGTGCGGAGGCTTCGGGCGTACGCATAGCTGATCCATCCGGTGAGGCGGCCCTTCTGTTTCTGGATCATAATATTGGCGCCGAAGGCCCGTCCTTTTCCGGGAGCCACGCTGTTGGCCAGAGTATAGTGGCCGTTATAAACATCCAGGAGATTCCCCACGTATTCCAGCTGGTTGTACAGCTGACGGTAGTACACCTCAGAAGAAATGGTGAACATTCCCTTGGGCGTTGTGTAATTGTAGGAAAGGGAGATATTGTGCGACCACTGCGGCTTCTGGAGTTCTCCGGCGGCTACCCAGAACTCGGAGGGCAGACCCATATTGGTCAGGCCCAGCTGGAACAGGTTCTGGCGTTTGAGCTCGTAGCGCAGTTCCATTTTACCCCACTCCTGAAAGTCGGTGGTGAGGCCGGCCTGAGGGGTGATACCAAAGAAACTCTTCTTCTCAGGACTCAGATACCAGTGAAGCCCGGCCCCGGCGTGGACCTGGAACCAATAGCCAAGATTGCGGCGGTATTCGGCCGAAAGAATGGTCTCCAGGGCATTCTGAATGGGTTCGTCGCCTTGGTTGCCGGCAGCGGAAAAAAGACCTTCGGCCTTGGGGTTCTGGGGCTGAATATGATAAAAAGAGACGTGTGCACCAAACCGCCAGTCTTTCCAGTCCAACGTTCCGCGGTAACCATAGTCCCGTATATAGGAAGGCACGTAGCCCTTGGCATTGAAGGCATCCATGATGGCCTGCATGCCCCCCGTGGATACATAAAGCTTCTGCTTGAGGGTGGCGTCTGAGAAATAGTGATTCCAGTGAATGGCTCCCAGGCCGTTATACCAGCTGGCCTCCAGATTGTTGATGAGGGCGGAGGACACGCTGCCATCGTCCAGGCTGCCAAAAAAGTCCACCCAGATACGGTCCCGCTTGGTGGGTTTCCACAGCCAGGTGATGTTGGCATCCGTGAAACCATAGCGAACGGGAGAATCGTAGTACTTGAGCTGGTTTTTGTATAAGGTATTGACGAAAGTGCGGCGCGCGCTTACGGTCAGGGACGATTTCTTGCCCAGCGGAATACTAAGGGTTCCTTGTCCGGAGAGCATACCCAGAGACAGGTCTCCGGAGAATCTCCGGGCCACCGTGTCCTTGAGCTGGATATCGATGAGGCCGGCCAGACGGGCTTCCTGCCCCGATGTGGTGGCATACTGGATGCCCTTGAAATGCGGCGTGTTAAACACGGAGAACAGGCCCAGCAAGTGGGTAATGCCATAAACGGGGACTCCCTGCTGGGAGACCAGGGTCATGGCCGCTTCACTTCCCTGCATATACAGGCCGCCTTCCATTTCCGTGCAGAGCTGAACGCTGGGCAGCAGCCGGACAAAGCGGATGGGGTCTGCATTGCCCATAACGGAGGGGATGGCAGAAATCTTGCCCGTATTCACTTCTCCGCTGATGCCTTGCCAGCTCAGGACCATAGGCTTGTCCATCTGCTCGGTAATGATGGAATTGCTCAGCTTCTCGTGGGCAACCGTGTCCCGCTCCTGTGCACCGGCACAGAAGCAACCCGCCACAAGCAGAAGCAGCGCCAGGCTATTCCGTAGATAAGACATGGTTGAGAAGATAATTGATAAGGGGTTCTACCAGCAGTACCGTAGTAATGGAATAAGAGGTTCCATCCTGGAAGCGGAATACGGGAATATAACCCAGATCGTAGACTTCCAGACCCAGGGTGGCTACATCTTTCCCCTGGTCATAGACGTGGATGTTCCAATACTTTTCCCAGGATTTGGGACCACAGATAATCATAGAAAAAGGCTCCAGGATGCCGTGGAACTCCAGGCCGCCATAGAGGTCTCCGTCCAGCTGCCACTTCTCTCCCTCCAGGTGTGAGAACTTGAGCCAGAGCATAGACTCTCCATTCTGACGCAGGTTGTAGAGGATGGCTCCGTCCATCCCCATACTCACCACGCTGTTCTTTACTATGTATTCCTTGGCATCGGCATAGCTTTGCAGATCCAGTTTGGTTGCAAAGGTGGTGAAGGATGCCTCCAGGTGCAATTTGACCTTTTCCTCTTCGGTAGGTTCGTGCTGCGGGACATCACTCTGCTGTTTGTTGCAGGCCAGGGCCCCCAGCAAAATGAGACAAAAAACGCCGGAGCGCTTTAAAAAAGTAGGAATCAAGGACATAATCTGCTCGTTAAATAAACCAATACGGCCCTTCATCACTGAAAGGCCGGTGTTTAGTGCCCAGAGCGGGAATCGAACCCGCACGATATTGCTACCACAGGATTTTGAGTCCAGCGCGTCTACCAATTCCGCCATCCGGGCAGGTAGTAAATGCAAATGTAACTCAAATTCGCTGAACTGCCAAATTTTTCCACTATCTTTGTAATCTATGAAAGGTGATTGTAAAATAGTGTCCGGCGGCCTTCTCCGCGAGGTAGCAACCCTCCTGAAAGGGGAGTCAGAGGTCTTTTTGGTCTATGACGAGAACGTGGCCTGGATAGCCGGCGAGGTAATGGACGCGGTGCCGGTGAAGGGCGCCTTCGGCCTGGAAACTTCCGAAGAGCTCAAGACCCTGGAAACCGTTCAGGCGCTGTGCCGGCAGCTTTTGGAGGCCGATGCTTCCCGCAAGGCCTTTCTGCTGGCCGTTGGCGGCGGCATTACCACCGATTTGACGGGCTTTGCAGCAGCTATCTACAAGCGCGGCATCCGTTATGCCAATGTTCCCACCACGCTCCTGGCGCAGGTAGACGCCGCCATCGGCGGCAAAACCGGCGTCAATCTGGACGGCTACAAGAATATGCTGGGCGCTTTCCGTATGCCGGAGTTCACCTTCCTCTGTGAAGAAGTCCTCAAGACCCTCCCGCCCCGCGAGTTCCGCGCCGGAAAGGCCGAAATGCTCAAAACCTTCCTCCTGGAAGACGCCAAAGCCTACGAACAGGCGCTGAGCGCCACCCAGTGGCAGTCCCTCATAACCCGCGCGGCCCAGATTAAGGCCGATATCGTCCAACAGGACCCCGAAGAGCACGGCATTCGCGCCACGCTCAACCTGGGTCACACCTTTGGCCACGCCATTGAGCACGAGGCGCAGGAAAGAGGGGAAGACATCCACCACGGAGAAGCCGTGGCTATGGGTATCCTTCTGGCGGCTCGCCTGGCAGAGCGCAAGGGCCTGGCACAGAAGGGCTTGGAAGCCCGGTTGAAGGCCAATTTTGAAGCCTCCGGCCTTCCCACGGAGTGTCCTTATCCGCTGGAAACCCTGGCGCAGGCTATGGAAAAAGACAAGAAAGCCGCCGGCGGCCGCGTCAAATGGATACTGCCCATAGAGCCCGGAAAGGTTGTAATGGAAGAAATGACCGTAAAGGAAGCGATGAATGATTTGCGTTAGCATTCAAAATAAAGACTATCAAGAGATTCTGGAAATCCTGAAAACGGTGGAGATGGCAGAAATCCGCCTGGACCGCTGTGCCCTGGAGGACGAAGAGATTGAGGCCCTGTTCTCGGATTCGGACGTGCCGCTCATTGCCACCTGCCGCCTCAGCGAGGAACCGCAGGCCCCCGAGCTGCTGGAACTGGCCATCCGCTCCGGCGCCAAGTATGCCGATCTTGAGATGGAAGCCCCCGCAGCGGTGGGCCGCCGCATCCGTGAGGCCTGCCGCGAGTACGGCACCGTTCTCATCCGCTCCTACCATAATTATGAAGACACCCCTTCCAAAGAAGTGCTCCAATCCCTGGCGGAAAGGGCCCGCGCTTTTGGAGGAGAAGTGGTAAAAATAGTAACCACAGCCCACTCTGAGGCCCATAATGCCACAGTAGCGGCCCTTTATCAGGACGCTGCTCCAGGCACGCTGGTGGCCTTCTGTATGGGAGAAGCCGGCAAGGTTTCCCGCCTGGATGCCCTGCGCTATGGTGCACCCTTTACGTATGCCTGCCTGAGCCCGGAAGACGCCACCGCCCCCGGTCAGTGGACCTGGGAGGAAATGAAAGAGGCTGTGTATAAGGGCTTTCGCTTTGTAAAGGCCGAGGCTCTGCCTATGCCTTCTTCCAAAAGTTTTGCCCAGCGGGCCATCATTGCCGCCGCTTTGGCAGAAGGAACGTCGCAGCTTTCCGGTTATACTCCCTGCGGAGACAACGAAAGTGCTATAAATGTGGCAAAATCGCTTGGCGCAGAGGTAAAAATAGACGGTAACAAAATTGTTATCGCCGGAATGGGAGCCACTCCCGGATGCCTGAATTTGGAGCAATTGCACTGCGGCGAATCCGGCTTCTTAACAAGGCTCATTATCCCCATTTTGTCGGTTGTTTCAAAAAATCAAGTGCTTGTTTCAGGAGAAAAAACCCTTTTGAACAGGCCTCTGACCAGTGCTCACGACATTATGGCTTCTTTTGGCGTCCGGCTCTATCCTGAAGGCAACAATGACAGGAAACAAGATTGTTACCTTCCTTTGCGGGTCTCCGGACCCCTCTTCGCAGGCCGCGCCGACGTCTCCGGAAAGGGTGGTTCGCAGCTAATTTCGGGTTTGCTGGCCGCTTTGCCCCTTTGCGAGGAAAAATCGGCCCTTTTTGTCCACGATCCGCGCAGCATTCCGTACCTTTTTATCACCGTTGACGTCCTCAAAAAGTTTGGCATTCGTATGAGTTCGGAGATGGAGGGCGGTTATGACTTCCTGGAAACGCAGGACTGGGCCCTTTGCACCGGCGTCAACTTCCACATCAAGGGAGGCCAGCGCTACAAAGCCGCCGATTTTGCAATAGAGGCCGACTGGTCCGGTGCCGCCCCCTTCCTGGTGGCCGGTGCCATCTTTGGAGACATAGAAGTGGAAGGTCTTGATACAGAGAGCCTTCAGGCCGATATTTCCATTATGGACATCCTGATGGAGGCCGGCGCCAGTATGTCCCAGCTGGACAGCCCCGGCGGCCCCATCCACGTGCGCCGCGCTCCGCTGAGCCCCTTCCAGACCGACCTCAACAACTGCCCCGACCTCTTCCCTATGGTAGCCGTGCTGGCGGCCTTCTGCCCCGGCAAGAGCCACATCCTGGGCGTGGAGCGCCTGAGGCACAAGGAGACCGACCGCGCAGCCGCCATTGAGCAGATGCTCACGCAGATGGGCGTGCCCGTGCAGATAGAAGAAGACGAGATGACCATTGAGGGTATGGGCCTTACCCAGCGTATCCTGGAAGGCAAACTGCTGCAGGGCGGCCGTTACGCCTCCCACGCCGACCACCGAATGGTGATGGCCCTCAAAGTGGCATCCCTGGGCGCCGAAAGCCCCATAGAAATTGACGACACGGCCTGCGTAGCCAAGTCCTTCCCCCAGTTTAACGACTTATTTGACAAGCTATGAATACTTTTGGCAATAAATTCAGAGTCAGCATTTTTGGAGAGTCTCACGGAGAGAGAATCGGTGTTACGGTAGACGGAGTCCTCCCGGGCATTCCGCTTGGCGTTGAGGATTTCACCCAGGATCTGGCCCGCCGCAAGGCCGGCGCCCTGGGCACCACACCCCGCCTGGAGGCCGATGAGCCCGAGATTGTAAGCGGTGTATACGAAGGCAAGACCACCGGCGCCCCGCTCACCATCCTCTTCAAGAACGAGAACACCCGCAGCGAAGACTACGAGCAGTTCCGGAAGCACCCCCGTCCCGGTCATGCAGACTTCACGGCCAACCTCAAGTTTGGCGGTTTCAACGACCCCCGCGGCGGCGGCCACTTCAGCGGACGCCTCACCCTGGGCGTTGTGGCAGCCGGCGTCCTGGCCAAAAAGATGCTCTATTTTGCCCAGTTCCAGGCCCGCCTGGTCAAGGTGGGCGGCCTTACGGATGCAGCTCAGTGGCCGGAGGCCCTGAAGGCCGCGCAGGCCGAAGGCGATTCCCTGGGCGGCGTAGTGGAATGCACCGTGAACGGGCTTCCCATCGGCCTGGGAGAACCCTTCTGGAATAGCGTGGAAAGCCAGATTTCGCACGCCGTCTTTGCCATTCCCGGCGTCCGCGGCATCGAGTTCGGTGACGGTTTTGCCGCCTCGGATATGAAGGGCTCCGAACACAACGATCTCTTCCCGGAGCACGAATGCTGCGGCGGACACCACCACGAGGATGGTGAAGAGCATCACTGCTGTCACGGAGAGCACGAGGAAGGACACGAGTGCCAGTGCCACGGGGAGCACGAAGAAGGCGAGCACCACTGCTGTGGCCGCCACAAGCGCCCCCAGCCGCCTGTGACCAATCACGCCGGCGGCGTGAACGGCGGCATCACCAACGGCAATCCGCTGGTCTTCCGCGTGGCCTTCAAACCCACCGCCAGCATAGCCAAAGCCGGCATCCCCGGGCGTCACGACGTGTGCTTCGCCCTCAGGACACCGGTCATCGTAGAAGCTATGGCCGCCATTGTACTGGTGGACCTGGCCCTTGGCTAGAACATATTGAAGGCGGCACTCTGGGCGCGCTGGCTGTGCTGCGCGTTCATCTTGCCAAAGTTCCACTTGACACCAATCAGGAAGTATCGGCCCATAACCAGCCGATAGGTATCTTCCTGGTAGTTGGCCGTGATGGTGTGGCTCAGATTGCGGGTCTGGTTCAGGATATCCTTGAGCTGGAGGCTCAGGTTGAAGGCGCCGATGCTCTTGGTAATGCTGGCGTCCCACTGCAGTTCCGGCCGGTTATAGCCCTCCGCATAACCCGCGTACATCTGGTATCCCAGTTCGGTCTGGAACTCAAACTCGTGTTTGGTAGTATAGGACCCCTCGGCATAGACCCTGCCGGAGAAGGTGTTCATATTGGCTTCCGGCTTGTTTGAATACCGGCCCAGGCGGCCGCCGCCGCTGACGCCCACCCGCACGGAATAGCGGTCCTGGTTGAGCCGGACATTTATTCCAAGACTGGGGGAATAGGTTTGCGTGGTGGTTTCCGTAAAACCGCTCTGGCCGCTGTAGAAGCGGTCTCCGGCGGCATTGCCCCAGAAATCGGCCATAAACTCGGAATAATTGAACTGATCCTTGTCCAGCGCCGCGAGAACCCCTTGTGCCAGGTAATTGGTGTAACTGCCGAAGGAGAGGGAGCCGTTCAGGCTCAGGGTCCAGATTTTCTTGGCATCCAGCGGCGTGGTGTAATTGGCCGACATGGACATATTGACGGAAGGCTTCTTCACGTTCACGGGGACACTGTACAGGATGCCGGCGGCATCGTACCAGGTGGCGTCGCTAACCTGATTGGTGCCGATTGTACCATAGACAAAGAGCATGAGGTTGGAGAACTTGGCGGGGTTACTCAGCGTCCAGTCGGCAAAGATGGAGGACTGTGTGTAAGACTTGAGGTTCACGTTGCCCACGCTCATCCGGGACAGGTCTGAAATGTTGAGCACCGGGAGCATCCGGTTGTTGGAAGGCTTTCCGCTGGAAGTGCTGGCCGATATCTGCAGGCGGCTGGTGCCCTTGGAAAACACAAAGACCGCATTGGGCATCACCAGCCAGTCCCATTCTCCCTTTCCGGCCGTAGCCTCTATTCCATAACTCTTGGAGAAGGTCTCGTTGAGCACTCCGGCCACATCCGTTCCGAGGCCCACATAAGATTGTTTGGCAAAGGTATAACGCACCATCAGCCCATACAGGTGCCGGAAGTACCGGTTGCGGCTTTCGGAGGAATAATAGTCGTTCCGGCCGGCGGCGTCAAAGGCATCGCGGAGGTTGCTGCTCTGGGAAAGGCTATAAGAAGCATTGAACCGGGCACTCCACTTCTCTCCCAGGGGTTCGTTGTACTGAAGCGACGCTCCGTTGGAGAAAGACCGGCCGTTCCCATTATAGGTAAGGGCCCTCAGATCTTCTCCCCCTATATAGTAGAGGGAAGAGCTTTCCTGGCTGTCCGACCCGCTGGTGCGGTAATTCAAGTTGACGCCCAGGCGCAGGCTCCTTCCTTTCTTTCCGCCTATCTCCCGGAGGGTCCCGTCGGCCGTCATCCCGGCACTCTTGGACGAGGAAAGGCTGTGCGTGAGCCGCTCCGAACGGTTGATCTCCAACTGCTCCCGGATGGTTTTCGAGGAGCCCGTGGCGGTGGCATCGGCCCGGGAATAATTGAAGGACGGGCGTATATGGAACCAGAATTTTCCGCTTTCCTTCAGGAATTCCAGATTGGTGCCCACATTGTGCTCAAAGCGCCTTCCGCCGTTGTCCCGGGTGGTCACCAGGTTGCCATCGGCCTGATAGGTGGTGCGCTCCGAACGGGATCCCGTCTGCGTGTCTCCGTATTTGTAATTGGCGCCAAAAGTGGTTTCCACGTTCTTGATGCGGGACGTGTTGGCGTTAATGCCCAACTGGGCGGCCGAAGACAGGCCCCGGTCCAGAAAAGTAGACTCAAGGGCATCCATATCCAGGCCGTCCCCCTCGATACGAATCATGATAGTGCCCTCGGAGGCCTCCACATTCTGCCCGTTGGCAATGAAGGTAAACTGGTCTTTCTCCGAATAGGCCGATGCCAGGGCGTTCCCGCTGTACAGCAGACCGCGGGTGTCCCTCAGGGGCTCGTCTTCCTTTTTGGGGACCAGCGTGGCACCCGCATTCAGGCCCACATTGCCAAACCAACCTTTTTCGTATTCTTTCTTGAGAGCCACGTCCAGCACCTTCTCGCGCTGGGTGTCCTGCACGCCCGTTGCGCGGGCGCTTTCGGATTCACGGTCTATCACACGGATCTTGTCCACAATGGAGGCCGGGAGGTTGTTCAGGGCCGTGGACTGGTCGTTGAAGAAGAAGGTTCGGCCGCCCACCGTGAGCTTGTCAATCTCCTGCCCGTTGAACTTCACCTTGCCGTCTTCGGTGATTTCCATACCCGGCATACGCTTGATGAGGTCCTTGAGCATGTCGTTGGTGCCCACGCGGAAGGAGGAGGCCGAAAATTCCACGGTATCTTTCTTGACCACCACGGGGTTTCCCACGTCGGAGACCACCGCCGCCTTCAGGAACTGCTCGTCCTGCTGCAGTTTGATGGCACCCATATCCACCTCGCTTTCCCGGAAATAGCGCGTCTTCACAAAAGGCTTGTAGCCCATCATCTCCACGTGCAGGGTGTAATTGCCGAAAGGCACTTCTTCCAGCTTGGCCAGGCCCTTGTCGTCCGTAAGGGTGAAGTTGGAAATGGTGGTGTCCTTGGCCGGAATCACATAGAAGGAGGCGTAGGGGATGGGCTCGCTAGTGAGGGAATCCACCACCGCAGCCTTGATGGTGGCCAGGCGGTCTACCATCATGTTGTCGTTGAGGATGATAATCTGTGCCCGCAGGGAAAGGGCAAGCAGAAGCAGAACAACGGAGGATAAAAATCGTTTCATATACTTGTTAAGTGGTTATTGGTCTGCAAGCCGCTGGACCAGCAGCGGCGCCACCAGGTTGCCGGAAGCGTTGAGCAGGGTGCCAGGGATGTCGCAGATGGTGCCAATAATCATCAAGGTGGCGGCAAAGGACGGGTCCAGGCCCAGGACGGCGCAAATGAGGAGTTCCCCGGTCATGCCGCCCACGGGGATGGCGCCCACCACAACGCTGCCCAAAACAGCCAGCAGAATCACCATCACGGTGGGGCCTAAGCCTTCCGGAGGCACCCCGAAGAAATAGAGGGCAAACAGGATCTTGGCCACGGAAGTAACCGCAGAGCCGTCCTTGTGCAAGTTGGTACCCAGCGGTATCACGCCTTCCACAATCTTTTCACTCACACCCAGATTGCGGGCGGCCGTCATATTCACCGGCATGCAGGCGGCCGAAGAGCACGTGCCCACGGCCGTGACCGAAGGCGAAATCATCTCTTTCCAGAACCGGGCCAGCGGAACGCGGCAGAACACGGCATAAAGGGAGTACAGGATAAAATAGATAAGGGCCGAAACCGCCATCACCACCAGGAAAACCTCCAGATAATGGCCCACGATCTGGCCTCCCAGCATGCCGATGGTATCCGCAAAATAGCAGCCGATACCAATGGGAGCCAGCCGCATGATAAAGTCCATCATCTTGATGATGACCCGCTCACCTTCGGCCAGAAACCTTTCCACCGTAGCGGCCTTGGGACCCAGCAGGGCCACGGCCATGCCAAAGAGCAGGGCGAAGAGGATGAGCGGAAGCAGGTGCTCACGGGAAAGCAGCAGGGAAAAATCGCTCACCGTAAAGGCCGAAACCAGGGCTTCCCCCAGATCGATATCCGCGGCCATTACCTCTCCCTCCAGCTGGCTGCCCTGTCCCAGCACGGCCTGGAACGGATTCCAGACCGACATGAATCCAAAGGCGCACAGGCCGGCCACCACGGACATAACCAGGAAAACGCTCATGGCCGTTCCCAGTACTTTGCCCATGACTCCGCTTCGGCGCATAACCACGATGGCATTGGAGACGGAGAAGAAAACGAGCGGAACCACCAGCACAAAAACCAGGTTCAGGAACAGCGTGCCCGGAGCCCGCAGAACGTGGGCATTTTCCCCCAGGACCACGCCCAGAATGCCGCCGGCCAGCAGGCCCAGCAGCAGAAGGATGGAGGTTCTGTAGTTCTTCAGACTCATTCGGCCGGCTTTACCGTTTTGGCCACCTTTTTCTGCCGGCGTACCACAAAGAAGACGGCGGCAGCGGCTATGGCCAGCAGGACAATGGCGACTACGGGCCTATAAGCAACCCAGGCAATGGCGGCCACCACCAGCGTCCAGACAAGGGCGGCGAGGCCGCAGACCAGGCCTACGCCCCAGCCCACGATATCGGCCAGGAAAGGCAGCACCTGGAGCAGGGTCTCCAGGATGCCGAACAAGCTCCTGAGGCCGATGAAAACCAGGAAGAAGCCCACAATGCGCAGGACCCATAGGAGCATCTTGTTGGTGGCGTGCTCTTCCTCGAAAATCTCTTCCTGGGCCACGTCTCCCATCCGGAGGGCCGAGAAGGTCTTTCCGTTCTTGGCCTGGAAGGGCACGAAGGTATTGCCGGACACGGCCGCCACGATGCTGATTTCGGCCGGAAGGACCTTGGTGAAGGTGATGCGGACGTCTCCTACTTCGGGTTTGGCGGGGTTCTCGCCAATGTAGATGACGTTGGAGGTGCTGTCTACCTGCAGCGGCATCTCTCCGCCAATGGAACGGATCTGGTTGTTGTTAAGCTTGTAAGCGCCAAACGTCACGTCCTTGGCATACAGGTCCAGGTCTTCTACGTTTTGTCTGACGGTATTCTTGTCCCGGTAGGAAGGGTCGTGGAAATCGGCCGAAGAAACAGGATCGGAAACCCACTCCAGGTGATAAGTGTACGTGGTGGTGGTTTCCTCGGCTCCGCCAAGCTTGTCCTTGCTCTCGGACTGGGAATCTTCTACCCACTGATAGAACTCGGCCGTGCGGTGCAGGGCAATGCCCCGGACACCCGCCTTGAACTGCGAATCATAGAGGGAATCGGTGGTGTTGGCAAAACCCATCGCGTGAACCAGTTTTCCTTCGAAGGAAGGGTCCACCTGGGAGAGGTCCGTGAGCTCTACTACCTGACCCTGGGCCTCTTTGAGCATCTTGGTGGTCTTGACGGCACGGCCTTCGTTCCACCAAATGAGGGCGGTACCTGCAATGAACAGGATGACACCCATCAATACTCCGCCCAGGGAGTTGCCCAGGCGTTTTCCATAGCTGGTTCTGGTTGTTTCTGTAAATGCCATATCTTTACAATGTTAACACGCTGTCAAATCGACTGCAAAGGTACACTTTACCAATTGAAAAACCAACAATAACGCCGTCTTATCACAAAACAGCCCCACTCCGGAGAGCGAGGCCGTCTTGTCCTAACTATTTATTAACCAAAACTGTTGCTGATTATTTCTTGGCGGGGGCCAGACGGGCCATCATACGGAAAGCGTTGAAGGGTTCCAGCAGGGAGAGGGCTTCGCGGTCGGGGGCGTTGCGAACTTCGCTCTTGACGTTGAAGATCATAGTTGCACCCTCTTCCGGAGTGTAAGCGGGCCACTCGGGGATGGCCTTGCAGTTGGGGTTACCCGTGCGCATAAAGGCCAGGAGGGCTTCCGACATCTGGTTGGAGACGCCGCGGGGCTCAGAGCCGCCACCGGTGTGGGTTACCATCAGGTCCGTATTCTTGAACCAGTAGCTGATGTCGGCGCAGTGGAAAGCGCGGATACGGCCACCGAACAGAGGGGCGTTGTAGTCAAACCAGGCCAGATAGACCGGGGCGCCGCCCTGGGCGTACTTGGCATCGGCCGTAGCAATGACACCGGCGCGGGAGGCCACTACCATATTGATGAGCTCGATGGGCTTCTTCTCGGGGAAGGCCGCCTTGAGGGCGTTCATAGCCTCTTCGGCCTTGGGCTGGCCGAAGGAATTCTTGACCATCTCAACGGCGGCTTCGAAGGAAATCTCTTCCAGTTCCTTGTTCTCCTTGCTGAGGGAGAATTCGGAAGAAGTGGTGCAGAGCATCAGGGGAACACCGGCCGAAGCGGCGTCCTTGTCGGCGAAGAAGTTGCCCTTGGGAAGGACGTCACCGTCGGCTACGGGGGCGAAGCCACCCATCATACCGCCGGCACCTACTTCTGCGGCCACCTTGTTGGCCAGGGCGTAATACTGCTCCCAAGGCATCATCTGGAGGGCCTTCACGTTGCCGCCCACGGTCTTGAGGATGGCAGCGCCAATGGCGCGGGAGGTCTCCTGGTCGGCTGCAGAGGTAGCGTTACCGCTGAGGCCCACCACTTTGTGAACCAGACCCTTGGAGATGGGCATAGCCAGCACGTCGCACACCTTGGCACCACCGCCGGACTGACCCATAATGGTCACGTTTCCGGGGTCACCGCCAAAGTTGGCGATGTTGTTGTGTACCCACTGGAGGGCGGCCACCAGGTCCAGAACGCCCACGTTGCCGGATTTGGCAAAGGCGGGACCAGCTGCGGAAAGATCTGAGAAACCGAACACATTGAGGCGGTGGTTGATGGAAACAAATACGATGTCTCCGCTGCGGGCCAGGTTGGCGCCGTGGTAACCGTCCTGCTCAATGCTGTTGCCGGCTGCGAAACCGCCGCCGTGCATCCAAACCAGCACCGGGCGCTTCTTGCCGTCGGGTGCGGGGGTCCACACGTTCAGGTTGAGGCAGTCTTCGCTATAGTCGTAGTAATTCCAATGATCCGTGAAAGTGGAGGAGTTGTTCTTCCATTTGTCCTGATGGGCCTGGGGTGCGTCGTTGCCATAGAAGAGGGCGGGACGGATGCCTTCCCATTTCTCGGGCTCCTGCGGGGGCATGAAGCGGTTCTCGCCGCCGGTGGGAGCTCCGTAGGGGATGCCCAGGTAAGTGTAAACGTCGTCCAGGATGTAACCCTGAACCTTACCGTACTGGGTTTGGGTGACGGCGATATCGTCACCTACGAAAAGACGCTGACCGTCCTTCTGGACAGGCTGATTGCTGCCACAGGAAGCGGCTATCATCAATACGGGAACAAGCAAAAGGAATAAAACGCGTTTCATAGGAGTTTTAGTGTTTTAGCTTCTGCAAAGGTAGCGGAATACAGGGTCTCGCTTATTATTCTCTTGTCCATTCTTTTTACCACTTGTTCAAAACAAGGCTTTTTACTATCTTTGTGAGATAAAACTGAACTTTATGAGAAAGGCGTTTGGCTTTTTATTTCTGGCCGCCTTTTTGTTGTCGGCCGCCTGCACTTCGCAGAAGGAAAACTACACCGTCATCATCTCTTTGGACGGCAACCGCTGGGACTACCCAGACTACTACGAAATGCCGTTTTTTGACTCCCTGGCCACGGTGGGCGTGAGTGCCCGGATGGAACCTTCTTTCCCCTCCTCCACCTTCCCCAACCACTACACCATGGCCACCGGGCTGGTCCCGGACCACCACGGCCTGGTGAACAACAGTTTCTGGAACCCGGAAACGGGCCACGGCTACGCCATCAAGGATGCCGACGCCCGTTTTGACCCCCGTTACTATCTGGGAGAACCCGTCTGGGTCACCGCCCAGAAACAGGGCGTCAAGTGCGGTGTCGTGTACTGGGTGGGCTCAGACATTCCCATCAAGGACACGTATCCCACTTATTACCGCCACTGGGACGAAGATCCTCACTGGAGCTTCAGCGAACGCTGCGACGAGATTGTGCGCCTGCTGAGCCTGCCGGAAAAGGAGCGTCCGCGCCTGGTGATGGGCTATTTTGACGAACCGGACCACCAGGGCCACGTGTACGGCCCTATGTCTGTGGAGTGCAAGGAAATGGCCGAAAACATGGACAGCCTGATGCACAGCCTGTACCTTCGCCTCAAAGCCCTCCCCATCGGCGACAAGATCAACTTCATCCTGGCCGGAGACCACGGCATGACGGAGATCTCCCCGGAGCGTTTCATCGGCTGGTACGACGTGATGCCCGAAGAATGGACAGAACGCGTCGTGGGCAATCTTCCCACCTCTATCTGGGTTAAGGAAGGCTACGTGGACAGCCTGTACAACCGCCTGAGCCAGGTGGAGCACCTGAACGTGTGGAAGCACGGGGAGGTGCCCGAGTACCTGCACTACGGCACATCCAACCGCTTGGGAGACCTCATCGTGTCTCCGGATCTGGGCTGGCAGTTCAACTTCTCTCCCTCCCGGAACAAAGGCACGCACGGCTACGACTGCAAGGAAATTGACATGATGGTCGCCTTCCGCGCCGTGGGTCCGGATTTCAAGGTAAACTACCAGGCCCCTTACACCGAAGGAGAGCAGTCTTCCTTCCGCAATATTGACCTTTACCCCCTCCTCTGCCATCTCCTGGGGGTAAAACCTGAACCGGTAGACGGCAAACTGGAAAGAATTAAAAAGATCCTCAAATAACTATGAGCAAACATTTCACTTTACCTTACGAAGGCGGGCTCATCGACAAGAACCTGCCGGCGGGCATTCTCCACACCTACGAGAAAATCTGGACCCACGTGTATCCGGAATCCCGCCCGGCCTCTTACGCCATTGCCGACATTATCTGTGACGCTATCAATGCACACAAAGACGGTCTCTTCCGGCTGGGACTCACCACAGGTGCCACTCCCGTGTCCCTGTACAATGAGCTGGCCCGCCGCTACGAGGCCGGTAAAGTCTCGTTCAAGAACGTGGAGGTGGTCTCCATTGACGAGTATTATCCTTCTTCGGCCGGTGGCGCCCAAAGCCGCAATCACCGTATGCACGAAGGTCTGCTGGACAAGGTAGACATCCTCAAGGAAAACATCCACATTCCCGACGGAACCGTTCCTCCGGAGAAACTCACGGAATACTGTGCCGAGTTTGACGCCCTGGCCCGCAACCTGGATCTGCTGGTCATCGGCGTGGGCGAAAAAGGTCAGGTGGGCTTCAACGAGGCCGGTGCCAACGAGAAGACCCGCACCCGCACCGTACGCCTTTCCTACAACTCCCGCAAGCGCCAGTCCGCCAACTTCAATATGGACATTATGGCCACGCCGGACAAGGCCATCACGGTGGGTATCGGCACTATGCTGAGCGCCAAAAAGATTATCCTGATGGCTTGGGGCGAGGATAAAGCCGCTGCCGTCAAGGCCATTTCCGAAGGCCCTTGCACCACCGACTGCCCCGCTTCCCTGCTGCAGGAGCACGACCACATCTCCTTCTACGTAGATGAGGCCGCCGCCGAGCAGCTCACCCGCAGCGTAGCCCCCTGGCTGGTGGGTCCCTGCGACTGGACGCCCAAGTTCATCCGCAAGGCCGTGGTGTGGCTGTGCCAGGAAACCGGCAAGCCCATCCTCAAACTTACGGAAAAAGACTATCAGAACAACGGTCTGAGCGAACTGCTGGAAAAGGTGGCCAAGTACGACAAAATCAACATTGACGTCTTCAACGACCTCCAGCACACCATCACCGGCTGGCCCGGCGGAAAGCCCAATTCCGACGACAGCACCCGTCCCGTATCGGCCAAGCCCTTCCCCAAGACCGTTCTCATCTTCTCCCCGCACCCGGACGACGATGTGATTTCTATGGGCGGTACTTTCATCCGTCTGGCCTCCCAGGGACACGACGTGCACGTAGCCTACGAGACCTCCGGTAACGTGGCCGTCCACGACGACGTTGTGCTCCAGCATATGGACTGCGCCTATCAGCTGGGCTTTGCAGACAAGTTTGCAGAGGTGAAAAAGCTCGTTGAGAGCAAGCGTCCCGGCGAACCCGAACCCCGCGCCCTCCTGGAGATGAAAGGCGCCATCCGCCGTTCCGAAGCCCGCGGCGCCGTCCGTTCCTTCGGCCTTAATGACAACACCAACGCCCACTTCCTCAACCTCCCGTTCTACGAGAGCGGCGGTATCAAGAAGAACCCGCGCACCCAGGCCGATGTGGACATCATCAAAGACCTCATCAAGAAGCTCAAACCCCATATGATCTTTATGGCCGGTGACCTGGCAGACCCTCACGGAACGCACCGTGTGTGCACCGAGGCCGCCCTGGAAGCTATGGCGCAGATCAAGGAAGAAGGCGGTAACAACTGGGTAAAGGACACCCACGTGTGGTTGTACCGCGGCGCCTGGATGGAATGGGAGCTGGGCCGTGTGGATATGGCCGTTCCGCTGAGCCCCGACGAGGTAATTATGAAGCGTCACGCCATCTTCCGCCACCTGTCCCAGAAGGACATCGTGCCGTTCCCGGGAGAAGATCCCCGCGAGTTCTGGCAGAGGGCCGAAGAACGCACCTCCAACACCGCCAAGCTGTACGACCAGCTGGGTATGGCAGAGTATCAGGCAATTGAAGTATTCTTAAAGCTATATTAATATGAAAATCATCATTCGCGACAACGCTAAGGAAGGCTCCCTGTGGGCCGCCCATTACATTGCCCAGCGCATCAACGAGAAGGCCGCCGTCACGGACAAGCCCTTTGTGATTGGCCTTTGCACCGGCTCCACGCCCATTGAAACCTACAAGGAACTCATCCGTATGGTCAAGGCCGGCGAGGTATCCTTCAAGAATGTGATTTCCTTCAATATGGACGAGTACGTGGGTCTGCCGGAGAGCCATCCGGAGAGCTATCACAGCTTTATGCACCACAATCTTTTTGACCACATTGACGAGAAGCCCGAGAACATTCACATCCTCAACGGCAACGCCAAGGACGTAGAGGCCGAGTGCGCCGCCTACGAGAAAGCCATTGTGGACGCCGGCGGATTTGACCTGTTCCTGGGCGGCGTGGGCGAAGACGGCCACATTGCCTTCAATGAGCCCTTCTCCTCCCTGCAGAGCCGCACCCGCGTGGTAACCCTTACCCAGGACACCCGCGAGGTCAACGCCCGCTTCTTCAACAAC
>JAEEGK010007935.1_pt1 | contig 25200 bp, 12 predicted proteins | sample 8958771 | NCBI WGS metagenome assembly JAEEGK01 (sample SAMN16246547, study PRJNA631951) | gut metagenome | biome: gut microbiome; feature: rumen; material: SC-attached | host: Bos | place: Iran: Karaj | collected 2018-10
CCCCAAACATAAAAAAAAAAAAAAAAATGAAAAATTTAAAATCAACAAATTAAATTAAAAGAATAAAAAGGTAATGAGTGAATTATAAAAAATAATATATTCAATTAAAAAAAAATACAAAAAAAAAAGAAAATTATTTTAAAAACTAATTTTCCAATTACTATATATAGAAAAAACTTTGAAATTAAAATCTTTATCAAATCATATTTATAAAACATTTAGTTTATAATAAAATACAATAATTTATATTTAATCCACTTAATTAAAAAAATGACAATATAAATATTCATCATTGAAATAACTTTAATTAAATAAAATCATATGAATAAGACATTTATTAAAGAAATCAACTCCAGAAACTTCAAAATTATATTTAACAATATTATATAAATAAAGAGTAATAGCAGAAACAATAATAAATAATTGTAAACATAATAAAATGGTTTCAATTTTTAAAGCTCTTTTATGTGCATAATCCATATCTTTATTCATAATTAAATAATAACAAATACTCATTTTAGAAAATAAATAATAAGTTTCTAATTGAAACATGACAAATTCTTTATCATTTAACATTAAAAAATTATATTCTTCACTTCTATTATTATTACTTTTAAATTGAGCATATAAACTATTTAAAGTTGTATATAAACTTATTAATACTGTTGGAAATCCTTTATTATTTAATCCACTTCCTATAATTTTACATTCATTAAGTAATTCTTCATAAGAAATATTTTTAATTAATTTAATATCATGTAATATAATATCTTCTTTGTTTTCTATTAAAAATTTAGAATAATTTTCACAAAATAATTTTCCATTAGTATCTTCTTGGAATTTAATTAAATTTTTCATTCTTTTATCTGAAGAACCTAAAGTTAAAGAGTCAACAATAGGTTTAAAAGTAGGGAAGCAATAACTTAATTCAACAAACATTTCATGAATATTTATTTTTTCTTCATATTGATATTTTAATTCACCACATATTTGAGAATAAGCTGTTGATTCATATTCTGTTTTAAATTCTTTATTTAATAAAATTGATACTTCAAAATCTAATAACATTTCATTTAAAAATTTTATTTCTGCAAATAAAGATCTAAAAGTTGTCATTATTGAAGAAAAAGATGTTATTAAACCAAAAGAACAATAATAATATATCATTGCTAATATTATTAATATTATTCCTAATAATATTAATGAAAGAAATAAACTTAAATATAATATTGGTTTTGATAATAATTTATTTCCTATCATTATATTTTGAGTTTTTTCTTTTTCTAAAGGTAATTTTTTGGAAGATATTAAATTTATACTGCTTGCTATTGTTGATGATGTTCTATTTGATGAAATATTATTTGTAATTTTAGTATTTGTCAATTTTTTTTTTAATAATCTTTTTTTTTCATTATTATTATTATTATTATTATTCATATTAATAGAATTATTATTATTGTTTAGGTTAATAGAATTATTACTATTATTTTCATCTAATTTTATTCTTACTATACTTTTCTTAGAACTATTAATTGAATTATTTATATTTGTGAATAAAAGTTCTTTATTTGAATCAAATTTAGTTTTTGATTTTGATAAAATGTTTTTAGGAATAGATAAATAATTATTATTTTTAGAGTTATTAATATATTTCATACTATTTCTTTTTAATAAATTCCTAATTAAAGTACCTTTAACTTCATTATTACTTTCATTATCGTTTTTAATATCTAGAATTTCATTTTCTTCTTTTTTATTTGAATTTTCATATTTAAAACTTAAAGGTTTAATTTTAATTTGATTAAATTCTTCAATATTCCCTTTAACTATATTTCTAATTATAAAAAGTTGTTCTGATTCTTTTTCAAATTTAATGTTTGAAATGAATTTTCTGACTTCAGAATTTTTTTGATGATTTTCAATAAAATCATATATTAAAATAGTTTTTTGATATAAATATTTATTAAAAAATCTCATTTGAGTAAAAGTAATAAAATATCTTGCAAACAATTTTTGTGTTTGGAAATAAAAAACTAAAAAAGCGATTAAACAATAAATAATAAAAGTTAAGGAAATTAAAATAATAGTTAAACTAATTTTTTTTTGTGAATTGATTTTTTTATCTAAAGCATGAGTTCCATAATAATTAGTAATTTCATTATTATAATATTTATAACTTGCTAAGAAATTAATTAAAAAACCAACATAACCAGAAGCAGAATAATAATAATTTAAATCACTTAAACCTGATTTTAAAACCATATTTTTAGTATAATAATAATTAGAATTATTATAATAAACTTCAATAGGTCCATTTATAGATAAAGAACTTAATAATTCGCTTAAATGAATAGAAGACATTTTTGCAGTAGAATCTATTTTAAAACCATTTTCATCAGGAATTTTATATAAAACACTTTTTTGATATAATTCAAAAAAATAAGGATCTGTTCCTACAATTTTTCCAGTATAAAATTGATAAAATTTAGTATAAAATGAATTGTAATCATATATTCTTTCTATTAATTGTTCATCATGAAATGAAAAAGAATTATTAAAATTATTTTCTAATATTTCTGGTTGAAGTTTATTTCCTTGAAATTGCATATTTATTACTTTTGATAAAACATCTAATAATGTTAAACCTACCATTTCAAAATTTATATGTCCTCTAAAATAGTTTTCTTGATCTGATAAAGTTTTTAATTTATATATTATCATTAAAATAAATATTATAGGAAATAATATAGATAATACCAATACTAAATATCTCAAAATGTATTTGTCTTCTTTTATTAACATATATTTTTTAAAATCTACTTTCTTTGTATTTCCTTTATTTCCTTTTTTATTTAATATTCCATCATTAAAAAAATCTTTTGATAATCTTTCATTTTTTTCATTTGAATGATTATGTATATTATGATTTAATTTTTCTTGTTCTTTTTTTTCTAAATAATCTTCGGCTTCTTCTTCTTCTTTGTTGTCTATAGTTAATATTTCAGTTTTAAAAAATTTCCTTAAAATAAAATAAGAAAGTCTATTAGAGTATAAAATTTTTTGATTTAATGTTGTATGTAAAATTTTTTCAATTACATTTCTTGGAGCATTAATATTTTCATTTAATAAATTAAAATTAATAGAACTATCATCAATTTTTGAATAAAAATTAGAATTAGAAATAAAAGTAGAATTAATATCTGAACTTAATAAATTATTATGATAATTATTTTCTTCAACTAAACTAACATTAATCATAAATAAATAATATATTTTAAATTTATGAAGATCTCTTCTCATTGATCTTTTTTCATAATTTATTTTTACATGAAAAGAAATTCCAGCATGAATTAAACCTAATTTAATATCTTTTATTTCTAAAATTGCTTTTGAAAAATCATCTTCTCCAATTAAACCAATTTTTTCATTGAATATATTTATAATATTATTATATATATTAACTATTAATTCAGTAAAATTACCTTTTTTATTTAATTTATCAATTTGAAATATATCTTTAACATTTAAATGATTATCTCTTAAAATATGATATTTCAAATGAAAAAAATCTTCAAATCCTCTACTTAAAGAAATAATTCTACCTGAATTATTTGTAAAAATAAAACAATTACCATTTAAATTATAATTTTTATTATTATTATATTTTTTTTTATTTTCTTATCTTTAATTAATTGTTGTTCTTTTGTTGGTTTTAATTTTAAAAAAAGAACCATTCCATTTGTAGTGTATATTGAAGTTCCTTCTACATCAAATAATATTACATATTTTATTTTCATATGAATTTTGCTGATTTAATAAAGAAGAACATATTTCTTCTAACTCAGACATTTTTTTCTTCTAATTCATTACTTAATCTATTAATTTCCGAAAATAAAATTTGACAATTATTGTCATAAGCAGAAACAATAATTTTAATTCCATTATTAAATTGATTTTCATATTCATTTGATTTAGTTGTATTGAAATTTAATTGAGACATATTTAATTAATCTAATTTAATTATACATATAAAAATATTATTTTTTTTAAATAATAATGAATAATAATAATTTTAATAACAATAGAATGTAAAATTTATAATAAATAATATAATATTAAAAAAGAATTAGGGGAAAAAAAGATTTATCACTTTTTAAAAAAAAAACCTATAAATAAAAGGCAATTATCAAAAATATCTTTTAACAATATTGTATTTCATGTTTTTCCAACAAAACAAACAAATGAATACAATGATTTAATAAATTTAGATGAAAAAATGATAAGTTTCATTAGAGAATTAATTAAAATAAATAATATTACAATAGTTTTTCTAAATTTATATTCAAAAATAATTGATGAAAGAAATAAAGTTGCCTTAAGTAAACAAGAAAAATTTGAAATAGAAAAAAGTGAAAATTTATTTTTAATTTCTTCATATTCATATTTATTTTGTTGATTTTTATATTATTTATTAACATATCAAATATATATCTAATTATTGAAAATTAAAAGGGAGTTTTTTATTGAAAATCAATTTAAAAGTGTTGTTGATTTAATATACTTTTAGTATTTTCTTTTGGAAAAACTAAAAATAGAGAAGACTTTTATTTCCTAAAAATAACAAAATTCAAGAATTATTATTTTAATTTGGATTTGAAAAAGAAACATTTTGATTCGTATTGTATGATAATGTTTATTTATTTTACTAATTTTTTATTTTATAAATTTGATAGGATATATTATTATAATAATTAATTTATTAAAATATTATTATTAAATCTAATATCGAAAATTTAATTATTTGTGATTCCATTCAAAATTGTTTAGTTTATTTACAAACAAAATAATAAATTCATATTTATTTTTTATTAATTTATAATCTTTCAATTAATGAAAGAAAAAATTAAAAAAAATGGATAATATAAAAAGTCATCTTAAAGAAATTCCAAATCTTATTACATATGAAATGGATAATTATTATGATAAACAAGGATATTCAAATCATAAATATATAAAAGAAATATTAGGAAAAGATAAAATATTTCATAAATTAAATAAATTAAAAAACAATGAAATTCAAAATTTAAAAAATTTAAATAATTCAATGAATTATACTCAAGCTCAAGCTTTAGAATCAGAATATGAAAAAATAAATTCAAACATTTCTGATTTTGAAGAAAATATAATAAAATCAAATAAAAGATTTAAACAAAATATATTTAACTCAAATGATAATATGAATTTAACTGATTCAACAAAATATTTTTCAAAAAATTTAAATGAAAATCAAAATGATTCGAAATTTATAAATGATAATTTATATAATCAAAATCAACCAAAACTACCAGTTAATCATAATATTCGTTCTAGAAATAATATAAATAAAACTATTAATAATAAAGATAATTTTTCTGAAGAAATTCAATATTATCCTTCTTTTGAAAGTGAAAAAAATATTTTAAATAATTTAACAAATTTATTAAATTCTTCAAATAATATTAAAAATAATTTAAATCAATCTTATAATAATTTAAAAGAGCCAAATTTAACTAATTTAAATAATTATAATTCAATTAATAAAAATATAAAAGATAAGAATGATTTAGACAATGAAGATTATTCAAATGTAATTAAACAAAGAAATAAAGACAGTAGATTTTATGAAATAAAAGTTTCAAATCCATTTACAAAATATAATAATCATTATTTATTAAAGGAAAAAAAATTATATCAAGAAAATCAAGAAAATTTATTTCAATTATCAAATTCCAAAAATAATCTTAATAATAATAATGATAATAAGGAAATAACTAAAACTTATAATTGTATTCAAATTGATAAAATAAGGCATTTACCTTTAGAACACCAAATATTAATATTATATAATGAAAATAAACAATTAAATAATGAATTAAATAAATATAAAAATATTTATAATAAAAATATTGAAGATGAAAATAAAAAATTTAAATTATTAATTGAAGAATATGAAAAAATAATTTTCGAATTTATTAACTTTATAAATAATATAAATGAAGAATTAAATAAAGGTAAAATTAATATAAATGATATAAAAGAAAATTCACAGAATTTATCAAATTTTTTTGATTCTTTAAAAAACGAATTTTTATATAATATAAAAAGAAATTATAAAAGAAAAAAAAAGAAAATAAATAATTTAATTCCTCAAAACAATTTTGAGAATTCAAAAGAATATTTAAGTGATGATAATATTTATTCAAATAGATTAATTGAAAAATTAAAAAAATTAAATGGGAAAAATATTTTGAATAATGAAAATTATTTTTTAGAATATTATAATATTAAAAAAAAAAATTGTGTTCCTTGTAAATTAGGATTAAATAATAGTAATAAAGGTTATTCTCCTATAATGTGTTCTCCTAATTATAAAAAATATATTAATATTTTCAATAATTAATATTAATAAAAATAATTTTAATTTAAAATAATAATTAACTAGTTAGAGAAGATAAATTTATATTCATTATGAATAAATTGAAATAATTAAAGATGCTTATAAGAATTATATTTATGTTATATTTATTTTAAAAGAATATTTTATTACTTCTTTTCCTTATGATTAAAAAAAGCATTTTGAGTAATATAATAAATAAATTTTTTTTATTAATATAATAATTATAATAAAAACCATAAAAAAATAACCACCAATTAAATAAATAAAAAAAAAACAAATTTTAATATAGATGTAAAAGAATATGTATATTCTTTATTTAAACAAGTTTAAATTGTTTTGAGTGACAGTCTTATTCCAGAACGGAAACTCATTCTTAATAAATAAACGAAAAATAAATAATATAGTAAAAAAATAGATAATAAATAATTTTTTATTTTTGATTAAAAAAACAATGAATAAAACACGAATAATGTAAATTTTAATTTTTTTTTTATAAAAATTAAAAAATTTAAAAAAAATCTTAAAAATAATTTCATATTTATTAATTTTTTTAAATTTAATCAAATGGCAACATCTTATCAAACAAAGAGGAAAAATATATCAGACAAAGAAATTCAAGATTTTTTTTTTATGATAGAAGAAAAATTTGATGGAAATCAAAAGAAAATAGATGAATTTATAGAATTAATAAAACAATATAATTCTCAAAAGTAAAATAAAAAAATTAAGATTATAGTGAAGAAGACTTATTACAAAAATTAAAAGAATTATTTTCATCTCATCCAATTTTAATATTAGAATTAAATAAACTTTTACCAAAATCAAATAGATTACCTTTACTTAATCAAGAAAATGCAGATAATTTTTTAAAAAAAATAAAAAATCGAGATGAAGGAATTTTTAAAGAAATAATGAAAACATTATTATCATTTAAAAAAGAAGAAATAACTCAAGAAAAACTTTTATCACGTTTTGAAGAATTATTATTCAGATATCCAGATTTATTAGAAGAAGCATATTTATTTATTGATTATAAAAAAATAAATTCTTCAAATTATAAAAAAAATATTAATAATAAAAATATTAATTCAAATAATACTTCTTCATCAAATAGAAATGAAAGAAAAAATTATAATTCAAATAATGAAAAACATAATATAATTAAATATAGAGAAATAACTCAATCAACTCCGAAAATTCAATCAAGTCCTGATTTTTTATTTTTTAACAGATTAAAAGATATATTTCATCCAAATATATATAATATAATAATTAAATTATTATATTTGTATAATGAAGGTATTTTATCACAATATGAATTTACTCAAATGATAGAACCTTATTTTTCAAATCAATTTGATTTTTTTAAAGTGTTTAAAACTTTAACTTATTCAAAAATGATGAATAGAAGACAATTTGCAATATTTAATCGACCAATGTGTGAAATCGATTTTTCAAGTAAAATAATTTATATAATATATTAAAATATATATTTAATTATATATTAAATATATATTTTTTCATTTAGAAACTAAAAGAGTTGCAAGTTATTATGAAATTCCAAAAGAATATCCAAATAGAATTTCAAGTGGAAGGAATGAAACAGAAAAAAATATTTTAAATGATAGATTAATTACTATTCCTACTGGAAGTGAAGATGATAAAAATCCTATGAAAAAAAATCATTATGAAGAAAATTTATTTAGATTTGAAGATCAAAGATATGAAATTGATATTGTTTTAGAAAATTTTAAATTTGTTGTAAATTCTTTAGAAAAATTAAAAAAAAAAATAGAAATTGAAAAAATAGAAGAATTAAATTTAGATCAATTAACTCATGAAATTGGAAAAAATAATGTTGCTTTTATAAATAGATTTTACCAAGATTATGGTAATAAAATAATTCAAAGTTTATTAAATCATCCAAATAAAACAATTGATATTATGTTAAATAGATTTAATAAAAGAATTGAAGAAAAACAAAATCTAAAAGAAGAAACAGAAAAAAATATTAAAGCACCTTTTGATAGATTTTATTCAAAATCTTTTGATTATCGTTCTTTTAAATTTAAAAATTTTGATAAAAAAAATAATAATGCAAGAGCATTTTTAAAAGAAATTGTTAATAGAAAAAAAGATAAATTAACAACTTCAAATTCTAATGTTTTAAAAGGAGGAACAGATAATAGTGAATTTTTTACTACTTTAAATATTAAATATCAAGATGATGATTTATTAAAAAAAACAAAAGATTTATCTTCTCTTATTTTATTAAATAATATTAATTTAGATTTAATGAGAAAAAAATTACCTGAAATAAAAATTATTTTCGAAAATTTAGATGTTTTAAAATTAACAATTGGATTAATTTATTATCAAATATATAATACTAATAATATTGATACTGATAAAATAAATGAATATTTTAATCCTTTTTTTTTAAATTTATTTGGTTTTGATTTAACAAAATTAGCAGAAAATTTAAAAAAAGATTCTTCTTTGATAAATGATAAAAATTTAAATTATAATGAAGTAATAGAAAATATAAAAAAAAGAAGAGTTTTAAGTGAAAGTGATTATAAGAAATTTTATCAATTAGATCATTTAGCTAAATCAATAGAAGATATAAATTTAAGTGAAGAAACTTTAGAAGAAAGAAGATTAAAAGATGAAAAAACACTAAATGATGATGATTCTTCAGTGGAACAATTATCATTGAATTTATCTTTACAAACACAAGATAATGGTAACAACTTTAAAGATGTAATAACATTTAATATAGAAAATAATAATAATAATAAATTAGATTATTCAAATTGTCTTTTTTATCCTCCAAAAGAAAAAGGAGATATAATGTTTTATGCAAATGAACATTGTTTTGTTTTTATAAGATATATATTTTGTATTTATGAAAGATTAAATAAATTAAATGAATATTCAACAGAAAATGAAAATATATTATTAAATAATGATAATGAAGATGGAAAAAATATTGATATTAATGAATTAAAAATTAAACAAAGTGATTCTCCTGATTCTTTAGTTTTTAAAAATTATATAATTATTTATAAAGCTTTTCTACATAAAAAAATTGAAAATTCAACATTTTATGAAGAATTATGTAGAGAAATTTTAGGAAATGAATCTTATTTTCTTTTTAATATGGATAAATTAATTTCTTCTTTAATAAAAACAATGTGTACAATTGTATCAGATAATATATCAAAAGAAATATTAAATTTATTTAAATTTGAAATAACAAGAAAACAAACTCCAAATGAAAAATTATATTTTGCAAATTATATTCAATTACTTGATAATAATTCAGCAAATAATTTTAGAATTTTATTTAATCCTAAATTAAGTATTATGACAATTCATTTAATGGAATTACCAATTGAACAAAATAAAAAAGATTATTATTCTCAGTTTAAAGATTTTGTTAATAAAACTTTACAAGCTTCTTATCAAAAAATGTATAATGAAAATCAATCTACTGATGATCCTTTTAATATTTATTTAGAAAGAAATAAAAAAATTATGAAAGAAAAAAGAAATAATATAAAACCTGCTTTTGTTAGTAATAATTTAATTTTTAGATTTGATTATGCTAATAAAAAATTACAATATTTAAAATCTGATTGTGATATTCTTCTTCATAATAAAGGAATTATTAATAATAAAAAAAGATTTAAAAGTATTATTAATAAAAATTTATCTTTCCAAATGTGGTTCAATAATATTAAGGATAGTTAAATATAAAAATGAATTTTTTAAAAAAAATATATAATGAAAAAATATAAAAAATATTTTATAAAATATAAAATAACTTTTTAAATTAAAAAATATATAAAAAAAAATGGAAACAAATATAAATTTTTCCACAAAAAAAAAGAAGAAGATTTAACAAATGGAAATTTTTTGCTCAAATAATTCTTCAAAGAAAAATTCATTAAAAAAAAAATTATCTTGTGAAAATAAAGGAAATGTGTTATATTTATCAAATATTCTGATAAAATAAAAGATATTTATTTAAAAAATATGTTAAAATAACTCAAATAAATTTAATAATAAAACCTTATTCAAAAGAAAATAGGAGATTTCGTTTTATAACTTATGATTTTTTAAAAGAAGTTGAAAATGCAAAAAATAATTTAAATAAGAATATTTTAAGTGGAAAAGAAATTAAAGTTCAGATTAGTAAAAGTTCATTTCCTCATAAATCAACTCTTAGAAATTATAGGTAAAAACAATAATTATAAGAAAGATAATTTTTAAAGAATTAGAAACAGAAGTTATGATAAATATTATTATAATGATAGAATAAATATTATTATCATGATAAGTATATTAGACAATTAAAAGAAGGAGAGATAATAAAAATTAAGTAAAAAGTAATTATTTAATTTTTTTTATTCAATTAGAAAATTTATTTAATGATAAAATTTCTTTTGACTTTTACTTTTTTTAATGTTTTTTTCAGGAATAACTTTAGATATTTTTTTATTTATTTTTATACTAGGACCAAAATAATTATATTTATAATGATAAGGATTATCATTATAATAAATTCTTTTTTCATTATTTTTTATTTCATCATGTAATTTATCAAGAATATCATCATTTATATTATTAATTTTTTCATGTTCTTTATATTCAACTTTTTGTTCAGCAAAATTATTATCATTATTCTTATCCTTGATTAAAAAATTTTTATTTCTTAATTCTTTTTCTTTTTTATATTTTAATTTATATTTATCAATATCTTTCCCATATTTTAATAAAATATTATCAATATCATTTTCAATTTGATTATAATGATTCTCAATTTCTTTTTCTTTTTTTTCTTTTAAAATATCATTTATTTCTTTATTTTCACTTTTAATTGGAATAGAATAAAAATTTAAATCGGTTAAAATTCTTCTTATTTCTTCCATTGGAAGTTGAAATATATTTAATCTTTTCATAAATAAATCATCAAACATGTTATCTTCAGTTAAATTATTTTTTAAATATTCTAAAACATTAAATCCTTCTTCATTTAAAATTTGAGCTTTATCTAAATGTTTAAATTTTTGATAAAACATTTCATCAAAAATTTTATTTTGAAAATCTAAAGTTTTTTTATAATTATTTTCAAGTAAAGAATCTAACTTTTCTTTATTTTTAATTTTATCTTTTTCTAAATCAAAATAATTTCTATTATTCCAATAATCTTTATGTTCTAATTGCTTATTTTCAATTGAAATAAAATTTTTATTTGGAATATTAATATTAACATCATTTAAACAAGAAATAACATTATTAGCAATTCTAGGAATATAAAATTTACTTTTATTATCATTTATAATATTATTTTTAATATTATTATTTGAATTAACAATAGAATTATATTTATTATTTGGTTCTTGTAAAAAAATATCTTTTATATCTTCACCTTGATAAATTGGTTCTGATGTTAAATCATCATTTTCTGTTAATTGTTTTTTATTTTTAATGCGAATATCTTTTTCTTTATATTTATCTTCTAAATCTTTTAATTTTTTTTTTTGTTTATCATGAAATTTTCTAAATTTTTCTATTAATTCTCGCATTAAATTATCATAATTTTTTTCTATTATTTTTTGTATTTCTTCATCTGAAGGAGAATTAATATAATTTTGTTGAAAACATTTTTCTAATAAATAATCTATATATTCATGTGGATTTTTATGATAATTTAATATTTTTTTATCTAATTCATTGTAATTTTCAAAAGATTTTTCTTTATTTTCTTTTATTATTTCCTCATTTACTTTAAGTTTTAATTTATCTCTTTTTTCTAAAATTTTATTATTTTCATTAAATCTATTTATTTTTTTTTCTTTTATTGTATTTTTTTTACTTAATAAATTTATAAATTGAGGTTGATGAATTTTAATAGTTTTTTCTTGAGTTGAACCCATTGAATAAGTATTTATTGTTCCAATTTTTTCTTTTTTCATTTTTTTCTTAAATTTTTTTAAAAATATATTAATTTATTATTATTTGAAAATAAAATTTAAAAAATATTTAAATTTCATTTATATCTTCAGTCAAAGAAGCATATTTAGATTTTTCTTTATCTAAAGCAATTTCTCTCATTTCTGCAATTGTTTTAGGTATACTTCCTAAATTTCTAATATCATTAACTTCATAATTTAATATTTCTTTTGTAGTTTTAAATTTCTTATAAAAGTAAAAAGCAACTCCACAAATTATTAAAATGATAATAATCAATATAATAATTAATCCTAAACTTAAAGAATATATTGGAATAACTTGAATAGGTTTTAAAGTATATATTTCACCTGATTTTTTATTATTAATTAATATATTCATATAATATTTTTCTTTATTTGTTAAACCTGAAACTGTCATTGTATTTTTTATTTTATCTATAGTATATTTGATTTCATTTTCATTTTCATTTTCATTTGAATTTAATTTCTTTGTTAAATAACATGTTGATTCAAAATATTTAAATTCTTCTATTTTTTTAGTATACACTAATTTTATATCTAAATCCAAAATATTTTCTTCATTTCCAAAAGCATTTTTTTCATAAATTTTAGGTAATTGAATTAATATTTTTCCAATTCCAATATTTTCATATTCAAAAATAGAATTTGAAATAGTTTGATTATATAAATTACTTTTAGTAGTATAATAATACATTAAAAGTTCTATATCTTTACAATTTTCTTTATTTAAAATACAATTAATATCATCTTCTTTAGTTCCCCAAATATATAAATAATAATCTATTTCTTTTAAATCTTTTATAATTATTATTTTTTTTCCATTTGAAGAAATTAAATTAGATTTAATGTTATTCTCTTTTGAATTTTCTTTAGTGGAACTAATAGTATCAGTTAAACTATAAGAAAAATCCCCTTGACAAGAAGAAACTTCAATTATCATTAAATCATCAAATTTATTTTTTTTGACTAAGTTAAATATAGTTTTATCTTTATTTACTTTAGACAAAGAAGAAAAATAATAAGTTCCTTGTTCAGAAATTATTCTTTGATAATTATTAACATTAGGAGAAATTAAAATTGAAATTTTTTCTTCTCCATAATAAAAATTATCTAAATTAATTAATAATAACATTCTAGCAACTTTAATATTATTTCTTATATCTTTTGGTATATTTTTTACTTTAAAAGATACTGAAGATAAAATATTATTACTTTCTCCTTTAAAATCAAAATTACTTGATGAAGGAACAGAATAATAATAATCTTGATTTAATTTATCTTCACTTAAAATATTCATTTTACTATAAAATTTAATTTTTTTTTCAGATAATTCATTATTAATAGAAACAACAACTTCATCAAATTCTTCTAATAAATCAAAATAACAATAAAAATTATTTTTAGTAATGATATGATTAGAAATTTTTCCAATTGGAATTTTAGTCCATTCGTTTGCAAAATTAATATGAATAAAGAAAATTAAATCATTTTTTGGTTTGACTTGAAAATAAACATAATGAGATTTCCCTATTTCATAACTTATACTTTTTGATATTGAATTCTCTTTTTCTTCATTAATTTCAAAATCTGAGATATGATGATAATCAACAACAGAAGTTTTAGTAGTATAATTATATATAGTTCCATTAACATAAGTTCTTACAAATCCTTTTCCTTGATAAGATCTTATTTCATAATTTAAATTTTTAGTATTGTAAAAATAATAAGAAAAAATATAATCCTTTTTATCATTCGGACTTAAATAAAATATATTTTCCTTATCAAGAGATAAATATTTATTTGAACTAAAATCTTCATTAGTTTTTAATTGAGTAACACTCATATCAAAAAGACATTTTTCAATACATTGAACTCCTACAATAATAACTGAATTAATAGTATATTTAGTATTTTTTCTATCTAATTTAATTTTAAGAAAACTATATGATTTTTCATTAGTATATTCATATTTCCTTATATAAGGTAGATTTTTCATTATATTATCATAATTTCCATTTTCAAATAAATTTGCATAAATTTTTCCACTTCCAAAAGTATATTCAATATAAAATAATATTTCTTTTTCTTTTAAATCTTTAATAGAAGCATCATTAATGTTTTCAAATCTAAAATAACAAATATCATTTTTTTCATTATAACATCCATTAGGAGATTTTTCACTAATATGTAATAATTTCACATCTTCACTTGAAATAAATAAATTATATGTTGATTCACCAAAAGATTTTATCATTAAAGAATATTCTCCTATAATATCATTTAAACCTAATTTTGAAAAGTAATTATCGTCTTTTGAAACATCTAAAAATTCATTATATCCTCCTGTACTTTTCCAATCATAAATTTTTATTGTTGGAAATTTTTTCCCGTAATTTAAATATAAATCTGCATCACTCTTTTTATTTGTCATTGTTATATATAATCTTTTTACTCTTTTATTTATATTAAATCTAAAATATTGAAATTCTCCTTTTCCAATTGAAAATTGGTAATTTTTATTAGTTTCTAAATTATTGATTAAATTTGAAAATGAAATGATATATTCAATTCTATTTCCTGAATAAGAAGGTAAATTACCATATATTGTTATATATAATCTAATTAAATTATTTGTTTTAATATCTTCATAAGGAATAATTAAATTTTGACCTAAAGAATTATATTTATCGGTATTAGAATATTCACATTTATCTTTTGTGGGAAAATTATTTTCTAAATCACTTTTATTTAAATTAGTGTTAACGTATATTTCTCCATAACCATCAAAGAATAAAGTATTTATTCTAATTCCTAAATTTTCATCTGGTATTGTTTCTATTATATAATATTGATATTCTCCTGAAAAAATAGATTTTTTTATTATTTGACCTGGAGTTATTATTTCAGGTGAATTTATACTACTTTTACAAACTATTAAATAATTTGAATTATAATAATCATTTTTATATAAAGTTATTTCAACTTTACAATTTGAAGGTATTTCACAATAATTTTCTATTTCTTTAGAATCTAATTTAATATATAATAATTCATTTGATTCTTGAACAGTATAATTTTTATTATTTATTACAATATTTGGATTTATTCTACCATATGAAGTATATATTGATATTATTAAAGAATTATTTTTTTCAACTCGATGATTATAATAATATTTCTGTTTATTATAATCTTTATTTAAAATTATTCTCTGTTGAATCCCTTCATTTAAAATAAAAGGAGTTTCTTCATCAGTTATTCCTATATGATATGAAGTATAAGTATTTTCTGAATTAATAGGATTTGAATAAGTATTTCTATTTTTAACTACCATAATATAAAATATTTTATTTGATATATAATTTGAATCACTTGATTTCATTAATAATTCATTATTATAATCCGATTTATATATATATCCACTTATTGAGTTTAATTTTTTATCTAATTTATAATCATCTAAATCTTTAAATATATAAAAAGTACAATCAACATTTATTTTAGTTAAAGAAATAAATAAATTTTTTTTTTCTTCATCAAATAATTTATTTTCAAAAGAATAAATTTTAATATTAGTTTTATCAGGGAAAAAATCTTGAATAATTTTTCCTAATTCTAGTTTCATAGAAATTGTTTTATGTTCTAAATTATCACTTTCTTCATAAGTATAATAATATAAAGTATAACTTGAAAAAATTCTTCCAGTAACTTTAATATAATAACTTCCTTTTAAATTATCTACTTTTAATTTATCACTTTGAACGTTTATAACATTAGGTAAAAAATCTTTACTTAATTTAATATCAATTAAACTTTTTTCTTTTTCATCTTGAGAAAATTTATAAACTGATAAATCTGTTTTTCCTGTATTTTGATTTAAAATAATTGCAAAATTTTTTATATCATTATCATATATATCAATTCTATATTTATCTTCTTCATTTTCAGTAATTACATTTTTATAAAAAGTTCTTGGTTGCATATTTAAAATACTATTATCATGATCAAAGCCAATTTTATATTCACATTCTAAATCATTCTCTTCACAATATATTATTATAAATAATATACATCCATTTGAAAGATTTTTTAAACATTCATTTTCTTTTTTTTTTATTTTTATTTCACTTCCTTTAAAAGTTTCTTCTGATTCAATTAATTTATCTCTTTCTTTTAATTCTTCTAATTTTTCTTCTGAAATTTCACAATTTTCTTCTTTACAATAATAAACATATAATTTAGAATTTCCGTTTTTTTTTTCATGAATGATATTAATATCTTTTTCTATTTTAAATAATTCAGTTTTATATTGTGTTATTTGATTACATGGAAGATATTCATTTAAATATTTTCCAGGAAATAAATAATTTAAATTTTGCATTTTTTGAGTATTTTCCAAAAAATAAGTTTTTAATACATAAGAAGAAGTTTCAGAAGCAAAAAAACAAAAATGAATAAAATTATTAAATTTTCCTTCAAATGTTTTAAAATTTTTTTTAGTTAATTTAATAACTTTATCATTAGTAATATCATAAGTTAAATCATTAAATGGAATTTCATTATATTTCATTTCTTTAATACTATTATAACCACCAATTTGAATAATTCCGTTTCCACTAAAAAGCATAATTGAAATAATTAAATCTTTATTTTTATAATCATCACTTATTTTAAAATTATAACATTGACTAAAATATTTTTCAGCAGAATCATAAATTGATTGAAATTCTTTTAAAGTTTCTTCTTCTCTATCATAATTTAAATATAATTTTAAATTTAATGATGTTTCCCCTTTATTTTCAATTAAAATTTCATATTTCGAATTTTTAAAATAATTTTCATCTCCTTCTTTAATAATAAATCTATAACCATTGGTATATATTGGAAAAGAAGAATAAGTATTTGAAGAAGAAGGATTTTTTTGATTTAAATATATTCTAAAAGGAATCATTTCTAAACCAATACAACTTAAAAATAATTCTTTATAATTTTCTCTTGAAGTAAATTCAATTTTAATTGATTCTCCTTCATTTAAAATAATAGAATAAAATATATTCTCTTTAATATTATATTTATCTTGAAGATAAATATTTAATTTATAATTACATTTACTTTCACAATTAATATTAATATAAAAAATATCATTTGGATTTATATTTTCTGAACCTATTGATATTATATCATCACCATAAATTTCACTTTTCCAATCTGAATTTTGGGGATTTGGATATTTTTCTTTTTTTGATATATAAATGTTTGGATCACTAAATATATTATCTGATTTATCTAAATCTGAATTTGGACTTAAGGATAAAAGTAAATATTTCGTATTTGATGTTATATTTGATGGAATTTTTATTGAATAATATGCATTTTCTTTAGAATTCAATGATCCAGTTTTTTCTCTTTCTAATTCTAATTCTTTTATTTCTTGAGTTTTTATTATATGAATTGTTAATAGGAGGAAACTTAATTTTAGGAAAAGGATTTTATTACTCATTTTTTTGATAATAAATAAATATTTTTAGAAATTCATTAAATTGTAAAAAAATAAATTATTAATATAAATATTAAAATCCATTTTCCTAATGATTTATCATAATCTTAATAAAAATCCAAAAATACAATAGTAAAAACCTCTTAATAAAAAAACATAATGAAAAAAAATTTTTGAAAATGAATATATAAATGATTATTTATGTTATATTTGTTTTTAATATTTATTTAATATTATTTAATATTTAAAAATGAGTAAATATTCTTCTAATGAAATTACATTTTTTCAACAACTTTTAATAGATAATGACATAAGAATTGACGGAAGAGAGAAAATGGAAATAAGAAAACATAATATACAATATAATATTATTAAATCATGTTTATCAAGTTTAAAAATAACTTATAACAATTCTAAAAATGAAATAATTTTTGCAATTAAAGGAGAAGTGACTTTTTTATCAGAAATAAATAAAGAAAATAAATTAATAAATATATCAATAGATTCAATGAATAAATTAAATGATGAAAATACGAAAATAAAAAATCAATTAGAAAACTTAATTCAAACTTTATTGATTTCTCAAATTGAAAACACAAGTTTAAAAATAGAAAAATCAAAACCAGAAATGATATGGAAAATATATATTGATATATTTATTTTTGATGAATTAAAAATAAGTTTATTTCAATTATTAACAATAGGAATTAAAGAGGCTTTATTAAATATTAAATTACCAAAAATAATTACTTTTTATAATGAATTAACTAAAAATTATGAATATGATTTAAAATCAAATTATGAAGAATTAACTGAAAATGAAAGTGAATATAATATTAATATTATTGTCCCTAATGTTTATTGTTTTGCTATTTTAAATAATTTATTATTTTTAGATCCTATTGATGAAGAATTAAGTATCACTAATTCAGTTATATTTATCACTGAAATTAATCAAAATATTTTAAATATTCAATCTATTGGTTCAAGTGTTGATCCTTTTATTTATGTTGATTTAGGAAATATTATTAGTACAATAAAAAATTAAATTTAGAATACAAATTGTGAAAAATAAATAAAATTAATTTAAAACAAATAAAACATTAAATTTTTATTTAAATTTAATTAATTCTTAATTATTAAAGTGAATTTAATTTTTTATTTTCTTTAATTTAAAAAATTTATAATCAATTAGAAAATGAAAATATTTGAGGAAAGAAAGAAATAATAAAAATATATATTATTTAGTTAAATGGAAAGTAATTAAGAAAAAATACTTCGAAACTAATAAATCATTTTCTTGAGAAAAATCTATTAAAGGATAGAAAAAAAAAGAAAAGGAGAAAAAAAATGAAAACAAAAACAATATTTCAAATAATTTTTATAAATTTAACTAAATAAAAAAAGATATATTGATATATATAATAATAATAAAAAAAAGATTTTTCATCTTCAAACAATCACAAAAAAAATATTCGCAGTTTCATTTTCTTAATAAAAATAAAAAAAATGCCTTTATTTCAGTTAAATGATAAAATAAAGAAAAAAAATAAAAAGATAACAATGCAATTCCACTTTTTGAAGAATTAATTAAAATATTGAATCTAATTATCAAGTTTTTTAATATAAAAGTCATTTATGAAAAAATTGAAATAATAACAAAAAATTAATTATTTTAAATAAAAAAAAATGAAAAAAATAAACCAAAAAATTTTTGAAGTAAATTTCATATAATAACAAAAAAAAAAAATAGTCATATATCCAAGAAACAACAAATCAAAACATAGAATCACCTCCAATATATAATCTCTTAAAAAACCTTCCAGTATATAAAATAAATCCCAATATTTTACCAAGACCATCAGAATATTATGACATATATAAAAATACAGAAAAAAAAAATTATTACAATACAATAATAGACTCTCATCCGCCTTATTCAACTTCAAATTATTTAGTAAATGAAATGGAAAATTCATCATGTAGATTTCTTAGATTTTCCTTAATTAAAATACCAAATAATCAAAAAATTTTAAATTTATCTAATTTATCCTTTGGAATATATTTTCAACCTTTTTCAGAAATAAAAGAAAAAGACAATTTAATTCCTATAATTAATTATAATAAAGGAATTTTAAAATGTAATAAATGTAATTGTTATATTAATAATAAATTTATTATTTCTTTTTCTGATAATAGAGATAAAATTATTATTTGTAATATTTGTCATTATGAAAATATTTTAAATAATAATATTATTGGATTTAAACAAGAATATATTATTGGAAATCCAATTGAAAATTGTTTTGAATTAAAATTTCCTACTATTGATTATTATATTACTGATAATTTAAATAAAGAATTAAAACAATTTATTCCTCATTATTTATTTTGTATTGATATATCTGATTTTTCTTTTCAAATGAATTTTTCTTTTTTTATTTTAAATTATATTTCTTCTATTTTAAATTTCTTCCATAATTCTCATAATTCTTTTATTGGATTTTGTACGTATTATTATAAAGGGGTACAATTTTATTTATTAGGAAAAAATAAAGAATTGAATGTAATTAATATGAATGATATAAAAAATCCTTTTTGTCCAATTAATTCAAATAAAATATATTATAATGTAATAAAAGATGAAAAAGATATTTTAATATTAATAGAAAGAATAATAAATTATTTAGAAGAAAAAATTCAAAAAAAAGAAAATTCAAATAATAATATTCCAGGAACAATGATTTATTCTGGGATAGAAAGTTTAATTGAAAGTGGAGGAAGAATAATATTATTTAATTGTTCATCTTCAAATTTAGGTTTTGGAAGTTCAAATATAAAAAAAGAAAAAGATTATATTAATAAGATAAATGAATATAAATTATATTATCCAAGTCATCAAAATTTTAATTGTTTAATTGATAAATGCTTAAAAAATAATATTGCTATTGATCAATTTATTTTTGGAGATATAAATTATGATTTAACTACTTTTTCTCAATTATCTAATTTAACTGGAGGAAATATTAAATTCTATGATTTTAATATTAATATTTTTAACAATAAAAATATGAATAATAATTATATTATTATTAATAGTTATTTTGAAAAATTATCAAATGATATTTTTAGATTAATCTCAAGACCAAATTTTTATGATATTAAAATGAAAATAATTCATTCTAATGGAATTGAAGTTAATGAAGTTTATGGAATTAAAAGAAAAGAAAATAATTATTATATTATTTCAAGTTTTAATCCAGATTCTTCTTGTTTTTTTGATTTAAAAATTTCTAATAATTTCAAAAATAAAAAAACAATAAATTTTCAATTAATTATTTTTTATACTGATAATTATAATAAAAGATATTTAAGAGTATTTAATTATACTTGTAAAACCAGTAATAATATAAGTGACATTTATTCTTTTTGTGATATTGAAGTCTTAACAAAATTAATTATAATAAAAGAAATAAATAATATCTATAATAAATCAATAAAAGAAATTAGAGAAGATTTATTAAATAAATTAATTAATATTTTTTATTATTATAAAAAAGAAACTATTCAAAATAATTTAGGTCAATTAATTCTTCCTCCTCAAATCAAATATTTACCTTCTTTTATTAATTCTTTTTTTAAAAAAGGAATTTTTAGTTTAAATAGAATAAAATTTTCAAATTTAAAAATTAATTATCTTCTAAATTTTTTTATTCAAAGTCCGATTTATTCTTTTATATTATATTTATATCCTAAAATGTATAAAATAAATTTTGACAAATTAAATAGCATTTATAATAAAAAAAGATTAAGTTTAGAAATTATTAAATTAAATAGAGCTTATTTAATTACAAATGGTGAATTTTTAGATTTTTATATTTTTGATTGTGTAAAAAAAGAATTTTATGAATTATTGTTTGGAAAAGAAGATTATTTTTCTTGTCTTCTTGATAAAGTATATTTATTAAATGAAGAAATGTTAAAAAATGAAAAAGGAGAATTTTTATTTAATTTTATAGAAAAGTTAAAATACGAAAATTTAGGTAATTGTTCTCCTTTAAGATTATTTTTTTTAAATCGAAATTCTTGTTTAAAAAATGAATATTTAAAGAATAATTTAATTGAAGATTCTTTTGATAAAGAAATTTCTTATCCTGATTTTTTATTTTCTTTATATGAAAAAATAGAAAGTAAATTTAAATAATAATTATTAATTTATATATTTGAATAATTATTTTTTAAATAAAAAATGATAAAAATATTTAAATATCAAAATTAATTCTCAAATTCAAGAAGAAGACGATAATATACTTTGTTTGTATTATTGATAAAAATATGAAAGAAGAAAAATTATAAATATTGTAAAATAAAATAATTATTATTAAAAAAAATAAAATATTTTTTTTTTGAAATATAAAAGAAAAAATGTTTTTCATATATTTATTTATAAAGTTTTTACATATATTCATTTGTTTTACATACATAATAATAATAAATTATTAGGGTTTATTGAATCTTTATCATAAAATAATTTTTAACAATGGATTTTTTTTGTTTAAATGATAAACTGTATATAATATATAACAAATTAAATTTAAATAGATTTAAAATTTAACTTTAAAATGATTGTTTAAAATTCATTAAAACTACAACATCCTATTATATCATTTCTTTTATACAAAGACCAGAAGTTTCTGATAAAATTAGTATTATCAATTGATTATTTTGTTTTGATTACAAAAATAATTCATTAAAACATCTTTTTTTTCTCACTTCCTTCTATCAGAAATAATGAAATTGATATAACTTCTAATTTCTTTATTGTTACAAATAAAAGAGTGAAATTATTGTGAATTACAATTTAACTTCCAAAATAAATTTTATATTTTATTAATTTTAATTAGAAAAACTTTAATTATAAAAAATTTTTCTTTCTTTAAAGAAAGAATTTATAATTTATTAAATTAAATTTAATAATATTATGATTTAAACAAATAATTTATATTTTATTAAAAAATATAAATAATGGAAGAAAAAATTAAAGATAAAATGAATTTTTACATTAGATTATCAAAATATTTTCCAAAAAATCAATTTTTTTTTGGTTTTATTATAATAATGAAAATTCTTCCATTATTTATAATTACTCATGATTGGAATATATCTTATAAGAAAGGAATTTCATATTGGATAAGAAAACTAATTTTATGTGAATTTTTATATTCTTTAAACGAATATTATTTTTATTATGTCATATTAATGATTTTATTTATTTTAATATTGATTATAAATATTTCATTTTATTTTTTTTATTTAATTGTTCATAGAAAAAACTTGGAAAAAATAATTTCAAGTCTATTTTTTTATATTTTTTATGCTTTTAATCAAATAATATATTCAATTATATCAGAAATTTTATTTAATAAAAAAAAAGAAGAATTAAATTATATTTTATCTTTAATGACAATAATAATATCTTTAATAACAATAATATTAATTTTTTATTCAAACATTAATTTATGTACAATATTTCTTCATAACCCTCTTTTTATAAGAAATAATTCTTTAATAATTAATCCTTTAAATCAAATAGATTATTCCACAGCATTATTAAGTATTATTCAAGGATTCATTCAATTAGAATTTCATTTAAAATTCAAATATAATGTTTTTATTAAAAGTATTATCAGAGGAATATTTTGTGTTTATTATATTAAAGATTTTCTTACTTTTAATAAGTATTACTATAGGTTTTATTTAGAATATTCTAAAAGAATGTTTTTATCTTTTTGTTTTTTTTCATGTATTATTGAATGGTGTTTTTATTATGATTATAATAATGAATTAATAATATTACAAAAAGAAATTGGAATTATTTTATTAAAATTTTTTCTTGAATTTTTCTTTTCTATTATTTTAACAACATTATACTTTCAAATTCATAATCAAATAATATTTAAAAAAGTAGTGAATTTCAATTTAAAAAATTTAAAAAGTTTTGATTATAATATGGTTAATTTTTTTAATATGATTTATTATGGTGATAGAATAAATTTGTTAGAAAAGATTTTAATAGAATTTAATAATAAATTAGAAATAATAAATCATAATCCAAAATGTGAAAATAAAAATTGTTTTATATGTTATTTTTATTCATATCATCAATTTATAATTGAATTAGAATATTTTATTAATAAACAAAAGAACAAAGAATATGTTAATTTACATAGTGATTTTCCTCAACTTTATAAATTTTTATATAATGAAATTTCTTCTTTATATGATTCAATTAAACCTGGGAATAGAAATAAAATTGTTCCTAAATTATTTATAGTAATTACTTTTTATTTAATATTTGAAAAAAATGAAATTAAATGTTTATATTTAATTGAAAAGGCAAATTCAGCAGATAAAAAAATTAAAAAAGAATTTTTTTTTTTATATCAAGTTAATTTTTTAATATATCATATTTTATGTTATCATAAAGGAAAAGGAAATTATAAATTAATGAATTTAAGTTCAAATAATGATAATATAGGTAAAATTTTATCAGTTGAAAAATTAATAAAAACTTCTTTATCAAATATAAAAAATATAATGACTACTTTTAATAATGAAAATGTTGAATTTAACCTTTTTTCAAATTTAATTTTTAATTTTAATAAAGAAAATAAAAATTTGATTTTTAAAATTAAATATTTAATAGAATCTTCAAAATGTAATATTCCTTATTCAGAAGATAAATTCACAACGTATTTTAAATACATTTATGGTGAAATTCCAAATAAATTAAAAAGTAACATTAAAAATTTTTTTTCTTTACAAAATTCAACTTTAATTAAAATTTTTATGAAAGACACATATTTACTTTTATTTCAAGTTTATTTTAATGTAAAAGATATAAAATTTGTAGTAAAATATGCTTCTCCTGAGTTAGTAATGAAATTAAGATTTTCATCAAATGAATTTAAACAATTAGATATAAAGAATTTATTTGCCAAAACATTCTATAAAAGTTATAAATATATAATATCTCATTTTTTACGTAATGGAAAAGATATAATAACAATAGAAAATTTTTGTCTTTTAGATAAAGATAAATATGTAATATTATTTGATGTAGAAGGAACTTCATTATATACTACAAATGGAATGGTTCTTTTTTTAAAATTAAAACCAACAAAAGAACAACAATTAATTAAAGATAAGAAAATAAAAAAAAAATATAATAATAATAAAAATTATAATTTAAATGGTAATTGTTT
>JAEEGK010007936.1_pt1 | contig 25200 bp, 26 predicted proteins | sample 8958771 | NCBI WGS metagenome assembly JAEEGK01 (sample SAMN16246547, study PRJNA631951) | gut metagenome | biome: gut microbiome; feature: rumen; material: SC-attached | host: Bos | place: Iran: Karaj | collected 2018-10
CTTTACAGCTTCATACGGACCAATCCAGTGGCGAGTGCCGATGTTTACGAAATAATAACCCGACGATGGTCTTCCGCAGGCAACAAACTCACCTGTGGCGCCATAAAACTGATGACGCGGGTATTGAAGTTCGTCAAGCACGACGTACGAGCCTTTTAACTCATCAAGTGTAACGGTTGCAGAATCGGGAGTTGGAAAAGTCGTTTTTATGAGTTTATCAGTGTGTGCTGCGATCAGCTCGTCCCATTTATTCTGGCCGGCTGCGGCGATCATTGCACGCAGATTTTCCTCGTTACGCTTATAAGCCAGCCATTCGGGGCGGATCTGAGTATACTCGCCCTTACTCTTCATGAGAGCCACACGCACGCGCTGATACAGCTTTTCAACATCAGGATTGTCTGGATAGGCGATTTTCAGTTCCTGGACACGGTCCATCGCCGGTTTTTTCAGTCGCCACACCGTCTTCTGTCCACCACGGGCCTGTTCGACTTCTTTTTCGAACTCCCGCACATGATACTCTGCCTGGCTGATACGTGTTTTCAGACGACTTGCCTCATTTGCCTGCTGACGTTTCAGGTCGTAAGGCGACACCGCCCGGCAAGGGATGGGACCGTAAACCAGCGATGCCGAGAGGGCACAGGCGCAGAAATAAATTTTTATGTTCATTGTGTTCCCTCCTAAAAGGACGATATGATCTTGAAATATCATACCATAAAAAACTATATTGATACCGCCCGAAGGGGTGATTTTCAGCCGAATATTTGGCGTTTGTATATCACTGTTAAATGTCCGTTTGCGATGTTTTTCTCTTCTTTCGTGTTATAATAACGTGGATTAACTGTTTCCAGACGACGAATCTACAGAGTTCCTTTTGCGTGGTTTTTCCAAGTCGTATTCATATCTGTGAGGCGTGTTTGATGAATCATACATTAACAGTGAAACAGATCCTTTCACGCGTTGACGCGATTGCTCCTTTTGCTGCAGCAGAGGCATGGGACCGCTGCGGACTTCGTCTTGGAGATGAGAGCACACGCGTTTCTCGCGTTGCCGTCGTGCTTGACGCTTCACAAAAAGCGGTGCAGATGGCCAGTGATAACGGCTGCGAGCTGCTGATCGCTCACCATCCGTTGCTGTTTCACGCAGCCGAAGATTTGGTTTGTGATCGGATAGACACGAAAGTTGCGCAAACGGCTTTTCGTCTGGGAGTCAATATCGTTGCCTGTCATACGAATTTAGACAGCGCTTGCAGCGGCATCAATCACGTTCTGGCTCAGAAGGCCGGGCTGAAAGAGATTGTTCCACTTCTGCCTGCCTCAGTCAAAGGGGCGTTTGGCATGGGGGCTATTGGCAGCGTTGATAACCTTCGGGCGTCCGAACTCTGTTTGCGCTTGGCCCGCGCGTGGAGATTATCGGGCTTTCTTTTTCAGGGAGAAGACACAAGCGTTGGAAAAGTTGCATTATGCGGAGGCGCGGGCGGTGAATTCTGGAAAACGGCACGAGAACAGGGAGCAACACTCTATGCAACGGCCGATATGCGATATCACGAGCGCCTTGAAGCACTTGACGCAGGGATGCGCCTGATGATCTGCGACCATGGTGAGATGGAAGACTCGCCGCTTGAATCGTTTGTGCAGGCGTTGGAAATCTTACTGGAACTGCCTGTGCAGTATTTCCCGAAAAAACTCTTTGCTCGTGGTGTGAATGAGTGGAGAAGCGTGAACGATGTTTGAGATCGCGATCGAGGGCTTTTCCGGCCCGCTGGATCTGCTCTGCCATCTGATCGACCAGAACGAGATAGAAGCAACTCAAATCAGCGTTTCTGAAGTTGTCTCGATCTATGCAGCTTATCTTGCCCAGAACGGCGAGCTGCCGATCGCTTCCGTTGCGGATTTTATTTCTCAAGCAGCCCATTTGGTGCGTCAAAAGACTTTTTCATTGTTGCCGCGCTATGCGCCGGCGCAGGAAGAACTCTTTGACGATCTGGTTGTAGATCCTCATGAGGATATTACAGATATCATCGAGCGCTACCGACCTTATCGAGAAGCGGCTGCATTGCTTGGTGCTCTAAAAGAGAAGGCAGAACGGCGACGCTTTCGCCGTGGTGAGGCGCTTGATCCGTTTTTCGATCTTGGCGATTTGTACTCTCTTTCGGTCCAGTGGCTTGAACTGCTGAACAGGCAGCGCCGTCGCAGTTTTGATTTCCCTGAGGAAGATTCCTGGGAGGACGACGGTCTGCCGGCAGAGATCCCGGACGAAGTTCAGGTTGAAAGCCGTATGGAACGGATCATGGAACGCCTTGACGTCGTGAAGCGCCTCACGCTGCGATCGCTTCTGAAAGAGGATCCCGGGCGTGCGGCGTTGGTCGTGTCACTGCTCGCTTTGTTGGAACTATCGCGGCGAAACCGTGTCACTTTATCTCAGAAGGAGCTGTTTGGAGATGTCAGCATTACAGCAAGAGAAAACGGCTGAACTTCTGAAGCGTCAGATAGAAGCGGTGCTCTTTATTGCGACCGACGGCGTAAGTGCGCAGGAACTTGCTTCTGCGACCGGACACACGACTGCCGCGGTGCGTAAAATCTTAAACGCGCTTCGCGATGACTTTTCCAAGTCGCACGGCATGGAAGTGGTTGAACTGGGCGGAAAGTGGTTCATGACCAGTGCCGAAGACATGAGCGATACGCTGGAGAAATTCCGCGTTGCGAATGAGAGTGAGCACGTGAGGCTGACACGGGCTTCGCTGGAAACGCTGGCTGTGATCGCTTACAGTCAGCCGGTGACGCGCTCGGAGGTAGAGTCCATTCGCGGTGTGCGGTGCGATCGTGTTATCGACACGTTGCTCGGTTACGGTCTTGTGCGTATTGCCGGCAGACGAAAAAGCACAGGCTCGCCGCTTTTATATAGGACAAGCACGCGTTTCCTGGAGATATTCGGTTTGGGGGCTATCTCTGATCTTCCCACCGTTGCCGAACTTGAAGATCTCAGACGCCGCTCGGCGGAAGTAGCTGATTCGCCTGTGGAGCCCGCTCAGGGGGAAACATGTGAAAACGAAGGCGAGGTCTCCGATGAGGCTGAATAAATATCTTGCTCTGTGTGGCGTCGGATCACGGCGCAAGGTGGAAGAGTTCATCTTCGCCGGACGCGTCGTCTGCGGCGGTTATCAGGTGACCGAGCCGGGGTACGACGTAGCCGACGGTGAAGTGGTAACTGTCGATGACGTTGAAGTGCATCCTGAGCGCAAGATCTACATGGTTCTGCATAAACCTCGCGGGTATATCTGCGCGGTGACGGATCGAAACTATCCTGTTATTCTCGATCTGCTGCCTCGGGAATATGACTATTACCGGCTCTTTCCTGTCGGCCGGCTTGATCTTCAGAGCGAGGGACTGCTGATGCTCACAAACGATGGGGACTTTTCGCAGGAGATGATCCATCCCCGCGCTGGCATCACGAAGGAATACGAAGTGATGCTGGATCGTCCGCCGACCGACATCGAACTCTTGAAGATGCGCGAGGGGACGATTTTTGAGGGCAAGCCTCTACGGCCGGTCAAAGTGACCTGCCTGCAAAGAGAACCGGAAGGACGCTGGTTCAGTTTTGAACTTAACGAAGGCGTCAAACGCGAGATCCGTATTATCGCCGAAGCCGCCGGACTCAAGGTCCAGGTTTTGTTTCGGCGAAAGATCGGCAAAATGGAATTGCGCCGTCTCAGATGCGGCCATGCGAAGGAATACAGCGCCGAACAACTGCGGCGAATGGTTTTTCACGGCGGGATCGTTTAGTTCCCTCGTGAACGTTACAAGGAGGCTAAAATGGACAAATGGACTGGGGTCATCGCGATCGACGGCCCTGCGGGCGCAGGGAAGAGCACCGTCGCCAGACGGGTCGCGGCTGCGCTGGACGTAAGTTATCTTGATACGGGGGCTTTGTATCGCGCTCTGGCCTATTATCTTGACAGCCGCGCGATTCCGCCGCAGGAAAACGATTTGCTCAAAACAGCCCTTGGGGATGTGAGCGTCGAGATCGACGGTCAAAAAGTGTATTTGAACGGTGACGACGTTTCGTCTCTCATCAGAACCCCCGCTGTCGATAAGATCGCATCGTTGTATTCGGCATTGCCGTCTGTGCGCGAAAAGCTGCTCAACCTGCAGCGGGAACAGGCTCAGAAGGGCGGTTTGGTAGCAGACGGACGCGACATGGGAACGGTCGTTTTTCCTCATGCACAGGTGAAGATCTTCCTGACCGCGAGCGCGGAAATTCGCGCGAAACGCCGTTATGACGAGCTGAGCGCCCGTGGCGTTACTGTCGATTATGAAAAACTTCTCAACGAGATTCGTGCCCGCGACGACGCTGACGCAAAACGCGCGATCGCGCCTCTGAGGCAGGCGGAAGATGCGAATCTGGTCGATTCATCGGATATGAGCATCGAAGAAGTTGTCGGTGCGATCGTTGAAAAAGCAAGGGGGAGCGTCCATGCTTAGAGCGTGTGTATACTGGCTGGCGAAACATCTCTGCTGGGTGGCTTTGAAGATCCACAACAGGCTGCGCGTCGAAGGACTTGAAAAGATTCCTTCCCAGCGACCCGTAATCGTTGCAGCGAACCACACGAGCAACCTTGACCCTGTAGTCGTCGGCTGCGTCTTTCCTGGGACGTTGCGGCCGCTGGGTAAAATCGAGCTTTTTCAGATCCATCCTATTTTCACATGGCTGATGAACAATCTCGGCGTGATCCCTGTCAGCAAAGAAAATCGTGCGACGGCGGCCGCAGCGTTGAAAACATTTCTTGGGCTGTTGAAAAACGGTGAGAGCCTGATGATCTTCCCGGAGGGTGCTCGTTCGCTTGACGGCCGTCTGAAACCGTTAGAAGGCGGGGTCGCCGTACTGGCGACCAACGTTGATGCGCCGATCGTGCCCCTGTACATTGCCGGTTCTTTCGAGGCGATGCCCGTGGGCTCTTCAAAAATCACACGTCATCCGATCGTCGCCCGCTTCGGTGAGCCGATCATGCCGAAACCTCAGGAGCAACGAGGTTCAATGAAAGAGGAGCGTGAACGGATACGAGAAACTTTGCAGAAGGAGCTGGCACGTCTCGAACAGGAGAGCATTGGCTGAGTTCACTGCCGCCAGACTTTAAAGATCCTCTCAAAGAACGCCGTCATGCTGTCGTGACGGGATTGCAGCTACCGGATCGGGATGATCTGGAACTTTTGCTTGAAGAATTGCGCTTGCTCCTGGCGAATCTAGACATTGAAGTCGTTGCCGTGTCCACGCAAAAAAAAGCACGCCCCGATCCGGCTTTTCTGATCGGCTCCGGCAAGGCCGAGGCGCTGAAAGTGCTTGCGGAAGGTTCGCAGGCCGATCTGATCGTCTGTAATGACATGTTGACGCCGATACAGCTTGCCAACCTTCGTGCCAAAACCGAGCGGGAGGTCTGGGACAGAGCACTCGTTATCACCAAGATTTTTGAAAAACGTGCTGTGACGGCCGAGGCAAAGCTGCAGGTCGAACTGGCTCGCTGCCGCTACGAATTACCGCATTTGCGCGGTTTGGGCCGACAAATGTCGAACGCCGGTGCGGGCATCGGTACGCGGGGACCCGGTGAGACTGAATTTGAGCGCCATCGACGCAAGCTCCAGGTTCGAGCCGTCGATATTTCTCGTAAGCTCGAAGAGATCCGCCGCCGCCGCGACAGTCAGCGTAAGCAGCGACGTCGCAACGGTGTGCCGACGATTGCTTTGGTCGGTTACACTAACAGTGGCAAGACGACTTTGCTGAAACGCCTCTGCGGCGATGAAAAACTCTACGCCGCCGATCAGCTTTTTGCGACCCTGGATACGGCTGTTCGTTCTGTGCGTTCTCCTTCTGGGCGTGTTCTGCTGTTTGCCGATACGGTGGGATTCATTCGCGAACTGCCGCCGCAACTGATTGCTGCTTTCCGTGCCACACTGGAAGAAGCAACGCAGGCGGATATGCTGTTGATCGTTCTGGATATCAATGATCCTGATATTCTTGCGACGTACGACGTGATTCAGATGACTCTGCAAGAGATCGGCGCCGCCGAATTGCCGCGGACGATCGTGCTCAACAAAATCGACCGTGCCGGTTCGTTTAGAGTCGCGCGAGTTAAAGAGCAGTTTCGTGGCGAAAACATTCCTGTTTGTGCTCTGAGTGCTTTGACGGGAGTCGGCGTTTCAGATCTGTGGGGCGTCTTTGACTGGCTTTCTCCGCGCCGTGAGTGACGGGAAGGAGTAATAACGTGCTTTACAGTATGACGGGTTTTAACCGAGTAAAAAAAGATTACCCTTGGGGTGTTCTTTCTGTTGAAATATCCAGCGTCAACTCGCGCTATTTGGAGTTGAACGTGCGCGTCGACCGTGAGCTGACCGGATATGAGCCGCTCATCCAGAACGCCGTGCGCGGCCGTCTTGCACGTGGCAAAGTCACGGTTCGGGCTGAGGTAAAATGGGCCGATACATTAATGCGCGACCGTCTCAACGTGACGGTGCTTCGCGACTATTATGAAGCGGTCATGAAGCTTCATACTGAACTCGGCGGTCCGATTCCTGAACTGACGGGCTTGCTTCAACTTCCTGGTGTCTGCGAAGCCTCCTCGTTGAAAGATCGCACCGAAGACGAGCTGCAGGGTGCGCTGAGTGAACAGCTGAACATCGCGCTTGACGGACTGAATGAGATGCGCAGCGTCGAAGGGGAGGCTTTGAACGTCGACATTTCACGCAATCTTGACGGGTATGACGAGCTTCTAAATAAGATCAGTGCACGCTGGCAGGAGATTTCACAGAACGTCTTTCATGATTACCGCGAACGTGTTACAAAAACGATCGCTCAACTTGGGTATGAGACAGATCCCGCACGGCTCGCACAGGAACTTGTCATCCTTGCCGATAAGTGGGATATTTCCGAGGAACTGACGCGTTCTGCCAGTCATACGTCACAGTTCAGGAAACTGCTTCAAAACGGCGGAACTGTCGGCCGCAAACTTGATTTTCTTGTTCAGGAAATGAACAGAGAAATCAACACCATGGGCTCGAAATCGGCAAGCACCGATCTCCGCTGGCTCGTTGTCGATGGAAAAACTCTGCTTGAACGGATTCGCGAGCAGATCCAGAACGTGGAGTGATCATGACCAGTACGCTTGTTCATGTCGGTTTTGGTAACATGATCGTCGCCGAGCGCATTGTCGCGATCATCCAGCCGTCATCCTCGCCCGTGAAACGTCTCAAAGAGGAAGCGCGCGATGCGGGGCGTCTGATCGATGCGACGAAAGGACGCAAGACGCGCGCCATCATCGTGACGGACAGTAATCATGTACTTTTGTCGGCAATTCAGCCGGAAACGATCGTCAACCGGATTTCGGAAGGAGACAGTGAAGATGACGACGACGAATAATATGGGAACGATTTTTATCATTTCCGGTCCAAGCGGTGTAGGAAAAACCACAATCGTGGAACGTTTGTTGGAGGCCGAACCGGGATTGAAGTTCTCGGTGTCTCTGACGACGCGCGATGTCAGAGCAGATGATAAGCCTGACGGCGTGAAGTATCATTTTGTCACGAACGATGAATTCGCGGCGCATGTCGCGGCGGAAGATTTTCTTGAACACGCTGTATACAGCAGCGGCAGTTACGGGACGTTAAAATCGGAGGTACTGCCGCCTCGTGAGCAGGGGATCGACGTTGTCCTTGATATCGAAGTACAGGGTATGAAACAAATCAAACAGCTTTATCCCGAAGCGATCGCAATCTTCCTTCTTCCGCCCTCGTTTGAAGTGCTTGAAGACCGTCTTCGTAAGCGTAATGACGCCCAAACCGAAAATAAATTGTCGGAGGAAAAGATCCTGCAGCGTCTTGCGACCGCTAGGTATGAAATCAAACAGCAAGATCTGTATGATTACAAAGTCGTCAATGGTGATCTCGATGACGCAGTCGCGCAAGTCGTAGAAATCGTCCGTCGTCACAGGCGTAAAGTTTAGTCAAGGAGAGGAAAACGATGAATTTTTATAATCTCAATACGATCATGGACAACGTCAACGTCCATAATAAGTACCTTCTTACGTCTGTCGTCGCTCGGCGCGCACTTCAAATCAGTGAGATGAAAGGCAGCAAGGCCGGCTTGGGCAGCGGCGATCCCGACGAAAAAGCGATTTCGATGGCGCTTGCTGATATGGAAGCGGGCAACGTTCAAGTCCAGCTTCAACACGAGACTGTTGCCGACGCGATCGAAAATGAGCTAGAAAACGAAACAGAGACAAAGACTCCGGACGTTGATTTTGACAGCCAAGAAAATACTGTTGCGCAGCCTTCACAGAAATAAATTCCTACTTGAAGAATGTCTTTTTTAAAAGTCCTCATTCCCGGTCCTTGGTGGCATGAGCTTACGTATGAAAGCGATGTAGTCTGTGCCGCCGGGGAAAGAGTTCTTGTTCCAATGGGAAGAGGTGAACGCGTAGGACTGTGCGTAGGCTTTGAATATGAACCGCCTCCGGCGGGGACGCGGCATATTTCTGCTGTCATCGACACAGATCCTGTGCTCCCCGCAGATTATATTAATGCTGCGCGAATTGTCGCGAGCGCTTTTCTCTGCTCTACGGCTGATGTGCTTCGTACCTTGTTGCCGTCGTCGTTCTGGCGCGGAGAGCCCTTTCCGCCGTACTGTTTAGCATCACAGGGCAACGAGTCGGGAACCACAGATTTTTTCTATCGTTACAACGAGTCTGAACGCTTGCAGTTTTATCGCGAACAAGTACGCACGGCAAGGGCAGGCGCACTTGTTCTGTTTCCTGAGCGGGATCAGGCTAAGCGGTTCCATAAAAGCCTGATAGGCGTTATTCCTAAAGAACGTCTGATTCTCTGGCCAGTGTCAAACGCACAGGCGATGATGAAAGCGTGGAGAAACGTGCTTACTGCGGATCGGCCGGTGATCGTCGGCGGTCCCGGAGCAGCGGCCGCCCCCCTGCGACAGAAAGCTCAGATCATCGTCGAGGAGGAAGCCAGTCTTTCCTGGAGATCCCAGTCGCAGCCTGTATTTTCACTGCGCAGTTTTGCTGCCGCAAGGTCGAGAGAATTGTGCGGACGTCTGATCCTTGGGGGACGATTGCCGTCTTCTCGAGTTTTTTCGGGATTTGCACCTGAAGAAAAGCGCAGTCAGGAAAATGCAGTCATTCGTGTGATCGACATGAATGTTGCTTCACATTTACAGTATCAGGGCGTGCAATTTCCGTTGCCCTTGTCTGACTTGCTGATTTCCGAAACTGTACGTCACGTCAGCACTGGCAGCTGCGTTTTCTGGATTTTAGACAGACGCGGCATTAGCGGCGAGATTCGCTGTGCCGATTGCGGTCAGCCGATCATCTGTGCTCGTTGCGGAACTCCTTTTGTGATGGAAAAGGGAAGACTGCGCTGTCCGGTGTGCGGGAGTAAAATGAGCGCGCCTGATTATTGCTCAAACTGTGGCGGACGTATCCTTGAGGGCAGTTTGCCGGGACTTGAACTGATCCGATCCACCGCAGAAAATCTGCTGAACGGACGGCCTGTCGTGATGTGGCATGGCGACGATCCTGCCAACCTGACTGAAGCACGCAAAAGGATAGCTGTCCTCAAAAAAGAAGGCGGGCTTGTACTGGGTTCGCGCCGTGCGCTGACTTTGCTCGATTCTCTCTCTCCAGCGTTGATTGCCTGGCTTGATGCTGATGCTGAGGCTCGCAGACCAAGTTACATGTCGCGCTTTTACGCCTATTCCATGTTGCTGGAGTCGTGTTGGAGAGGCGCTTCGCCGCGCGAAGTACTGCTTCAGACCCGCCGATTTTCTCAGCCTTGGATTGTCGGTTTACAGGCAGGCTGGCATTATTTCTGGAACTCTGAATTGAAGGAACGGATGAGCCTCGGTTTCCCTCCCTGCACGCATCTGGTCGAGTTTGAGGCACCTTCGGGGTGGGGCAGTTGCGAAGATCTTCTTTTTGAGCTTGACGAGGCTGGTTTTAACACGCTTTGGCCAGGGAACGGACGGATATTTACCGTTTTTACGCCGCAAATGGCCAAGCTGCGTCACTATTTGGAACGTTATTTCATGATTAACCGCTCGCGGTTCGGATTTCCGCGCATTGAAGTGTGGTCTGACTGACGAGCGTCCACACTGCGAAGGAGTATCACTATGGCAATCGTATCAATCGTAGGACGCCCCAATGTCGGTAAGTCCTCACTGTTCAACAGGATGATCGGCGAACGTCGGGCGATCGTCGATGACATGCCCGGCGTGACGCGCGATCGACTTTACGGGCGTGTAACGTGGAAAGAGAAGAGTTTTTACGTTGTCGATACGGGCGGCCTGCTTATGAAAGACCGGGATCCGATCATGGAAGGCATGAAAGGGCAGATTTTTCAGGCCATTGAAGAAAGTGATGTCGTTATTTTTGTCGTAGACGGCACACAGGGGATCACCTGGATGGACGAGGACGTTGCTCAGGTGCGGCGTTCATATTCTTCTAGGGTCATCCTGGCCGTGAATAAGATCGACGATTTTACTCATGAGGATGACGTGATCGAGGCTTATTCACTTGGCTTTGAAACCGTGATCGGTGTGAGCGCGCTCCATAATCGCGATATTGATGCGCTTCTGGATAAGACCTGTGAGTTGCTGGAAGCGAATGTGAGCGAAGTCCCCGTGGACGAGGACGCCATTAAAGTCGCGCTGGTTGGCCGACCGAACGTGGGCAAGTCGAGCATCCTGAATGTTCTTACGGGAAGCGAGCGTTCACTTGTCAGCGATATTCCCGGCACGACGCGCGACTCGATTGATTCTGTCATCGAATACAAGGGACGCCGTTTCCGTATTGTTGATACGGCCGGACTGCGCCGGAAAAGCCGGATACGAGACGACATTGAGTTTTATTCAACGGTGCGCACAATGGACAGCGTCGATCAGTGCGACGTTGCCGTGTTTGTGATGGACGCCCGTGAACTTGCGACCGAACAGGATCAGCGGCTTGTCAACGAGATCCTTGCGCGCGGCAAGGGCGTCGTGCTTGTCGTCAATAAATGGGATCTTTTGCCGAACACGCCTGAAGTCGGCGACGAGGTTCAGACGAAGCTGCGCGAAGAGTTCCGTTTTGTTCTGCATGCTCCTGTCCTGTTTACGTCAGCTGTTTCCGGCAGACGACTTCATCGTCTGCTTGATCTTGTCGGTCAGGTCTATGACCGCCGTCAGTCGCGATTCAGCACGACTGTTTTGAATCGGATCATCCGCGATATGCTGGCGTTTGACCGTTTGCCAACCGACGGGACGGGACGGAGGTTGCGTATTTATTACTGCACGCAGAGTTCATCCGTACCGCCCACGTTTATCTTTTTCGTCAACGACGCTTCGATCGTCACGAAAAGCTTCGAGAACCATCTATCAAAAAAAATCCGCGAAGCCGGCGATTATGACGGCGTACCTTTGCGTCTTTTCTGGCGTACAAGTCACGGAAATAGCGAAAAGTCTTGACCTGTGGGGGATTTTGTGATTATATGGTGCTGTCTCGCGAAATAGTTTTCTTAGCGGGGCCGCATTCTTATTTATCATTTTAAGGAGGCATTTTTATATGACGAAAGTTGAGCTTGTCAACGCTGTGGCCGAAAACGCGAACGTGACGAAGAAAGTGGCCGCTGATGCCGTTTCCGCCGTGTTTGCCGCAATCGAAGGTGCGCTTGCAGCCGGCGATAAGGTGCAGCTTGTCGGTTTCGGCTCGTTCGAAGTTCGTGAGCGCGCTGCCCGTATGGGCCGCAATCCGCAGGATCCCAGCAAGACTATTGAGATTCCTGCGAAGAAAGTCCCCGTTTTCCGTCCCGGCAAAGGTCTTAAGGACAAAGTCTGCTAATAACAAGAATAATTCAGAAGCAATAAAAAGACGCTCTGTCTGTTTGGACAGAGCGTCTTTTTGAACAGTCTCTAGGCTGTAACCGAAGCTTTGTTGACATACATTTTCTGGCAGAAGAAATAGAGCGCGACGATCACAGCAGAGCTCGACATAGAGATGATCGGACTCTTCCACATTGCGCCGAGGCCGGCGGCGACGAAAAGAACGCGGATCCAGAGGGGGAGTTTTCCTCCGCAATAACCCGTAAAGCTGAATCCCACGCCGAACACGAGCGCGACGCCGCTGAGAATGGAGATGATGTTGTGCAGCCAATCGAGCTGGAACAGCAGGCCCGTATCATAGCAGAACGCAAAGGGAATGACGAAGGCAAGGAAACCAAGGCTGCATGCGGCCCAGCCTGTCCTGTTTGGCGAATCTTCGGCGATCGACGCAGCTGCATATGCAGCCAACGCGACGGGCGGTGTTATGTTGGAAATGATCGCGTAGTAGAATACGAACATGTGTGCGGCCATCGGGTCGAAATGAAGTTGACCAAGGGCAGGAACACTGAGTGAAGCCGCGAGGATATAGGCACTCGTTGTGGGCAGTCCCATACCGAGGATCAGACAGACAATGGCAATCAGGATCAGCGTGAGGACAGGAACACCACCGGATACGGAAAGAACAGCGCTGACGATCTTGGGACCGATGCCTGAGAGTGCAACCGCACCAAGAACAAAGCCAGCGGAAGCGCACGCAGTGCAGACGACAGGGATGCCTTTAGCGCCGTCGTGGATTGCTTTGAGGATACCAACAGGCCCCATACGACGCTTTGGATTGGGCAGAGAAACGAGCCATGCGAGCACGATGCCCCAAGCGGCTGATTTCTGTGCGGTGAAACCAATGAGAAGGAGGACAACGAGCAAAACGATCGGCGACATCATATAGATGCGTTTGAGCACGTCCGATTTCTTCGGAAGTTCGTCCTCATTCAAACCTTTGAGTCCGTCGCGCTTGGCTGTCAGGTGGATCATCACAAGAACGGCGGCGTAGTAGAGCAGAGCGGGCAGTAACGCGGCGATAACGACCTTGCTGAACTGCACGTTCAGGAACGAAGCCATGACAAACGCGCCAGCTCCCATGACAGGCGGCATGATCTGGCCGCCTGAGCTGGCGACGGCTTCGACCGCACCTGCAAAGTAAGGTTTGTAGCCGATGCGTTTCATCAGCGGGATCGTGAAAGTTCCTGTTCCGTACACATTGGCGACGGCCGAACCGGAGATTGAACCGAACAGACACGAGCTGACGACGGCGATCTTAGCGGGGCCGCCGGCCTGCGTGCCGGTGAATGCCTGAGCGAACTCCATGAAATATTCGCCGACGCCGCTGTTCTCAAGGAATCCGCCGAAGATCAGGAAGATCATGACTATTGTCGCGGAGACGCCGAGCGACGAAGAATAGATACCTTCGTCAAGCAGATACATCTCCTCGACAAGCTGCTTATAGGCCTCTTTGAAGCACAGCCAGAAGTTTTCGGAAATTGAGGTGAGACCGTTCTGCGTGGCAATGTCGGTCATCTGGTAGTACATGCAGTAGCTCATGAATGCCAGCGAGACGAGGATGATCGGGAAGCCGACGGCTCTGCGCGTAGCTTCAATCAGCGTGAGAATGATGATCGTACCGAGCACAAGCTGGATCATGGTCACTTCGTCAACGCCGGCCATGCGTTCGACAATCTCATTGTAGTTGAACATGATATAGAATCCAGGGATTGTCGATACAATCGCTAAAATCCAGTCGTACCATGCGACTGAAGTTTTGGGCTTTTTATCCTTGCTCTCAAACATGGGGTAGACAACGTAAACCATTGGCAGGACCCAAGTCAGGTGGATCGCTCGCTGCAGATAAGCTTCGAACGCGCCAAAAATTGCAGTGTAAAGATGGAAGATCCCCATCAGCAGCACATAAAGCCATAATGCCTTGGAGATGACACCATCGAGTTTTCTTTTAGTCATTTGAGATCAGCCTCTCAGTCAGGAGTTGATATGCCGCAGGCGGCAAAACGTGTAACTAGAGAAGGCAGGCTTTTGGAGCCTGCCTTCCGAACGTATTGCGTGTTTATTATGCTTTTCGCGGTTATTTGGACGCGAGAACGTCCTTCCAGTACATCACAGCACCGGGGTGGCAGTCAAGGCCCTTCTCAGGCACGGCAGACTTGGGATCAAGCTCGGCGATGTCCTTCACGCCCTTGGCGAGCATCTCGACATTCGTGTACATCGACTTGCAGAGATCATAGACGACTTTATCGTCAAGATCGCCGCGGACGACGATGCAGGTGTAGTCGCCGACGACCTTGACAGGCTCAGCACCTGCGGGCACGGACTTGTAAATGCCAGGATCAACGTTGAACGTCACGGTACCGATGGCTTCGCCGACCTTATCAAGCGTGGCCTGTTCCATGCCGAGGATGACGATATCGGTCGTGCTCTCGATCTGCATGACGATCGCGGCAACCTTGCCGACAGAGAACGCGAAAACGTCAAGGTGGTTGTCGGCAATCAGATCAGCGCCGCCAGAGTAGGAAGCGTACTCCACGCTGCCGCCCCACTCTTTGAAAGCCTTGCGGTAGTCGATGCCGAAACCTGCCTCAAAGATGTTCTTGACGACGAACTCAGAGCCCGTGCCGGTCTTCAGCGTCGCAAAGCGGAAGCCGAGCTTCTTGTTGATCAGATCGTCAACGGTCTTTACACCGTTCTTCTCTGCGAAATCCTTGCGGGCAAGGAAGTAAGTGTACTGAGTGTAAAGGTTGGCGAGCAGTTTGGCGTTCTTGACTTCCTTCTTGAACGTGGCAAGGTCGCTGCCCTTCTGAGCCACGGCGACCATCGACGTGTTGGAGAACCCAAGATCGCACTTGCGGGCATTGGCATTGATGATATTGCCGACAGCGCCGCCAGTGACGCTGGTGGTGGGCATAATCTCTTTGCTCCAGAGGTCAGCCAGCTCACCGCCAAGAGCGAACCAGTTGCCACCGGGAGGGCCCGCCATAAACTTGAGCTGCGTAGGCGTGTCAGCCAGAGCAGTTCCCGTCAGAACTGTGGCAAGAAGAGCACAGAGCGCAAGAACCTTTTTCATGAGTAAAACCTCCTGATTGTGAATTGCGGATTGTAACGTTTGACACACTGGCAGTATATTGGGCCAAAGCGCAAAACGAAACAATTCCACTTGGATAAGTATACATGTTTTTAACGGAGTCTGTCAAGAACCGATTTTTCAAGATAAGTTTTCACTTTTGGGGAAAACTGGTAAAACGAAACGAAAAAGTGTTTCTGGTCGGGAATTCACATTTCCCGGCAAAGACGGTACAATATCAAGAGCGAAAAGCAATTTTCAGCACCTGAAAAGCGGTGAATTCTGTGATTAAAGGTGTCATATTTGATTTCGACCTGACGCTGGTTGACAGTGCTATTGCCATCTGCGGCAACTTGAACGCTCTTGCGCAGGAAAAAAAACTGCGTTCGCTGACTCTTGGTGAAGTACGCCCGACGATTGGTTGGGCGCTCGTGGATGCAATGCGCTTTTTCTGGGGCGATGGACCAGCAGAAACGGAATGGTTGCCAAGATATCGAAAACTTTTTGTTGAACGTAACTACGCGGGTGTAAGAGCTTTTAAAGAGACAATACCAACTCTTGAATACCTCAAATCATCAGGAGCGTCTCTTGCTATCGCTACGAATCGTCTCACGCCGTCCGGTATCGTTCGTGCTGCGGGGCTTGAACAGTATTTCCCTGTAATTGTTGGGATCGATGATCACAAACCCAAACCTGATCCGGCGATCGTGCTCGAAGCAGCACGGAGAATGCATTTTTTGCCTTCTGAAGGAATGTACGTCGGGGATACCGGCATCGACATGGAAACTGCCCGGAATGCCGGTGTCAGAGCCGTAGGGGTAACGAGCGGGAATCATACTGCTGATCAGCTCCGTAAGAGCGGGGCTGATTTTGTCATAGAGACTTTAAGCGAATTGCCGAAACTGTGGGAGGAACTTCATGGAAAAGTGTAACAATTCAGCCAATCCCTTGCTGCGGGCCATGGCGCAGGGACCGATCGAATGGAGATACTGGAACGCTGCGACGCTGGAGCGTGCGCAAAAACTTGACAGACCCTTGTGCGTGTGCGTTGTCAATGCGACAAGTCGCTGGTCATATGCAATGAAGGATAACTTTGACGATAAGGAAATCGTTGCGCTGCTCAACAACGATTATATCCCTGTCCTCTGCGATGCTTCCGCTTCGCCTCATGTAACACAGGCGGCTCGCGCAATGGCTCAGATCATGCTGGGACATGCCGGCTGGCCATTGTTTCTTTTTCTGACGCCTTTGCGCGAGCCTATTTTTGCTTCTGCTTATATGCCTCGTCAAAGCGCCAGTACAAAAACGCCGGGACTTCTTGAAGTGTTGCGGAGAATCAAATGGCTGTGGCTGATGAAGCGTCCGCAGATCAATGAGGCGGCGGCAAGTTACGCGGTGCAGATGAGGGAAGCACTGTCGCCATGTTCGGCTCCTATGGAAAAAGACCTGTTACATCGTACTGCTGCACAGTTGAAAAGCGAAGCAGACGCGGATTATGGCGGTTGGGGAGAACTGCCAAAGTTTCCACAGGCACCAAAAATGGCGTTGTCTGCGTGGCTCTGCCGGCATATGCCAGAGGATGAAAAGATGCGGGGACATTTGCGGCGCACTCTTAGCGCCCTGTGTCTTGGAGGTCTCCACGATCCTTTGGAAGGGGGATTTCACGACTATTGCCGTGATCGTGAGTGGAGTTGGCCCTATCTTGGAAAACACGCCGGGCAGAACGCCGCACTTTGTTTAGCGCTGATGGAGTGCGTACAGACTCTTGGTGAAGAATCAGGGGCAGGCTCAGTTTTTGCCGAGAGTATGAACTTTATCCTCGGGCGTTTTGATCGTGGCGACGGATTGCTGTGTGCAGGGGAAAGTCTGAGCGACGTGCGTTTGCTGGATCGTTATTATCTGTGGGATAAAGCAGAAGCAGATGCGGCACTAGAACAGGACAGTTCATGCCTAGGCATGACGAAAGAGGGAAATTATCTGGATCCATTGACGGGCTGCCAGACTGGTTTAAATCTTCCGTTCTTTGGGGGGGCAGCAAAGAACATAGTCTCTTTGGCAACCTCTTTGGCAGAGGCCCGGGAAGAACGTCTTCTTCCGCCTCTGGAAGAACGCGTGCGCTTGCTGGATAACGCTATGATCGCAGCTCTTTCCGCTCGGGCCGCGCGGAAAATGGGTGAACCTGAACGGCTTGCAGCCGCCCTGAGGACCATCGGTCGGATCGAGAACTGCTTTATCTTGGATGGTACGCTTGCCAATGCCCTTTACGGCGATACACGTGGAGGGGATGCGACTCTTGAAGATATGAGTTCGCTTATCTGGGCGTATCTTGAACTCTTCCGTGCCACTGATGATTCGAAATGGCTTGATACGGCGCAGAGGTGGACAGAAAGATGCGGCGAACTGTTCGGTGCTGAAGGCGCGTTGAGCCTTGCCGCTTCTTCTGACCACGAACTCATGCCTGCTTGGGATGCAGGGGACGATTACATGTTTTCAGGGACTGGAATCATGCTCAATAATCTCGTCACTTTGCTGAAGCTGACAGGAGATAATGTCTGGAAGAAACGTGCCGAAAATCTTATTTCCGCTTTTGGCGGTGCTTTAAACGAATATCCAGCATCCTGTGCCGGTCTGACGCTTGGAGTCCTGCGATTGGAATCTTATATCTCTAACTCGAAAGACTAAAAACAGACGGCAAACTGCGGTCATTCGCAGTTTGCCGTCTGTTTTTATGAACACTTAAAGAGATGAAAAAAGAAGCCGCCCTCACAAGTGAGAACGGCCCGATTTGGTGCTTACAGGGAAATAGCCTCGACGGGGCAGGTGCTGACGCAGGTGCCGCAATCGACGCAGGTGCCTTCGTTGACGGTGGATTTGCCGTCAACCATCGAGATCGCGCTAACAGGGCACGCGCCTTCGCAAGCGCCGCAGCCTACGCACACGTCCTTATTAACCTTTGCTGCCATGAGAGAAACACCTCCTTGGAATTTATGAAACCATGAATGAAGTTTACTATAAGTCGCGTAAGAACGCAAGTGATATTTTAATGTTAGACTGGACAAACAGCGCTAAGTATCTATTCCGGCTTGGGAGAGCGGGACAGAAGTGATTTAACGGCCTCATTTAACGACATGCCTCCGTAGAGGATCTCATAAACGGCGTTAGAAATCGGCATCTCGACGTTGAGTTTTTCTGAGAGCTTTTTAACCGCTTTGACGGTGTAGATCCCTTCGGCCACCTGACCAAGCGCTTTTGTCGCTTCATCAAGCGTTTTCCCTTGGCCGAGCATTTCACCGAGTCGGAAATTGCGGGAATGACGGCTGTAGGCGGTGACCATCAGGTCACCGACGCCGGCGAGGCCGGAGAACGTCGCAGGTTTGCCGCCAAGAGCAACTCCCAGACGAACTATCTCCGAGAGACCACGCGTAACCATCGCAGCCGTGGCATTATCGCCCATTTCCATGCTGTGCAGCATTCCGGAAGCGACGGCCACGACATTTTTAACTGCCGCGCCTGTTTCAACGCCGATTACATCGGAACTGGTGTATACACGGAAGGCGTCACGGTTGAAAAGCTTTTGCCAAAGCTCGGCTGCTTGTGGATCAATCGACGCACTGACGACAGCCAGCGGCAGATTGCGAATGACTTCTTCGGCGTGGCTGGGACCGGAAAGAACGGTGAATGAAGCGCCGGGCAGCACTTCCTCAACAATCTGGCTGATCAGTTTCAGCGAGCTGATCTCGACGCCTTTAGCTGCGTTTGCGATCTCAATTTCAGGTTTATAGTAAGACTTGAGTTGCTGCAATGTGCCGCGCAGAAACTGCGTTGGCGTGACAAACAGCCAAAAGTCGGAAAAATGAGCCGCTTCTTCGATAGATTCTGTTGCGGAAATAAGCGGCGAAAGTTCAAATTCCGGAAGATAGACCGGATTGTAGTGTTTCGTGTTTATGGCCGGAGCCAGTTCGTGCTCAAAACACCAGATACAGACTTCATGTCCGCTTCTGGCAAGGCTTTGTGAAAGCGCGGTACCCCACGTCCCCGCTCCAAAAACTGCAATCTTGCTCATCAAAACTCCCTCCTGAAAAAGTTATCCCTCTGTCTTGAGCAGCTTTTCTGCTTTTTTACGCTCGGTCATGTCAAGAATTGTCTTACGGATGCGCACTTCTTTAGGTGTCGCTTCGACCAGTTCATCGTCGGCGATCCATTCCAGTGCTCTGTCGAGAATGACAGTGCGCGGTACGTCAAGATGCGTTGCCAGCTCCTTTGTCGAGGAACGGTAATTTGTCATGGCCTTGCGCTTTGTCGGGTTGCACGGGATGTCATTCGGGCGCGAGTGTTCGCCGACGACCTGTCCGGCGTAGACTTCTGTCCCGGGGCTGATGAAGAGAACGCCGCGTTCCTGAAGGTTTTCCAGCTGATAACTGGTTGCCGCGCCAGTGTCCATGCTGATCATCGAACCGCGATTGCGGCTGACGACCTCACCGCGCCACAGATCGTAGCCGCGGAAGCGCGAGGACATGATGCCAAGACCGCGGGTGTCGGTAAGGAACGTGTTGCGGTAGCCGAGCAGACCGCGCGTAGGAATATCAAACTCCATACGGACGATGCCGGTCGAAAGATTGTTCATGCTGATCATTTCAGCTTTCCGCGCCGCAAGCTTTTCAATGACGACGCCCTGATATGTCTCCGGCACGTCGACGATCAGCTGCTCCATGGGTTCAAGCAGGTGTCCTGCCTCGTCGGTCTTGGTGATGACTTCGGGGCGAGAGACACAGAGCTCAGAACCTTCGCGAATCATCTGCTCAACGAGAATGGCCATTTGCAGTTCACCGCGGCCCGAGACTTTCAGCCCGTCGGGGCGACCGAGATCTTCGACTTTAAGCGCTACGTTTGTCTGACATTCGCGTTCAAGACGGGCTTTCAGCTGACGAAGAGTCAGCGGCGTACCGTCGCGGCCCGCGAAGGGGCTGTTGTTGACAAGGAAAAACATCGATACTGTCGGTTCCTCGATGTCAAGCGGATGCAGCGTCTCGCCGTTCAATTCGGGGGAGGCCATCGTGTCACCGATCTTGATCGTTTTAGGGCCGGAAAGCCAAACGATATCGCCCGCAAAGACTTCATCGACCTCAACGCGATCAAGTCCTCGTGTGACCCAGAGATGGACTGCTTTTTCAGTTGCAGATGAAACGGTCGTCCAGCCCTTGCTGCGGTCATTGTCATCGTTCCACTTCGTTGAGCTGTGGACGAACGAATCGTTTTTGTGCAACGTGCCCGAAAGGACACGGCCGCAGCCGATTTGCCCCACGTAGTCGTTCCAGGCCAGTGTACTGACCTGCATCAAGAAAGGCTTGTCGGAATTCGACGGGGGCGGTGGTACGCGATCCACGATCGTCTGGAAGAGCGCATCCATGCCTTCGTGAGCGTCCTTATCAAGATCTTTGACAAGCCAACCGGCGAGCCCAGAACCGTAAAGGACGGGAAAATCGGCCTGTTCGTCGGAAGCTCCGAGCTCAATGAACAGGTCGAACGTTTTTTCCAGAGCGACATAGGGAGTTGCCATGGGGCGATCGACTTTGTTGATGATGACGATCGGTTTCAGCCCCATCGCCAGAGCACGGGAAAGAACGTACCGGGTCTGCGGCATCGGACCTTCGTTGGCATCAACGAGCAGAAGAACGCTGTCGACCATCGAAAGAACACGTTCGACTTCACCCGAGAAGTCAGCGTGACCGGGCGTGTCAATGATATTGATCAGATAGCCGTTCCATTCCACAGTGCAATGCTTGGAAGTGATCGTGATGCCGCGTTCGCGCTCCAATTCACCGCTGTCCATGACGCGCTCGGCGACCTGTGCATTCTCGCGGAACGTATGCGCGCCCCGAAAAATCGAGTCGATCAACGTCGTCTTGCCATGATCGATGTGAGCAACGATCGCCAAATTTCTGATTTTGTCAACTGAGTACATAAGAAAAACCCCTTACTGCTTTTAGATAGTCACAAGAAATATCTTCTTTTAAAGAACAAATATTACCGCATTTTTGCTAAGAGCACAAGAAAAAAGAACGAATAACAAAAAGGAACGTCGTTTAAATGACGTTCCTTAAAATCGTTTAACGGTATCCGGTGGCAATATACCATGCGACGATGAGCAAGGAAACTCCACAGATAAAGTCAAAAATAGCTTTTCCGGGACGGCCACCACGCTTAAAGACAACACCGAGACAGAAAAAGAGGATAGCACAGCAGCAGAGGATCAGCGGCGCGATCGTTGTTGCAAACATTTTCAGGATCAGCTCCTTATTGTCTTATGGTACCCGAGTTTTCGGATGGTTTGAGAAGGTCGTAGAATTCCTGGCTGTTATCGTTCTTATGAAGAGTATCGCCGGCCTGGTTTTTCTTGTCCCGATGCAGTTTTATGGATACGCCAAGCGCAAAGCCCCCGTGTGAGGGGCGGATTTTTGCGCTCTCAGCCTTGAGGCCGAGCCACTTGAACGGTTCTTCAACAACATTGAGGACAGCTTTGTCGATGTTTTTCAACGTCTTTCCAGCGCCGTCGGCAAATTTTTGCATACCGGGAGAAAGCTTTATGCCTTCCCGCTTTTTTGCATTGATCATTTCGGCAGTATCCTTATGGCTTTGCCGCTTAAAACCGTTGTCAAAGGAGCCGTCGCGATTCCCGACTCCACTGAAATTTTGAACAGTATGCAGGGTGTTTTTCGCTCTTTGCTTTTGTTGGACTGCAGTTCGCTGGGAGCAGACTGCCATATGGAAGCTGGAGAGGCAGAAAATGAAAACGGAGCTTGACAGAATGACGATCCTGGTAAAACGTTTCACGTTTTTCCCCCCTTTGTATTTCGGCAACAGCGGTGAAAACACTTTGTTGCGCACTCTGAGAAAGGTGTGTGCTCCTATTCGTCAAAAAGGCTTTTGCTGGAAAAAACAGGATCACACGTCAGGTTCATCCCGAGCTTGCGGAATCCGCCTTCGTCGCCGGGAGCCGGAATGTGAGAAAGGTGGCATTCACAGTTTCGCAGACTGCGAAGTTGTTCAACGGCAGCCGCGGCGGCAGGATTCGACGCAGCGCTGATGCTCAGAGCCAGCATGGTCTCTTCGAGAGTGAGTGCGAGCTTGCTCTCGGTTAAGATTTCTTTTTTGAAACTGGACAAAGATTGCAGGATATTGGCCGGGAGCAGGTCAATGCTGTCAGGGATGTTGGCAAGGACCTTAGCTGCGTTTAATACGGCGCTGGAAGCCGAATGAAGAAGGGGGGAGTTTTTGCCGGTGATGATCGTCCCGTTGGGCAGCTCGATTGCTGCACCTGTGAAGACACCCCCGTCCCCCTTGCCGCGTGCTTGTCCTTCCTTCACGGCTTCGCGTGCAGGGATGACGACTTTGCGACACTCCGGGACAAGATCCATTTCTTTCATGATCAGTTTGATCCGTTGCAGACATTCTTCGTTTGACTGACCCAAAGCGACTTCGCAAGAGGTTCGGAAATAGCGGCGGATGACCTCCTGCGATGAAGCCTCGCGAACGATCGCGTCATCAACGATCCCGCAGGCGATGCGGTTGACGCCCATGTCGGTGGGGGATTTGTAGCCGGCATCCGTCCCCATGATCCTCTGAAGGATTCTCCGGAGGATCGGGAATGCTTCAAGATCGCGATTGTAGTTGACCGTTTTTTCATCATAGGCTTCGAGATGGAAGTGGTCAATCAGATTCACGTCACCTAAATCTGCTGTTGCGGCTTCATAAGCGCGATTGAGCGGATGATGCAGCGGAAGATTCCACACAGGGAAGCTCTCGTACTTGGCATAGCCGGAATGGATTCCCCGCCGATAATCATGATAGATCTGCGAAAGACAGGTCGCAAGCTTACCGCTCCCAGGACCTGGCGCAGTGACGACGACAATTGGCTTCGACGTCGGAATGTAATCGTTACGGCCGTATCCGTCTTCACTGACGATCGTATCGACGTCGGTCGGATAGCCTTTCGTGGCATAATGTGTAAAGACGGAAATGCCGCGATTTTCAAGGCGGTGACGAAAATTCTGGACCGTGGGCTGCCCTTCGAAACGGGTGATGACGACGCCGGCGATCTTCAACCCACGACTGGAAAACTCGTCGATGAGACGCAGTACTTCAGAGTCATACGTCGTCCCAAAGTCGGCGCGGATTTTTTTGCGTTCGACGTCTCCGGCATAGAGGCAAATTATCACTTCTGCCTGATCACGGAACATCTCCAAAAGGCGCATCTTCACATTGGGGTCAAATCCGGGAAGGCAGCGTGCAGCGTGATAGTCGAAGATAAGTTTGCCGCCAAATTCCAGATAGAGCTTTTCACCGTTTTGTTTGACGCGTTCCGTGATTGCGGCAGTCTGTTCTTTCAGGTATTTGTCGTTGTCAAATCCGATCTTGAACGTCATGCGGCTGCCTATTGATTTCTGCCGCAGCAGAACTTGTATTTTTTACCGCTTCCGCAAGGGCAGGGATCGTTACGGCCAACCTTCGGCGTAGCGCGGACGTATGTTTCGGGAACGACCTGACCGTCAACAAAAAACCACGTGCCATTGATTTTTTTGAACAGTGATTTTTCATGGTGTTCTATTTTTTTGCCATCAAGTTCAAAGGTGGCTACAAATTCGACCATGCCTTCATCATCGTTCGGACCGCCGGCAACGGCGTTACGGATCTGGATACCGAGCCAATGTGCAGAACGGGACCACTCTTCAGTGGCCTCTTTGCTGACGTTCTCACGCGTCTCGGGGGCGTGGCTGGAAATAATAAAGTCAATATCTCCTGTCGTGTAGGCGACGTATCTGGCTTTCATCAGCTCGACGGCTGTTTTAGCACGGCGCTCGCCTTTGATGATCGGCAGACAGCACTGTTCGAGTTCGTGGTTGGAGCCACAGGGACACAGGGACATAGATAAAACTCCTTTCAGCTTCTCCATTTCAGCTTGATCTGAAATGTCTACGCTTCTTTCTTAAAACTCTAAAACTCTGCTATTATAACACCATCCACGAAAACGAGACAATGGCAAAGGCTTTTTCTATTTGCGCAGTGTATGACCAGTTCAGAGCTTGCGGAAGTCTGTATGGAATAATATGAGGGTAGGGCTGTTGCAATGACAATGTTGGATAAATTAAGCATTAATTGAATAGCAGGGGGATAAAGAATGATCGATGTTGCGGCGGCGATTCTGTTTGATGAAAAAGGGCGTGTTCTCATTTGCCAGCGAAGTTTAGGGGACTGCGCGGGGTTATGGGAATTCCCCGGCGGGAAGCGGGAAATAAATGAAGGATGGACTGAATGTCTTGAACGCGAGTGTCGTGAAGAACTCGGAGTTCAAATCGAAGTCGGCGAATTGTATGACGATTTCTGTTATGCTTATCCTCAAAAAACGATCCATTTCCGTTTTTACAGAGCAAAGATCGTCGCAGGCGAAATTCTGAGACATGTCCATTCGAGCATTGTCTGGGTTGCAAAGAGAGATTTGAACGGTTTTGTCTTTTGTCCTGCGGATGAACGTCTGATTGAGCGTCTATCAGCAGAGGATGATTGAAAAACGACGTTAAATTTACCGCTCTGTGTAAAAAACAGAGCGGTAAATATTGAAACGGCAGGTGTTTACTTTTTCGACAGTCTGTTAAGGACACCGCAGAGAACGCCGTAACCAATCGGCAGACATTTTTCGTCAAAATCAAAACGACTGTTGTGATGTCCTGCGGTCGTCGTTGCGCCAAGACCTATGTATGTGGATTTGCCGCCGTGATCCTGGACGCGTTTCATCATCCAGCAGGCATCGTCGCTGCCGGACATAAGCTGATCGGGATCGGTTCGTGTGACGCCGTTTGTCTCTCGGGCTGCTTCACAGACGATTTGAGTCAGTTCGGGATCGCTGAAAGTTGTATTTGCTTCCCCCTGCTTACTGATTTCGACAGAGCAGTCGTACATTGCCGCTGCTCCGTTAAGTACTTGTACGGCGCGTTCATAAACATAGTTGAGGATCTTTTCGGTAGCGCCGCGAGTTTCAATTTTCATGAAAGCGTTAGGGGCGATGACATTGCGACCTTCTCCTGCGTTCAGCACCCCGACATTGATTCGACTGGGACCGTCGCGGTGCGGCGCGATCGCGTGCAGGTTCAAAGCAGCGGAAGCCGCCGCCAGCAACGCATTTTTACCTTCATTCGGTTCCCCGCCTGCGTGCGCGCCGTTACCCGTGA
>JAEEGK010007938.1_pt1 | contig 25198 bp, 19 predicted proteins | sample 8958771 | NCBI WGS metagenome assembly JAEEGK01 (sample SAMN16246547, study PRJNA631951) | gut metagenome | biome: gut microbiome; feature: rumen; material: SC-attached | host: Bos | place: Iran: Karaj | collected 2018-10
AACGGAATCCATCGGGGCTTCCTGCATTACAGGGGATGATTCCTGATGACGGGTTATGAAAAAGAGGCAAACGACCAAAGCCACAACAATAGCCACGATAATTGATAAATAACGAAGAAACGGTCTCATGCCATCGATGTCGTGCAGGATCTCCCCTACTGACTGATAGCGGTCTTTGGGATATTCTGCCGTACAACGGGCTACCACCTTATTATATATATAAGAGGAAGGCAATAAGTCGAGGATTTTGCCAAAGGCATAGATGTCGGTTTGAATGGATAATGGGCAATGGATAATGGATAATTGCTCTGGGGCGGCAAACTCGCTGGTGTAGCCTTGGGTATCAGGGAAAGAGTCTGTGTAACAACACCCGAAGTCGATGAGCTTGACATCGTCGTCAATTTGGGTAAGCAGGATATTATCAGGCTTCAAGTCGAGATGGAGCACCTGATGGCTGTGCAGATAGCCGAGTGCATCCAACAACTGACGGACGAACTTATCTGTATGCTTCCAATTCCTGAAATAGTCGGGATTTGTAGCAAGCCGCTGTGAGAGGGTCTCACCGTCGACATACTCCATCAGAATGCCATCATGGTCGAGCGAGAGGTAGCGCACCAGGTTCGGATGCTCCAGGCGATAGCCCGTCTCAAACTCCTTGCGAAGAGCCTCTTGGTATCGGATGTCGCCAGCATATTCAGCTTTCAGCCGTTTCAGGAAATGCAGTTTGCCATAAAGCTTCACACGGAAAGTGTTACAGGTGGCTCCACGTGTATCCATCTGTTCGATGGCATCATATTTGGGCTGGCTGTCTGAAAACTGAGAAGAATCCATTGACTACAACAACGTGATTGAAGAGAGGCCGGAGATGCGGCCTGCCGTGAACTGGCCCAACGATTCACCATGACGCCAGACTTGAAGCACCAAGAGGGGATGGTGAAGCACAAAATTAAGCACTTCTATCTCATCATCTACCTGAAGTTTGCTGCTCTGGCTCTCCAAGACCATATAACGATGGGAACCAAGATACCTCAACCTTACACGACGGTCTGGCAGGTATTCGAATTCCACAAGTCTATCAGGGGCTAAATCATCAGAACGGATTTCTTCTTCCGTCGCCTCGAAATCTGAATTGCCTTTGTCTTCGATAGCTTTCAACTCATCCCAATGGGCATAGCCGAGATAACGGGCTATGGCATCAAGGGTAGAGGCGTGGGGTGAACGCTCGTCTTGGGCAAAACCCAAAAGCCGTTTGAGTGTTGTTGAGCCAATACGGACTCCCGTCTTGCTCTCAATATCCAGTGACAGAAACTCACAATCAGAAGGCAGCCGCAAGTCATTTGCGGACTTGTCCTTCAGGAGCTGAACTATATGGAATGGCAACCTCATCCTGTAAACGCTTGGAGACTTAAAGAGGGAGGGTGTAGACGAAGCGGGCACCAGAGGAATAGTCGGTGTCGAGCCTGATGTCGCCTCCAAGGCGCTGGGCTAAGGAACGGGCAACGGTAAGGCCGATACCCGTTCCATCATAGTATTTGTCGAGTTGCACGAACTCTTCGAAGATATGCCCAGCCTCTTCGGGTGGCACTCCGATGCCCGTGTCCTCTACCGTGAAGACAGCCATACCGTCGTCAACGGTAACGCGAAGCACGGCACGCGCCTTCTCCTTCACAGCATTCACACCTCCTGCAGCCTCGGCAGGGTGCGTGAACTTCATAGCGTTGTCGAGCAACAGTACAAGGACGCGAGTGGCTGGAGCGAGGGCGGTGGTGAGCATAACGGTTTCTGCCTCCGGGGCGATGTCGAGGTCGAAGTCAAGGTGAGTGGCCTGCGTGATGCCGGAGTCTTCGGCTGCCTGAGCAGCAATCTGAATGGCCAGCGCCTGATCGTTACGCTCCAATGGGGTGTCGCTGCCTGACTCAGCCAGTTCGAGCATCTTGTTCACCAGCGATGTGATGCGCTGCGTGTTGTCGACGATTCCCTTTGTCACCTCCTGCTGGGTGGCCTCATCGAGTTCCATACCCGAGGTGAGCAACTGCGTAAAGCCGCTGAGGATGTTGAGCGGGGTGCGTATCTCGTGGGAAATCTGCTGAATGAAGTCGGTCTTCATCCGCGACGACTCCATAGCCTGGTCGTAGAGATTGAGAGCCTCTTCGTAGCCCCTACCCATATTCTCGAACATCGTGCTCAAGTGGGCATAATCCTCCTGCAACTGGCGATGTTCCTCTTGCAGACGGCTGTAACTTTCTTCGATAGTCATACTGTTTGTTCTAAAATTGGGTGCTTATTCCCACTCGATCGTTGCAGGCGGCTTGGAGGAGATGTCGTAACAGACACGGTTGACACCACGGACCTTGTTGATGATCTCGTTAGACACCTTCGCCATAAAGTCGTATGGCAGATGAGCCCAGTCGGCGGTCATCGCATCAGTAGAGGTGACGGCACGGAGGGCAACGGGGTGCTCATAAGTACGCTCATCGCCCATCACGCCGACACTACGGACAGTGGAGAGCAGGATGGCACCAGCCTGCCAGATCTGGTCGTAGAGCGACACCTCAATGGTGCCGTCCTTCATATCGGCAGGTACGCCGGCGGCCAAGACCTTGCGGGCCTCCTCGCCAGAGAGTTTCACCTTGTAGTCGCGTAAACCTTTTATATAAATATCATCGGCATCTTGAAGAATTCTTACCTTCTCTGGCGTGATGTCACCCAGGATACGGACGGCGAGGCCAGGACCCGGGAAGGGATGGCGGGTAATGAGATGCTCAGGCATACCGAGCTGACGACCCACACGACGCACCTCGTCCTTGAACAGCCACTTCAGCGGTTCGCAGAGTTGCAGGCGCATCTCCTTCGGCAGTCCGCCCACGTTGTGATGGCTCTTGATGACCTTGCCCGTGATATTCAGCGACTCGATACGGTCAGGATAGATAGTACCCTGCGCCAGCCACTTGGCATCGGTGATCTTCTTTGCCTCGGCATTGAACACCTCAACGAAGTCGCGGCCGATGATCTTACGCTTCTGCTCCGGCTCATCGACACCAGCCAGGTCTGCGAAGAACTTCTCACTGGCATCGACACCAATCACGTTGAGCCCCAACACCTTATAGTCGTCCATCACCTGACGGAACTCATTCTTACGGAGCATGCCGTGATCGACGAAGATACAGGTGAGGCGGTCGCCGATAGCTCGGTTCAGCAGCACGGCAGCGACGGAAGAGTCGACACCACCGCTCAGACCTAATATCACCCTATCCTGCCCCAACTGTGCCTTGAGTTCAGCCACCGTAGAATCGACAAACGAGGCTGCACTCCACTCCTGACGGGAACCACAGATGTCTACCACGAAGTTCTTCAGCAGCAGCGAACCCTGCAAGGTATGGAACACCTCGGGATGGAACTGCACAGCCCAAATGGGTTGTTTGGTGGAAGCAAAGGCTGCATTCCGTACATCCTTGGTGGAACCAATCACTTCGAAATCCTCGGGGATGGCGGTAATGGTATCACCATGACTCATCCACACCTGAGAACCCGTAGAGAATCCCTTGAAGAGCGGATTGTAGAGATTGATGGTCTCAAGGTTGGCACGACCGTATTCACGACTGTCGGCCTTCTCCACCTTACCGCCTAAGGTATGGCTGATGAACTGTGCACCATAGCAGATGCCCAACACGGGGAGACGCCCGACGAACTGACTCAGGTCTACCTTGAACGCCTCAGGGTCATGAACCGAGAATGGCGAACCGCTCAGGATCACGCCAATGACCGAGGGGTCGTCCTTCGGGAACTTGTTGTAGGGCAAGATCTCACAGAAGGTGTCCAGCTCACGGACTCGACGGCCTATGAGTTGCGTGGTCTGAGAACCAAAATCCAAAATAATAATCTTTTGCATATATAAATAAATGAGTAATTATCTTTTTATGAAACGAATTGCCATAATCTTTCGTAATTATCCGTAATTATTATGGTAAATTATGGTCTATTATGGGAATTAGTTTCTAAGAACGCCTCAGCTTGTTCGAGGGTGTCGAGCTTACCGACATCGAGGAGTTTCAGATGGGGAGCCTCAAAGCCACGGATGACGTGATCGGCACAGACCTTCAGGTAGAAGTCCATGATGGGGAAGCGATCAGGCCAATCCTCCATCAAGGGAGCCAATGACGGATGAAATATATGGATGCCGGAAAAGGCTAACGGACGGCCTTCACGACCTTTCACTTCACCAGTCTCGATATTCTTCCAGCCTATCAGTCGCATTTCGTCATCGAACTGTAAATAGCGCTTCGTCTTGCGCTGGCTGACGACCAGCACAGCTTCGGGGGTACTCTCACAGAGGGGACAGTCCCCATGTGCTTCGCCAGCTTCGCACACAGGGGACAGTCCCCCTGTGAGGTCGAGGTTGCTGAGGATGTCAACGTTATGGATGAGAATGGGCTCGGAGGGATCGAAGAGAGGGAGAGCCTTCTTAATGCCACCGCCCGTCTCAAGCAGGCCGTTGGTCTCATCGCTGATGCGGATGTCGAGGCCGAAGTTATCGTTGGCCTTCAGATAATCGACGATCTGTTCTGCAAAGTGATGCACGTTCACCACTATACGCACATAACCTACGGCCTTGAGTTTCTGGATGACATGCCAGAGCAGAGGCTGTCCTCCTACCCTCACCAATGCCTTTGGCATCGTGTCGGTCAGGGGTTTCAACCGCGTACCCAGTCCTGCGGCAAAGATCATCGCCTGTTTCATATCCTTACTTCCAATCTCCGAAAGCACCTGTGACACCCTGGATAATGCCCTGGATCTCGTTAAGGAGTCCACGCAGACGGTCGGTCACGTTATCCTTGGCACCACGAGCCATATAACCGGCACACTCACCTTCGAGTTTGCCGATACGGGCCTTCTCCTCAGGGGTATAGTCCAGCTCGTACTTCCTCACCTTCTTGGTGATATCAACGAACTTCTTACCTGCCTTTTCCCAGTCCTGGATGTCATAATAACGACTGTGGTCACGCAGTTCTGTAGAGAAACTCTCCAACTGATTGATGGCAGTCTGCTTCGTCGAACACGAGGCGAACAACATAGCAAAGACGCCACAAACAACTAAATAATAAACCTTCTTCATATCTTCAAATTTTACACTTTTTTACCTTTTTACTTTTTCTCCAACGTCTGATGAATGTTCTGCTCACGGTGACAGATGCGCACCTCAACGCCGAACTTATCGTGGATATGCTCAGCGAGATGCTGGGCGGAATAGACGGAACGATGCTGACCACCCGTACAGCCGAAAGAGAACATCAGCGAGGTAAAGCCACGCTGGATATATCGGCGCACATGGGCATCGGCGAGTTTATAGACCGAATCGAGGAAGGTCAGGATCTCACCATCGTCTTCCAGGAATCGGATCACAGGCTCATCGAGTCCCGTCAGTTGCTTGTATGGCTCATAACGGCCTGGATTATGGGTGCTACGGCAGTCGAAGACATAGCCACCACCATTGCCGCTCTCATCCTCGGGGATGCCCTCACGATAAGAGAAACTATAGACCCTCACCACCAACGGTCCCTGGGCATCGTACTTCGAGAACGTAGCCGGACCGTCCTGAGGATGGGCTTTATAAGGATTCAAGTCTGTTGTCTTATAACCGTCGGCACGACTGGCAATCGTTTCTATTTGCTGGAACTGTGGCAGTTCGGTCAACTGGCGGAGAATCTCCATCAGATGGGGATAGTGGAAGACCGACGAGCTGTCCAGCAGTTCGCGCAGGTTCTGGATGGCCGGCGGAATAGACTCGATGAAGTGCTTCTTCTGCTCGAAGTAACCACGGAAGCCGTAAGCACCCAACACCTGAAGGGTACGGAAGAGTACAAACAAAGAGAGCCGACTCACGAAATGACGGGCTGGCGGCACCTCGACATAGTTCTTCAGCGAATTATAGTATTCGTAGACCAGTTCGCGGCGCAGCTTATGCGGATACTTCGCGGAAGCCTGCCAAAGGAACGAGGCAAGGTCGTAATAGTAAGGTCCCTTACGCCCACCCTGATAGTCAATAAAGTACGGATTGCCATCGTGGTCAAGCATCACGTTGCGGGCCTGGAAGTCGCGATAGAGGAAACTCTCTACGATGGGCGACTTCACATCCCCTTCAACGAAATACTCATCGGTCGTCAGGTCCTTGGCGAAGAGCCGGAAGTCTGCCTCCAACTTCAGTTCGTGGAAGTCAAGCTCTGTGGCTTTCAGGAAGCAGTACTTGAAATAGTTCAAATCGAAGAGCACGCTGTCCTGATTGAACTCTGCCTGAGGATAACAGTTGGAGAAGTCCAGTCCACGGGCACCACGGATCTGAATGTTCGGCAACTCACGGATGGTACGCTTCAGCAGTTCCTGTTCCTTCAAAGTGTATCGTCCTCCAGCCTCCCGACCACCACGAACGGCATCGAAGAGGGAGAGTGAACCGAGGTCTGTCTGCAGATATCGCAACTGATCGTCGCTGGCAGCAAGGATCTTCGGCACAGGCAACTGACGACGGCTGAAATGCTCTGTAAGATAGATAAATGCGTGATCTTCATCCCTGCTTGTGCCGATGACACCGATGACAGACTGTCCGTTGTTGTCCGTCAGTCTGAAGTAGGTTCTGTTGCTGCCTCCGCCAGGAATCTGACTGACGTTGGCGGGCTCAGCACCTTTCCATTGCGTATAGAGTTCAATGAGTTTCTGCATAACGACTGCAAAATTACAAAAAAGAAGTGAAAAGTGAACAGCGAATAATGAAAAATTTGCTACCGCTCACAAATATTAGCGAAAAAAAGGAAAAAACCGGCTGTCTCACGACACCCGGTTCCAAAAAACAAACTACTTAAAAACTAATCTACTAAAACAAATCAAAAAATTTGCTGCAAAGGTAAAATGATTTTGAATCGCTGCCAAGCATTTCTTGAATAAAATGCGCTGTGTGCGAGCAAAATAACATAAAAAAGGGATGGATTCGACAATCCATCCCTCAATTTGTTATGTTTGCTTAGCAAAATTGTACTACTCAGTCCTCTTTTGCTAACACTTTTCATATCTTACATCATGCCACCCATACCCGGGGCACCGCCCATCGGCATTGCAGGCTCCTTCTCAGGCTTGTCGACGATGAGACACTCCGTGGTGAGGAACATTCCGGCGATGCTGGCAGCATTCTCCAGAGCGACACGTGCCACCTTGGCAGGATCGATGACACCAGCCTCACGCAGATCCTCATAGACATCAGTACGGGCATTGAAACCGAAGTCACCCTTACCCTCGCGAACCTTCTGGACAACCACAGCACCCTCGGCACCGCCATTGACGGCAATCTGGCGCAGAGGCTCCTCGATGGCGCGACAGATGATGTTGATACCAGTCTGCTCGTCGGCATTGTCACCCTTCAGCTCAGCCAAGGCCTCCTGGGCACGGATATAAGTGGTACCACCACCGGCCACAACACCTTCCTCGATGGCAGCACGGGTAGCACAGAGAGCATCGTCAACGCGATCCTTCTTCTCCTTCATCTCCACCTCGGAGTTAGCACCGACATAGAGCACAGCGACGCCACCGGCCAACTTGGCCAGACGCTCCTGCAGCTTCTCCTTATCATAAGAAGAGGTAGTCACCTCAATCTCCTTCTTGATCTGGGCGATACGATCCTGGATGGCCTGCTTGTCACCAGCACCATTCACGATGGTGGTGTTGTCCTTCGATACCGTCACCTTGTCACAGGTACCCAGCATCTCGAGCGTAGCCTGCTCCAGTTTCAATCCCTTCTCCTCGCTGATCACCACACCGCCAGTCAGCGTTGCGATATCCTCGAGCATGGCCTTACGACGGTCGCCGAAGCCAGGAGCCTTCACAGCACAGATCTTCAGACCTCCACGCAGACGGTTCACAACCAATGTGGTCAGAGCCTCAGAATCCACATCCTCAGCAATCACGAGCAGAGGACGGCCACTCTCGGCAGCGGGCTGCAGGATGGGCAGGAAGTCCTTGATGTTAGAGATCTTCTTGTCGTAGATGAGGATATAAGGATTCTCCATCACGCACTCCATCTTCTCAGAGTCGGTGATAAAGTAGGCTGACAGATAGCCACGGTCGAACTGCATACCCTCGACAACGCCGATGTGGGTATCACGGCTCTTGCTCTCCTCGATGGTAATCACACCGTCCTTAGAGACCTTGCGCATAGCCTCAGCCAGCAACTCACCAATCTCTTTATCGTTGTTAGCAGATACAGTAGCCACCTGCTCGATCTTATCGTAATTGTCGCCCACCTGCTCAGCGCTCTTGGCGATATGCTCTGTCACGGCCTTCACAGCCTTGTCGATACCACGCTTCAGGTCCATGGGGTTAGCGCCAGCGGTGACGTTCTTCAGACCCTCGGCTACAATAGCCTGGGCGAGGATGGTAGCGGTGGTCGTACCGTCACCAGCATCGTCACCGGTCTTCGAGGCGACGCTCTTCACGAGCTGTGCGCCAGTATTCTCAAACTTGTCCTCCAGCTCAATCTCCTTAGCGACGGTCACACCGTCCTTAGTGATCTGCGGAGCACCGAACTTCTTCTCAATGACCACGTTGCGGCCCTTTGGACCGAGTGTTACCTTGACAGCGTTAGCCAACTGATCTACGCCCTGCTTCATAGCGTCGCGGGCGTCAATATTGAATTTAATATCCTTTGCCATAACTTTAAAATTATTATTTTTTCTTTTGGGAAACTAATCCCCTTAATTGACCATAATGATAATAATCGTATTTGACCATATATTATGAGAAATTATGGATAATTATGGGAATTTGTTTCTTTAAACTAGATTTTTACTTCTCTATTACTGCAAGCACGTCACTCTGACGCATCATGAGATACTTCTCGCCCTCGAACTCGAGTTCGGTTCCACTATACTTGCCGTAGAGCACCTCGTCACCCTCTTTCAGGATCATCTGCTCGTCCTTCGTTCCCTGACCAACGGCCTTGATGGTTCCATGGAGGGGCTTTTCTTTCGCGGTATCAGGAATGATGATACCACCGATCTTCTCTTCTGCCGGTGCGGGCAATACCAGCACGCGGTCTGCTAATGGTTTGATGTTCATAATACTGTTTTTATTTTAATGTTTATACCTTATTTAATATATAATAGGCGGGGCCGTCTTTCAACCGCTCCGCCTTTCTTTCTGCCAAAACCGTGCCAAGTGCCAGAGGTGTGACAACTTGTCAGAAAGCAAATAATTGACGGATTATTTTGTCATATCAAAAAAATACACTATCTTTGTCGGCTGAAATCAACTATATTTATTAATAAGGTATGAAACAGTTCTTTAAAATGACACTCGCCACCATCTGTGGCATCGCGATCTTCCTGCTGATTGCGGGATTCTTCCTCGTCATCTCACTTGCCGGTATGCTGGCCAGCGAATCGGCTCCAACCAAGGTGGAGGATAACTCGGTGTTCGTGATCAAACTCAGCGGCACCATCAGCGAACGGGCAGAAGGCAGTACACCCTTCGACGCCGTGCTCGGTATGAATGACATGAGTGCCATGGGCCTTGACGACCTCATTGCCAGCATCCGTAAGGCCAAGGACAATGACGATATCAAGGGTATATACCTGGAAGGTGGCCTGACGGAGTTCGACGCTCCCGCCACCGCCCAGCAGTTGCGCGACGCCCTGAAAGACTTCAAGACAAGTGGCAAGTGGATTGTTGCCTATGCCGACCAATATATGCAGGCGAACTACTACGTGGTATCCGTAGCCGACAAAGTGTACTTGAATGCCGAGGGTAATGTCGACTTCAAAGGTCTTGGCGGCAAGGGCGAGTATATGAAAGGACTCTACGACAAGATTGGTGTGAAGTACTTGACCGCGAAAGTGGGCAAATACAAGAGTTATGTGGAGCGCAACACGCTGACGGGTATGAGTGACTACGACCGTGAGCAGCGCACCGCCTACACAAACGGCATCTGGCAGTACTGGCTGAAGGAAATCAGCGAGAGCCGTAAGGTGACGCCTGAGCAACTGAACCAGCTGGCCAACGACAGCATCATGGCTTTTGCCAACCCCGACGACTATCTGACAGCCAAGCTCGTCGATAAGATCCTGTATCCCGAAGAACTCAAGGCCGAAATCAAGGGTCGCCTGAAACTTGACAAGGACGACGAGATCCACCAGTTGACCCTCGCCGACATGCTGAACGTGAAAGCAGAGAAGAACGACGACGGTGACCAAATTGCCGTCTACTACGCATTCGGTAGCATTGTTGACAGCGAAGTCACAAACTTAATAAACGGCGGTGGCCATTGCATCGTGGGTAAGACGACAGCCGAAGACCTGCGAAAACTCGCCGACGATGACGACGTGAAGGCCGTAGTGTTCCGTGTGAACTCCGGTGGTGGCAGCGCCGTGGCCTCCGAACAGATTCGTCACGCCATCAAACTGATCAAGGCCAAGAAGCCTGTGGTGGTTTCGATGGGCGGTATGGCAGCCTCCGGTGGTTACTGGATCAGTTCACCCGCCAACTGTATCGTTGCTGAGCCGACGACCATCACCGGCAGCATCGGCATCTTCGGACTGATTCCCAACTTCAGCGGACTGGTACAGGACAAACTCGGTGTGACCTTCGACGGAGTGACCACCAATAAGTATTCGGACTACGAGACCGACCTGGTTCTTGGCAAGAACCCCGACGAGATCATGAAACACATGCAGACCTACATAGACCGTGGTTATCAGAGTTTCCTCAATATCGTCTCGGAAGGTCGTGGCATGAAGCCCGCCCAGGTCGACTCCATCGCTCAGGGCCGAGTATGGTTGGCTACCGACGCCATCAAGATCAAGCTCGTCGACCAGATCGGTAGTCTGGATGATGCCGTGAAGAAAGCCGCCGAACTCGCCAAGGCCAAGGAGTATCACACCAAGGCTTATCCCGGCAAGGGCAGTTGGCTCGACGCCTTTATGCCCAAGGAGGAGAAAGGCTCTTACCTCGACAGCAAGTTGCAGGAAGAGTTGAAAGTCTTCCTCGGTGACCTTTACGAGCCGTTGATGGAGATTCGTCAGAGTGTGAAAAACGGCAACACGCTCCAGGCTCGTATGCTTGAAGATGTCAGAGTGAAGTAGTTTACAGTTTACGGTTTACAGTTTACAGTGATAGGTAAGGACAGAATCGAGGGCGACCTCATCAGCATTAACAAGAAGTTGTTGCCACTAAGTTGGCTCTACGGCTTGGGAGTCGGTTTTAGGAACCTGCTCTTTGAGATGGGCATCCTGAAAAGCCGGCCATACAGCACACCGGTCATCTCCGTCGGAAATATCACCGTCGGCGGCACCGGCAAGACCCCCCATGTGGAATACCTGGTCCGTCTGCTGAAAGATCAGGCGAAGGTGGCCGTGTTGAGCCGGGGCTATAAGCGTAAGACCAGCGGCTTCGTGTTGGCCGGTGACGATGCGACCGTCCGCACCATCGGTGACGAACCTTACCAGATGAAAACAAAGTTCCCAGACATCACCGTAGCCGTAGACAAAAAACGTACACGGGGTATCGAGAAGCTGACCAGCGGAGATTACGTCAAGGACATCGATGTCATCTTCCTCGACGACGCTTTCCAGCATCGTTATGTGAAACCGGGCATCAACATCCTGCTCGTCGACTACCACCGTCTGATCATCTACGACAAGCTGTTGCCGGCAGGACGACTCAGGGAACCGATAGAGAGCAAGAATCGCGCCGACATCGTGATCGTCACAAAATGCCCGAAGGATCTGAAGCCAATGGAGTTCCGTGTCATCACCAAGGCCATGAGCCTCTATCCCTACCAGCAACTCTTCTTCTCCACCCATGAGTTCGAGGCCTTGAGACCGGTCTTCCCGAGTAAACCGAAATCTCCAGAGCTTCTGGAATTATCAGCCCTGTCCGATCAGCACATTCTGCTGTTGACAGGCATCGCCTCGCCCGAGCAGATGCTGAACGATCTGAAGACCTATGCCAAGGAGGTGACGCCGCTGGCCTTCAGCGACCATCATAATTTCAAGAAGAAGGATGTCGAGCGGATCAATGCGGCCTTTAGTGCCCTCCCCTCGCCCAAGCTCATCGTTACGACGGAGAAGGACGAGACCCGTCTGAAGCAAGTCGAAGGTCTGAGCGACGAGGTGAAGAGTCATCTCTATGCCCTGCCTATCAAGATCCAGATCCTGCTCGACCAGGAAAATATATTCAATCAAAGTATTATCAATTATGTACGAAAGAATTCAAGAAACAGCATCCTGGCTAAAAAGCCGGATGACCACAAGCCCAAAGACAGCAATAGTTCTGGGGACAGGCCTCGGACAATTAGCTTCAGAAATAACTGACGCCCTCGAAATCCCTTATTCGGAGATTCCCAACTTCCCTGTCTCGACGGTAGAAGGTCACAGCGGCAAACTGATCTTCGGCAAGTTGGGAGGCGTGGATATCATGGCCATGAAGGGCCGTTTCCACTTCTATGAGGGCTACTCGATGAAAGAAGTGACCTTCCCCGTCCGGGTGATGTACGAACTGGGCATCAAGACACTTTTCGTCAGCAATGCTTCAGGAGGCATGAACGAGAGTTTCCATGTGGGTGACCTGATGATCATCACCGACCATATCAACTTCTTCCCAGAACATCCGCTTCGCGGAAAGAACTTTCCCACAGGTCCCCGTTTCCCTGACATGCACGAGGCCTATGACCAGAAGCTGATCAAACTCGCTACTGAGATTGCCCGCGAGAATAAGATCAGGGTGAAATACGGCGTCTATGTCGGTGTGCAGGGTCCCACGTTTGAAACGCCTGCAGAATATAAGATGTACCGCATCATGGGCGGTGACGCCGTGGGTATGTCCACCGTACCGGAGGTTATCGTGGCCCATCATTGTGGCATCCGCACCTTCGGCATTTCCATCATCACCGACCTTGGCGGCTTCAACGCTCCCGTAGAGGTCAGCCACGAGGAAGTTCAGAAGGCGGCCAACAAGGCCCAGCCTCTGATGACAACGATCATGAGGGAGATGATTGTACGGTCAGAACAGGTGGAGAGCACGCAGAAAGAGAAATTCAACACCGATCACCCCACAGAAGAATGGAAATAGCAAAACTCGGAGAGTTCGGTCTGATCGACCATCTCACCAAAGACATCAAGATCAAAAACGAGAGTACGAGATACGGCGTCGGCGACGACTGCGCCGTACTCTTTTATCCTGATAAGGAAGTGCTCGTCACCACCGACCTGCTGATGGAGGGCGTCCATTTCGACTTGACCTACATCGACTTGCAGCACCTCGGCTATAAGAGTGCTATGGTGAACATCAGCGATGTGTTCGCCATGAACGGCACACCCCGGCAGATGACCGTCTCGCTGGCCATCAGCAAACGGTTCTCCGTGGAGGATATGGAACAGTTCTACAGCGGTCTGCGCTTGGCCTGTGACAAATGGGGCGTGGACATCGTCGGCGGCGACACCACCTCAAGCTATACCGGACTGGCCATCTCCATCACCTGCATCGGCGAGGCCAGGAAAGAGGATATCGTCTACCGCAACGGAGCCAAGGATACCGACCTGATCTGCGTCAGCGGAGACCTGGGTGCCGCCTATATGGGTCTGCAACTGTTGGAACGTGAGAAGAGCGTCTATTACCAACAGGTGGAAGAGGCCAAGCGGAAGGATGACAAGCGTGCCCTTGAGGAACTGGCCCATTTCGAGCCGGATTTCGCCGGCAAGGAATATCTCTTGCAGCGCCAACTACAGGCTGAGGCCCGTGGCGACATCATCGAGAAACTGCGTGAGGCCGGCATCCGTCCGACTGCGATGATGGACATCTCCGACGGGCTGTCGTCAGAACTGATGCACATCTGCAAACAGTCGGGCGTGGGTTGTCGCATCTACGAGAAGAACATCCCCATCGACTACCAGACAGCTGTGATGGCCGAGGAGATGAATATGAACGTGACCACCTGTGCCTTGAATGGCGGCGAAGACTACGAGCTTTTGTTCACCGTTCCCATCGGCGACCATGAAAAGATTGAGCAGATAGAGGGTGTAAAACTCATCGGACACATCACCGATGCGAAATTCGGTCAGGTGCTCGTAACCCGTGATAATCAGGAGTTTGAGCTCAAAGCGCAGGGCTGGAATCCATTGCAGAAATAAAGAAACGAATGTGAATAATCTGAATAATTTTATTCACGAATTCTTATAATATAATTATAAAAATTAGGGTTGATTATTCACATTTGTTTCTATAAAAACTCATCTATTTGTTAATAAACGCTAAAGAAAAGCATTTCCTTCCCTTTTTCTTGTTGTGTTTCATTTTTTCTTTGTACCTTTGCACCCGCAAAACGAAAGGAATGCAGAAACCACAATGGTGCCTTAGCTCAGTTGGTAGAGCATCGGACTGAAAATCCGTGTGTCCCCGGTTCGATTCCTGGAGGTACCACTCCTCCTTTCATTAGCCCGGTTTCGCGTGATGGCGGCCGGGTTTCTTTTTTGATTGAACATTGAACATTCATCATTAAACATTATGGCAATAGTAATTGGTATTGACGTGGGAATCTCAACCACAAAGATTGTTGGTATTAAGAACGGTAGGGTCACAGCCCCCATCAGCATCACGGCAGCAGACCCAATCACCTCCCTCTATGGAGCATTCGGCAAATACCTGCATGACAACGACATCGACCTGAAGGATGTGGAACAGGTGATGCTCACAGGTGTTGGCGCAGCCTATATCGACACCCCCATCTACGGACTGCCCACCGCCAAGTCTGAGGAGTTCGTGGCCGACGGTCTCGGTGCGAAGTTTGAGTCAAAACTCGACCACGCCATCGTCGTCTCGATGGGCACCGGTACAACCTTCATCCGTTGCGATGGTGCCGAGATGAAGCATATCGGCGGTATCGGCGTAGGCGGAGGCACCCTGGCCGGACTCGCCCGTATTATGCTTAACACGAGCGACATCACGCAGGTGGTGGCGATGGCCAAACAAGGTAATGTGCGCAACATCGACCTCGTCATCGGCGACATCAGCGCCCATCCACTCCCCGGACTGCCCATGGACACCACGGCCTCCAACTTTGCCAAGGCGCAGAGCGACGCCTCGAAGGAAGACATCGCCGCCGGACTGATCAAGATGGTGCTGCAGAGCATCGGTTCTGCCGCCTGGCTCGCCTCATTAGGCAGCGACATCCGCGACTTCGTGCTCATCGGCAACCTCTCCCTGCTGCCACAATGCAAGGAGGTGTTCCCTGGTCTTGAGAAGCTCTACGACATCCGTTTCCACGTGCCCAAGCACTCCCAGTACTGCACGGCCATCGGCGCAGCACTCGACTATACGATTAACGGCAAGAAATAAGATTAGTCCGTGGGTTACTGACCCACGGACTGTTTGTATTCCAATAATTTGTTCTGATAGGCAGCGAAGGCATCGGTATGCTTGTCGCAGGCCTGTTGATACAGCAGCTGTGCTTCCAGGAAGTCGGACATCTTGCACGTGCCAGCCTGATAGAAGTTCCTGTGTAGACGCAGGTTCTCCTCTGCCTGCGTGATGCCCTTCTGGGTAATCTGCAACTGCTGATACGACTCCTCCACCCCATTCCAGGCGTTCTGCATACGTATCTTCAGCAATTCAGCATTGTCGGCCTGCTGCTCCTGCGCTTTCTGATGCGCTATCGCCTTACGCTTGATGGCGTGCGAACCGCCCCACCAGTCTGAGATGGGCACGCTGACCGTAGCGAAGACCATCCCGAAATGATTGTCATTATCCAGCAGGTTGTGGTAGTTATACCCCGCTCCCACGGCCACCGACGGCAGGTTCTGTCCCACGGCCAGTTTCTTCTGAAGTCCCGCGGCCTCCACCTGCTTGCCTAACAACTGATACTCAGCCGTCGAGAGCAGCGCCTGCTGATGGTCCTGCTTCAACAGAACCGGCGAGGTGACATCCGTCTGATAACTGATCGTAAACGACGTATCCCGCAGACCGCAATACTGGGTCATCATCAGTCGGACGATGGAGATCGCGTTTGCCACTTTCAGTTTCTGACTCTCGACATCATTCTGCCGGATCTCCACCTGCAGGCGGTCGTTAGGCAAGACCACACCGGCCTGCACGGCCACATCCACATCTTTATGGATATCGCGCAGAAGGGTGTCGACGGCATCGATGGTCTTCATCTTCTCCTCCAACGATACCAACTGCCAGAAATACTGTTCGGCTGTTCTCTCCACTTCTTGTTCGGAGAGCTGCATCTGCAGACGACTCACGTCCTCCCCCACCTTCGCCAGTTTGTTACCGTTGATGATCTGACCACCGGCAAAGACAGGTTGGACAGCCATCAGCGCCCCGACGGTACCGTTCTTCAGCATCGAAATATCGATGGGACTGACCATCGCCCCCAACACCTCTGCCGGGAACATCGTCGCCAATGTTGACTGCAGTTCGGGCGAAATGAATTCTGCGGGATTGAGGGTGGTCTGCGCCATACCCTTGTTGGCGTTGAACCAGAGTCCCGTGCCGCTGATGTTGGGGAAATACTTCGTGAAGGCCTCCTTGCGCTGCTGCTGGGCTGCCTCGATGTCATATCTTGCCGAGCGGATAGCGATATTATTCTGCAGGGCAGAGTCCTTGATCTGCTCTAATGTATATGCTTGTGCAAATGCTTTGTTAGGACACAGAGATACGGAAACACAGAGCAGCGCACAAAAAGAAAGAACTCTGTACCTCTGTGTCTCTGTGTTCAATCTACAAATATTCCTCATACCTAATTACTATTTAGTTGACACTTTCCAATAAATCACGGGCAGCATCATCACCACCATGATGAGCGAGCCGATGCCACCGGCAAAGATGGTCACACCCACAGGCATCCAGAACGACGACTGGGCGAGGATCATCGGCACCACACCAACGGCAGTCGTAGCCGTAGTAAGGAAGATGGGCACCATGCGCCGCTTGCCTGCATCGTAGGCCGCCTGCTTCACCGCCTCGTTGTAACCCTTGCGATCCACGGTCCAGTCACCATGTTCCGCCACATACTTGTTGATCAGGTCGATGGCATGCTCAAAGATGAGGATCTCATTACGCATAATCATTCCCATCAGCGTGATCAGGCCGAAGATGGATGTCAGACCCAAGGCGCGGTTCATCAGTCCCAGACCGATCAGCGCGCCGGGAATCATCAATCCCAAGGCAGCCATGCACACCAGCGTGATGCCATACTTCTGGAAGTTGAACAACAGGAAGAAGAACACGATGACGAGTGCGATGGCCATACCTCCCACGATTTGCGGGATAGACTCGTCGCCATACTCTATCTCGCCGCCCACTTCCGAGCGCACACCCTGCGGCAGTTTGATTTCCTCCTGCATGATCCGCGCCACCTTGCTCTCTACGGGAGCCGTAAATATCCCCTGACGGAAGTGTCCCGTCACCGTGATGCAACGCTCACCGCCACGATGCATGATGCGGCTCTCCGTCCAACGGGGCGTCACATCGGAAATCGAACGAAGGGGCACCGTGCTGTTACTGCCGTGCAAACCCGAGGAACCGAGTGTCGTGGGCGAGGTGATGCCAAGGTTGGCAATACCTGCGAAGGTCATGTCGGCGTCATCCTTCACCACGATGGGCAGTTCGTAGTTATCCTCCCAGATTTGTCCCACGCGCAGGTCACTCGACGTGGCGGTCAGCGCCAACTGCGCCGTTGTACGGGTGATGCCCAACTGTGCCGACTTCACGGGATCGAGTTTCACGCTGATGATCGGATAAGGCTGCAGATAGTCGGTATGCACCCATTCCAGATCAGGCATCTGCCGCATCCGTTCCATCAGTCTGTCTGCTACCACGTGCAGCGAGTCGAGGTTGTCGCCATAGAAACGGTATTCCAGTTCCGGCACCTCTAAATAGTCGAGCCTTTTGAACTTCACATAGGCATTGGGGAAGGCCTCGCTCAGCATCGGCTGGTATTTGGCCAGCAGGTCGAGCGTTGCATATTCGTCCGTGGTATTCACGATGAACTGGGCAAAGTTGTTGCCAGCCAACTGTGGTGCGTATGCATCCATAAATCGTGGCGACGAACAGCCGAGGAAGGCCGTGATGCCCAGCACGCGGTCGTCCTTCTCCAGCACGTGATGCACGGAGTCGGCTATCAGTTCCGTCTCTGCCAGTCCCTTGCCGTCGGGCAGAAAGATCTCCACGGCGAACTGGTCGCGGTCAGCGTATGGGAACAGTCTTACCTTCAGCGTCGGCAGGATGAGCAGCGAAATCAGGATAATCGCAATACCGCCCGTGATGGTCAGCATCGGATGGCGGAACGTCCAGTCGAGGCCTTTGTCATAGGTCCGCTGCACCCACTTCGTTATGGCATTGCCGCCGGTACTCACCTTACCCGGCTTGATGATCTTCACCTCCAGGAAGGGGATGACCGTCACAGCCAGCACCAGCGACACCATCAGGTTGATCGTGATGGTCCACGGGAAGTCATGCATGGCGTCGAGGAACATGCCCTTCAGCGTGATGAGGAAGGGGAAGAAGATGGCACAGATACAGATCGTGGCGAGCATCATCGGCATGAAATACTGCTTGGCCGAGTCGATGGCCGCCCGTTTGGGGTCGTAGCCTTTATCGAGATATTCCAGATAGCCGTCGATGACCACGATAGAGTTGTCCACAATCATTCCCAGCACCACGATAAGCGCCGCCAGGGTGACGATGTTCAGTTCGATACCCGCTATATACATCACCGCCACCGAGACGAACGTGCTCAGCGGGATGGTGATGGCGGCGACGATGGCCGAACGCAGGGGGAAGAGCACCATCATCACGACGATGATGATGATCATGGCCACGAAGAGGTCGCGCAGGAAGTTGGTCACACTCAGACTCACCACCTTCGGCTTGTCGGCGATGCGCGTCACCTTCACGTCGGCGGGCAGCTCGTTCTTGCGGAAGTCATCGAGCACCTTGTCCACCTCCTTGCCATACTGCACCACATTATTGCCGGGCGTCATCTCCATCGAGATGAGCATACACGGATGGCCGTCCTGTTCGATGCGGCTTGCCATCGGCTCGTATTCACGCACCACCTGGGCCACATCCCTCACCCTGGCCACCTTGCCCGTGACGGGGTCAGAGAAGATAATCTGGTTGGCAATCTCCTCCTCACTATTCTCCATCGCCTCCACGTAGATGGGTATCTGCTGGTCGTCATCGTCGATGCTGCCGCTCATCGTGGTGAGGCCCTGGGCCTGCAGACGGCTGAAGAGCAGCTGCTGTCCGATGCCGTAGGCCTGCAGCCGCTGACGGTCCACATAGAGCGAGATCTGCTGCTTCTGTTCGCCGAACAGCTTCACGTTCGCCACGGAGGGGATGCGACGCAGACGGTCGCTCAGGTTGTCACTATATTCTTTCAGTTCCCGATAACTGCGCTGGTCGCTCTCGATGGCGATGAGCAGCGCCGAGGTATTGCCAAAGTCATCGTTCACCACGACGGCCAGCACGCCGTTGGGCAGTTGCATCTTGAAGTCGTTCAGGCCGTGCTTGATCTTGCTCCACACCTCGTCCTTGTTGTTCACGTCGTCGTTCAGCTTCACCATCACGATACACAGGCCGTTCTGCGACTGTGTCGTGGTCTTCACACGGTTCACCTCGCCATAGGTAAAGAGATAACGCTCCAAGGGCCGCGCTACCTGCTGCTCCACTTCCTCGCTCGTGGCGCCGGGATAGACGGCCGCCACCACTCCCTGACGGATGGTCGCATGCGGGAACTCATCCTTCGGCATGTCCCACATACCGAAGACGCCCAGCACGAACAGGATGCCGATGATGAGCAGCGATATCGGGTAATGTTCCAATGGCCATTTCAGCCAATTCATCTCCTTCATAATTGTCAATTATCAATTGTCAATTGTCAATTAGAATATCACTTTCGAGCCGTCGCTCAGTTTCTGATAGCCCTCGGTGACGATGCGCTGGCCGAGGTTGATGCCATCCACGACGGAGATATAATTACCACGCGTGCTGCCGAGCGTCACCTTCTGACGATGCACCGTGCTGTCCTTGGCAATCGTCCAGACGAACAGCGAGCCGTCGGAACCCTTCTGAACCGACGTCACGGGGATCGACTTGCCGCTGAGTGAGGCAGAGCCTTCGGGCGTGAACTTCACGCTGGCCACCATGCCTGGCAACAGCTGATGACCGGTATTCGCCACGTTGATGCGCACATCATAGGTATGCGTCAGCGCGTCGGCCACGACACCTTTCTCAATCCGCCCGCCCTCATAACTGCGGTCGATGGCGTCCACCTGAATAGTGGAATGCGTATTGGCGCTGATGCTGCCGACCTCCGCCTCGGGGATAGCCACCTTCACCTTCACCGATGAGATATCGAGAATGTTCACCACGGCCTGCGAGGGCATCGCCGTCTCACCGGCGCCGATGATCTTCTTGCCGACGATGCCGCTTACGGGCGCCGTCAGCCGACAGTCGGCCAGGTTCTTCTTCGCCACTTCAAGCTGCGACTTGGCCTGGGCCACCTTGCTCTGTATCTCCACCCATTGCACCTCGGGCAGCGAGCCGTTGTCGTGCAGCATCGAGTAACGCGCCAGCGCGTCGTCGGCCTGCGTCATCTGCGCCTCGGCACCACTCAGCACGTTACGGGCCTGCGTGTCGTCCATCTCGGCGATGAGCTGTCCGCGGCTCACGGCCTGACCCTCGCTCACCAGCACGCGCTTCACCACACCCATACCCGTGAAACTGACGGCCGTCGCCTCACGCTCCTCGACGATACCCACATAAGCCTGGGCATTGTCCACGAATCCCGGCGACACCATCTGCGTCTTCACCCGGGTGGGAGCCTTCTGCTCCTGAGTGCCTTTCTCGCCACAGCCGCATACCAGCCCCGCAGCCAGCAGCAGCCCGATGGTCTGGCGGAAATATATCTTCTTCATAATCCGTCTTATTTTTATGTCAATCACTTTGCCATTTTGGCAGCCTTGGCAGCAGCCTTGGCACGCTTCTTCTGTGCCTTCTGCCAGGCCTTCATCTCGATGATGGTGGCAAGACCCGTCTTCACGCGGAACTCCTCACGGGCCAGTCGCATCTGTTCCAGGAACCGCTCTGAGGTGTGCAGTCTGGCATAGGCAGCGGCAGCAGCCAGACGGGCGGCATCCACGTCGCTCTGCCAGTGGGCACCCACAATCACGCGGCTCTCACCATACATCAGGCCACGGGCCAGGAGGGTGTCGGCACGGTCGGGGTTAATCTCCGAGAGCAACAGGGCTGAGCTCCAGCCGAGGATGGTGTGGCCAGAGGGATATGAGCCGTTCTTTCTCAAGGCCGGCTCATCGGCAGGATACAGCGTCGGCTCATTGAAACGCATAAAGGGGCGCTTGCGCATATAATACCTCTTGGGCAGCGTGCAGATGCTATCGCACGTAGCCGTTCCCTCGCGCAACACCTTATAAATCTCAGGCGTCTCCTCCTTCGAAATCTTCAGGCCGAAAGGCTCGCTGAACTCCCGGATGATGCAGTCGAGGCCATACTCGGCATCGCGGATGGCGATGTCGGCACGCTCCTTATTCAGGCGCATCTGCTTGCCCCAGAAATACTGCGTGATGTCGTAGGCGAACTGGGCGCAGGTAGTGTCAGGGGGTGCCGGGCACCACTTGAGCATATCGGGCATCTCGCCGGTAGTGAAATACGCATCTACCGGACTCTTGTCACTCTGTGCCTGAGCACATACTCCGGCCGTCATCATCACGGCCAAAATCATCATCTTTTTCATAAGTTATGAATTTATTTGTTATTATTATCTGTGAAATCTATGAATTCTGTGAAATCTGTGTAATCTGTGGCTCAGAACTTCACCTGCAGTCGTGTCTCCAGTATCGTCACCCCATTATCCTCGAAGCCTTTACGGTCGACCACCTTCGTATACGAGGCACGCACGCGCCAGATCATATACTTGTTAGGATAGAAATTGTAGCAGAGCGCCCAGTCGTGCAGCTTGCCGCCGAGCAGCCCAGCACTCACGTCATGGAGGTTCGTGTAGTTGTACTGCAGACACAGTTCCATATTGCCCGGATCGGGTGTTGCAATACCGCCGTCGTTCATGTTCGGGGCGTAGTCGTGCCCCTTGATCAGTCCGCGCAGGGTGACGTAGCCGCCATGACCGGTAAAGGTACTCAGATTGTTGTAACGGGTAATCGAATTGACAAAATACTGGCCAATCACGGCAAAACGCCCGCAGGAGTACATCACCTCCGGCGAGAACTTATACATCGTCTTCGCTTCGGCGACCACCAGCGACTGCGAATGCACCTTCGCCACGCGGGTCGGCCAGCGGGTGCTCAGCGTGAACTCCTTGTGATCCAGTTCTTGGTCGCTGTTAAACTTTGCGCCCTCAATGCCGGCACTCACACCCACCTGGAACATCTTACCGCGCTCCGAATGAGGACGGTACAGCAGTCGGGCCTGACCGCCTACGGCCTCGTTGCCAATCACGTCCGTCGTCTGCTTCATGGCGTCCGTCTCTACCACGAAACTCGCTGCGGCCAGCACCGTCGGGGCCGAATACTCATACATCACGCCAATCTCACGGTCATTGTTAAACACGGCATTGCTCTGCGGCTCCTCCATCGTCTCCTTGAACGACGAGCTGGTGCTGCTCTGGAAACCGTACTGATGGATAAAGTAACCGCCACGGATGAAGTGCTGATTATTGAAGTCATACTGCAGCCACACGTCCTTCATGTTCACCTTACCGTAGGCATAGCCCATGTCAATCTTACCTTTCCACTGGCCATAGCCGAAACTCACGCCTACGCGCATGTCGGGGATGCCGACGCCGCTCTTCAGTTCTTCCTCCTGATGCTGGGCATCGATAAACGCCACATCCATCAGGATACGCCCCGAGGGCTTGGCCGTAAATTTCGGCTCCTCCTGCGCCTGTGCCGCAGCAGCCATCAGAAGCCCCACAACCATCATTGCCAACACGCTTTTCTGCATCTTGCTATTGTTTTAAATTGATAGTCTTATTGCACATTCTGCTGCAAAGATACAACTATTTTTCAAAACCAACGCCTTTTTCACTTAATAAAATGGAGGGTTCGCTGAAAAAAGTTGCCAATAACCGACAATAACCCTACCTTTGCACCAAAAATCTGAAAAAAGTAAATGAATATGAAGAAGATCAATCAATTATTGCTGTCCGTCGCTACTGTGTTGGCGATGGCAGCTTGTAACTCAGACGACAACTGGTACAACGAGAAATGGACCGACACGACGAGCACCACGGCGAGCGACGACGACAACACGCAGACGACCACCACGGTCGACGATGTCGTCAACGGCGTATCCACCACCGGCGACGTCACCACGTTCACCCTGGCCTTCAACAAGAACGCCATCGCCGAGACCTACAAGGCCGACGCCAATGACGACGACTATCTCGAGAACACCACCATCGAGCGCACCATCACCGTCACCTTCAGCACCACCGCCGACGCGACGGTTGAGGGCGACGACGAGGGTATCGTCAGCGTCAGCGGCAACGACGTCATCGCCACCAACACCACCGGCGAAGTCATCCGCTACGTGCTGACCGGCACCACCACCGACGGCTTCTTCAAGCTCTACTCCACGAAGAAACAGGCCATCGTGCTCAATGGCGCCAACATCACCAACCCCGACGGCGCGGCCATCAACAACCAGAGCAAGAAGCGCACCTTCATCGTCCTCAACGACGGCACGAAAAACTATCTCACAGATGGTACTAACTACTCCGACGCGACCGGCGACGAGGACATGAAGGCCTGCTTCTTCAGCGAGGGCCAGCTCATCTTCAGCGGCGCGGGATATCTCGAGGTCGACGCCAACTGCAAGGCCGGCATCCGCAGCGACGACTACGTGCGCACCCTGCCCAAGACCAATATCTTTGTCGACGCCTCCTCAGGCAACGGCATCCGCGGCAACGATGCCGTCATCGTCTCGGGCGGCGTGATCAACATCAACATCACAGGTACCGCCGACAAGGGTATCTCTACCGACGGCGAGGTACGCATCGACGGCGGACGCACCACCATCCTCACCAGCGGCGGCTATGAATACGACTCCGACGAGGGCGACTATACCGCCTGCTCCGGCATCAAGGCCGACAGCCTCGTCACCATCAACGGAGGCGAACTGAACATCAAGTCCACCGGCACCGGCGGCAAGGGCATCAACAGCGACGACCAGATTGTCATCAACGACGGCGTCGTACGCATCATCACCACCGGCAAGCGGCAGAAGGACTCCAAGGGCAGCGTCTCGCCCAAGGGCATCAAGGCCGACGGCAACATCACCATCAACGGCGGACAGACTCAAGTGCGGCTGGAAGGCTCCGGCGACGGCACCGAGGCCATCGAAAGCAAGGCCGAGATACACATCGAGGCAGGTACCGTGGAGTGCTACAGCTACGACGATGCCATCAACTCGGCAGGCAACCTCTATATCGACGGCGGCTACGTCTATGCCCGTGCTATGAACAACGACGGAATCGACGCCAACAAGAACCTTTACATCAACGGCGGCGTAGTCATCGCCGAGGGAGGTCAGCAGCCGGAGTGTGGCATCGACGCAGCCGAGGGATACTCAGCATTCATCAACGGAGGCACGGTGATTGCCGTTGGCGGCGGTATGCAGGCCATATCTTCTTCATCCAAACAGGCCAGCATCGCCGTCAACGCATCACTGGGCACAACCCTTGGCGTGCTCGACGGCACCACCGCCATCCTCGGCTACACCACGCCCGCCAGCAACAGCGGCACATCGCTGATGATCTCCTCGCCCGTGTTCAAGTCAGGCTCCACCTACACCCTGCGTGCAGGCTGCGCTCTCGACGGCGGCACCTCGTTCTACGGCCTCACCACGGGCTGCACCATCGGCAGCGGCACCCAGAGTGTCGACGCCACCGCCTCCACCTCCGTCAGCGGCTCCATGGGCGGCATGGGCGGCGGTATGTCCGGTGGCGGCTTCCGCCCCGGCGGCTGGTAAACAACCACACCAGCCCCAGACCTTATGAAGCCAAGAGGGTGTGTCAAAATAGGCACATCCTCTTTTTTTGTTTACCAATCGTCAGTCAGGACGGATCTGACGATCTTGGTTGCTGTTTTTCATTTTCTCATCATTTATAGTACCAGACTGGCCAGAA
>JAEEGK010007939.1_pt1 | contig 25198 bp, 21 predicted proteins | sample 8958771 | NCBI WGS metagenome assembly JAEEGK01 (sample SAMN16246547, study PRJNA631951) | gut metagenome | biome: gut microbiome; feature: rumen; material: SC-attached | host: Bos | place: Iran: Karaj | collected 2018-10
CGGCGAAGCTGGGGTTCAAGAAGCCCCTGGTACCCGTCCAGAACTACGAGGATGTGGTGACGTTCTACAACGGTACCCAGATGATCATCATCTCCCAGGACGTGAAGATGAGCTCCAACTCCCTCACCCTGGACTGGATCATCGCCGACGAGGCGAAGGGCCTGGACTACGACAAGCTGAAGGACGAGACGTTCCCCGCCAACGGCGGCACCCTCCGGCACTTCAGCGACTGCCCCTGGCATCACTCCATGGTGTTCGTCAGCGACATGCCCGTGCTGAAGTCCGCCAGGTGGCTGCTGAACTACCGCGAGAAGGCCACGCCGGACGTCGTCGACGCGATCCTGGGCCTGCTGCAGCTGCGCTGGACCGTTGTGGGCGAATGGCCGGACGGCGAACAGAAGCGCGACCGCCTGACGAAGATCGACCGGCTGCTGGCGGACCTGCGCCGCGTGGCCGTGTTCTACAAGGAATGGTCGATCTTCGAGAACATCGACGTCGTTGGCCTTCAGTATGTCAAGCGGTCCAAGCGCGACCTGCCGCCCCTGGTGTTCCAGACGTCGATCTTGTCGAAGCGCATCGACCGCCTCTCGGACGGGTTTTACCCGAACTACCGCGAAAACCTGCATACCTATATCGCCAACGACAACAGCGTCGTGCAGATGATGGTATCGCGGGGCGTCAAGGAATCGGAATACGGATGCCTGGCCGACGGCGACCTGAAGTCCAAGGAGCCGATATCCATCGCCTTCGACTACAATGCGAACATCAACTGGCTGGTCGCCGGCCAGAAGGACGGCTCGCTGCTGCGGGTCGTCAAATCGTTCTATGTCAAATACCAGCGTAAGCTGCGCGAGCTGGTGGACGACTTCTGCCACTACTACCGTGCGCACCTGACCAAGGAGGTGGTGTTCTATTACGACACCACCGCCCTGGGCTCGAACTATGCCGTGGCCAAGGACGACTTCAAGAGCGTCATCATCGAGCAGTTCCACAAGCACGGCTGGCGGGTCGATGCCAAGTTCATCGGCAAGCCGCTGCCTCACAACCAGAAGTACAACATCATCAACGACTGCTTCCGTGGCGCGAAGCATCTGATGCCGGTCTTCAACCGGGAGAACAATGAGGCACTACTGACGGCCATCACCCTGGCCGAGGTGGATATCTCGCCGCTGGGCTTCCGCAAGCAGAAGGGCGGCGAGAAGCTGGCGGAGAGCGAAGACGACCCCCTGGAATACCGTACCGACGGTACCGACGCCTTCGACACCCTGCTACTGGGCAACGTCCTGTATCCCTATTCGACGTCCGTCGTCGGCGTCGGCGCCGGAATCTGACGGATCCGGCGGCCGGTCGACCCCCGAAGCATATTACGCGAATTGCCATCGAGGTTGCCCTTCCCCCGACAGGGCAAGGCGTGGGAGCTCGCGGCGCACTTTCGTCATTTTCCAAAGTTTTGCCGGGGGTCTCCGGCCTGTCTCATAGATTTTTCCACACGGGCCGGGATAGACGGCGCCGGGACGGCCCTGTCCCAACTTCGCAGCGGCCGCAGCGTAATTTTGCTTCCAGAAATTACCGGAAAAATGATCAGCGCAAGCGTCATCTGCGAGATTGCGAAGCTACAGCGGGAGATATCGCTGAAATGGGTCGCACAGACCGGCGAGATCATCGCCGTCGACCGCGCCGTGCCCACATCCTTCCACGGCGACGGACAAACCTTCAATATCAAGATCCTGCCCAGCGGCGAGATCCGCACGGTGAACCGGAACACGGTGATCGAGCTGAACGGTGAAGAAGTTATCCTATGATGAAAGAAAATGTTCTCGAAGTGATAGACAACATCGTCTATCTTCCCGAAGTTGAATCAGTGCTGGCCATCGACTCCGGAGACGACTTCCGGATGGACTACGACCTCAAGGCGCATACCATCGGAAAATACAGGGTCATCCCCTGGGGCGCCGACAACCTCCTGCCTAACCACCTGCTGCGGAAGATCTCGCAGAATGATATCGTATCGGCGAACATCAAGTTCAACCGGGATATCTGCTTCGGCCTGGGCCCGAAGCTGATCCGCGTGCTGAATCGCACGAACGGAAAGATCACGGACTACGAGGAGGTGACAGAAGGCCCCGAATACGAGTTCTTCGAGCGCAACGACATCCCGCTGTTCATGCTCGAGCAGCTGACCGACATGGTGGAGTTCTACAACACCTGGGCGGAGCTGGCCTACGACAGCAGCAAGCAGGAGATCCGCACGATCCGCCACCGCGAAGCCGTCTTCAGCCGCTGGTCGGAGGCCGACCGCCGCGGCTCCATCAACTTTCACTACTACTGCACGAAGTGGGACAAGACCCCCGGTGTGGCGGACATCGTCTGCACGAGGGTCCTGGACGAGTTCGAGGCGGTGAAGGAGCTGGAGATGTACCAGGCCACACGGCCGCGCCTTATCTACTCCGCCTATATGCCGTCACCCGGCCATCCATACTACAGCCGTCCGGAATGGTATTCCATCTTCAACTCCGGATGGTATGACCACTCGACGATGGTGCCGCAGCTGAAGAAGGCGATCCTCAAAAACCAGCTCGGCGTGAAGTACATCATCTACATCACCGACGAATACCTGAAGAGCATCTACAGCCGCGAGGGTATCGACGAGAACGACCGCGAGGCCGTCCACGAGCGCGTCGAGAAGCTGAAGCAGGACTTCTGCGACTACCTGGCCGGAGAGACGAACGCCAACAAGGCGATCCTCGCGATGAAGCAGCTGATCCCCACGGCCAGCGGCTCGACGGCGGAGCAGAAGTGGATCGAGATCGTGCCGGTGAAGAACGACCTGAAGGGCGGGGAATACATCGACGATACGGAGTCCACGGCGAACATCATCTGCTACGCCATGGGCGTACACTCCGCGCTGATCGGCGCCACGCCCGGCAAGAACAGCAACACCCTGGGCGGCTCCAACGCCCGCGAGCTCTACATGATGAAGCAGGCGCTGATGAAGCCCGTCGTCGACCGTGCGATGCGCGTGCTGAAGGTCATCAAGGAATACAACCGCTGGGATCCGGACGTGATGATCACCATCCCCGAATACATCTTCACCACGCTCGACCAGAACAAATCCGGCAAGCAGGAATCAACAAACACCAACGTATGATAGTCAACGGTTACAACGAGATGAAGCCCTTTCTCCCGAATATCGAGATGAAGGGCCGCAGCGATATCTTCGACGACGCCCTGGCCCTGGCCCAGGAGGCGCTTGTGGACGCCATCATCGGCACGGCGCTCGAGGAGCAGCTGGAGCTGCGCGCCGAGGAGGACAGGAGGCTGATGACGCACTGCCAGCGGATCATCGCCACCGACGCCTTCCTGCGCGCCATCCCCGAGCTGGATCTCGTCCTGACGGACGCCGGCTTCGGCGTGGTCAGCAACCAGAGCTTCGTGCCCGCCAGCCGCGAGCGCGTCGACCGCCTGACAGCCGCCCTCCAGGCGAAGGCCGACGACGGCCGCGACCGCCTGGTGAACTACCTGCTGCGCACGCAGCAGTATGACAGCTGGCGCGGATCCGAAGAGTTCGCCCGTCTGTCGGACGGCCTGATCATGACGCTGACGGACTTCCGCGACGCGGCCGTGTTCTGCCCCGCCACCTCCGAGGCATACCCTCTCACCTGGTCTGGGTTTTTGAAGCTGAACGGCGCGATGAACGTGGCGCTGACCACGGTCGTCGCCTCGTACATCTCGCCGGAATATGCCGACGAGCTCCTGGAGAAGATCCGCGACCGCGAGCAGCTGCTGCCCAACGAGACCACCGTCCTGAAACTCGTCAAGACGGCCGTGGCAGCCATCGCCCTGGGCGACCGCGAGACCGGCGTGGGCCAGTCCATCAAGGCGGCGCAGCTGATGAAGCGGCATCCGGAGGACTTCCCGACGTTTGCGGCGTCGGCGACGGCCCACGACCTCACCCTGCAATATACCGACACCCCCATATTCTCGCTATTATGAAACTACTGCAGAAACTATTCAAGCCCCGTCCGAAGAAGAAACCCGTCAAGATCAACCTCACGTATCCCGTCTCCTGGGAGACGATGTCGTTCCCGGAATTCCGGGAGGTATGCAAGATCCTGTCGATCCAGAATGTCGGCCGCGAACGCGCACTCTTCCTCTGCCTGTGCGCCCTGGCGCATATCCGTCCGGATAACCCCGCCAAGTACGACCCGAAAGCCATCAAGGGCAAGATGCCGTTCATCATCGACGGCAATCCGTATTTCATCGGCGCCAAGACCGTGACGGAGGCCTGCAGCGACCTGGCCTTCATCTTCGACTCCGTCGGCCTTCCGCCCAGCCCCCTGGAAAAGGTCAATAACCTCCTGTATGACGTCCCCTTCGACGTGTTCTATACCGCGGACAGCTACATCGCGCGCTACCAGGCCGAGAATGGCCAGAATAATACCTGGCTGAAGGAAGCCGTGAAGACGCTCACCGGCGGCCGCAAGCGGAAGCTGGAGCCCTGGGAGCGCGTGGCCATGGTCATCTGGTGGAACGGCGCGAAGCAGAAGCTGTCGGAGCGATATCCGTATGTGCTGAAGGGCGGCGGCGTGGCCAGCGGAAAGACGCAGGCGGAGATCCTGCAGGATCTGCTCGCCGTGCTGAACGACAACCGACCGCAGGAGAACGACAAGATCCTGAAGGCGGATACGCATTCCGTGCTCCACTCACTGAACAATATCTACCACGATGCTCAGCAGAAGGTATCTAAGTGAAACACTCGTAGGGAACGTCCAGGGCCTGCTGAACGATGAGCAGATCATCGAGGCCGAAGGCATGGACGCCATCCTGGAGCTGCTGATGAACCTGCGGACCGTGGAGTTTCCGGCCATCATCCTGGAGACGCGGTCTACGGGCACCCTCCAGCTCGTCGAAGGTCCCGTCGACACCTATACGGAGTCCATCTGGGTGATGGACGTCCTGGGGCGCGGCGAGAACGAGGCGGAGCTGTACCGGCGCACGCGGAAGCTGGCCATCGACATCCTCCGCAAGTTGCTCGACGACTATAAGCGCGGGGAGGCCATGCTGGAAGGCTGGGACTGCGGTAGGATCCTGTATATGAAACGAGCCGGCGGACAGAACGCCCGCGGCTGGGAGATCGTGCTTACGTTCCAGGACAACATCTCGCTGCTGTACTGATGGCCGGCCGGAGTAAATACGAGATGACCGAGCGCTGGGCGGAAATCGTCATCGAGCGATGGCAGGCCCGCATGGCGGCGCTGGATGTCGGCGACACCGGCGAGCTGCTGCGCTCTTTCCATGCGCAGGTGCAGCGCGATGCCGGCGGCGACCCGGCGAAGGTGACGTTCGCCTTCCTGTACTACGGCCGCTTCCCGGATATGGGTGTCGGCCGCGGCATAACCCTCTCCGACGTGCCGGCGCCCGGCCGCCCCGTGAAGCCCTGGTATTCGCAGGTGTTCCTGGGGGAGGTCGTGAAGCTGGGCCGTATGCTGGCGGCAAAATACGGCATCGACGCGGCGATGGCCGTCTCCGCATTCTCAGACAGTATTTATCAATCCGGCGTTAGAATCAGATAACCATGGCACCGACACGTGTATATACAGAATCAGTCGTCACCCTGAACAACCGGGAGGCGCTGCAGCGACAGGAAGAGCTGCGCAAGAAAGCATCGGAGCTGCGGCAGGAGATGGCCAGGCTCGCACAGGAGAAGGGCATCAACTCCAAGGAGTTCAAGGCGGCGCAGAAGGAACTGATCGCCACCGAGAAGTCGATGAAGTCCCTCAATGAGACGGCGAAGAAGTTCGAGAAGACGATGAACGACCTGAACGGCGCCAACCTGAACGAGCTGACGGCCGCCGCCCGCAAGCTGCAGCAGCAGTTGCGGCGCCTGAAGCCCGGGACGGACGAGTTCGTCGCCTCGTCGAAGAAACTGAAGGAGGTGCGCACGCGGATGAAGGAGATCGAAGACCAGGGCCGCGTGACGCAGTCCATGTTCGGATCCTTCTTCTCGAAGATAGGATGGGCATCCGTTGTGGCCGGCGCCCTGGCGTTATTCCGGAAGATGGCCGGCGACATGATCGAGCTGACGAACCGCATCGGCGACGCCTGGGGCCGCGAGACGGCAGGATGGAAAGCGGCCTATGAGTCCTTCATCGCGTCCATCGGCTCCGGCAAAGGATGGACGCAGCTCGTGGCGGATATGTCGGAGGCATACCTGGTCGGCAAGAAGGTCTTCGACCTGCTGGATGAGCTTTTCGAGATGAACAACGCCCTGACGATGAAGGAGGCGGAATACAACAAGGTCATCGAGGAGAACCGCCAGGTGATGATGGACTCCACCTATACCTACGCCGAGCGGGAGCAGGCGGCCCGGAATGTCATCGCCGCCGAGACGGCGCTGGCCGAAGAGCGGCGCGCCATAGCCCAGCAGGAGCTGGACGCCAACACCCTGCTGCTCGAGCAGCGCACGAAGATGGACGCGGCTGAGCGCGACTTCTTCATCCGGGGCTATAACGACAACCACGAGCTGATCGAGCAGGCTATGGACTACCAGAAGGCCCTGGCGGACCTGGCCGCGGAAGAGAAGACCATCCAGCAGATGGAGTCTTCCGGCATGGCCACCCGCAAGCTGACCTGGGAGGAGCAGCAGACGATCCTGGAGTCGGCCCGCGTGAAAGCACGGCAGCTGCAGGACCAGATCAGAGACACCAACGGGGACGTCGTGCGCGCCTATGAGATCATGCTGAAATATGGCGAAGGCAACGACAAGATCGTCTCTGACTGGGTCCAGTCGTATGTCAAGGTGCAGGACGCCTCGACGGAGGTCACGCGCAACACCCGCCGGGCCCAGACCACGCTGAACCAGATGCGCGAGCAGCAGGCGAAGACGGCGCAGCAGGCGGCCGACAAGGCCTACCAGGACGAGGTCCGGGCCTCCGACCGCCGTTTCAAGGAGATGCAGATCCAGATGAAGAAGCAGTATGCCGAGGGCGAGATCGCCGAGGAGGAATACCAGCGGCGCCTGACGGAGATCCAGGAGGCGAGCCTGAAGGACCGCATCGCCATCGGCGAACGCCACAAGCAGGCCACCATCGACCTGCAGGCGCAGCTGCTCGACCTGTCCATCGCCCAGAAGGAGAAGCTGTCCAGGCTGATGGAAGGCCTCGAGAAGGATGCCGTCAAGACGATGACGGACTTCATGGCGGAGGCCGAAAAGGAAGTCGAACAGATAATGTCGGAAGTGGACGCCATGATGGACGAGCAGCTGAAGCGCGAACTCGACCTGATGGCCATGGCCGAGGAGGCGCGGCGGGAGCTGCGCCCGATCGAAGCCTTCCGCGCAGATCTGAACGAGGAGCTGGAGGCGCTGGAGGAGATGTTGGAGAAGAAGCTGATCTCCGAAGAGGACTACCACCGGCGCCGCGTCCAGCTGTCGTCGAAGTATGGCGCCAAGGTCGCGGATACCGCCGCCACATACCTCGATAAGGCTTCAACCCTCATGGACACCATCCAGGCGGCCGCCGAGGCGCGACTGGAGGCCAGGATGCAGGCGGAGCTGACGGCGGCCGGCGACAATGCCGAGAAGCGCGGCGAGATCGAGGCGAACTTCGAGCAGCAGAAACTCGACCTGCAGAAGCGCTTCGCCGACGTGAACATGGGAATCGAGATCGCCAAGGCCGTGGCTGCCGGCGCCCTGGCCGTGATGCAGGGCTTTGCGGAACTGGGCCCTATCGGCGGCGCCGTCGCTGCGGTCCTCGTGGGTGCCACGACGGCGGCGCAGGTGGGACTGATCATCGCCCAGCGCAACGCCATCAAAAACATGACTGTCGCCGGCGCAGGATCCTCCGCGCCGCAGATCGGAAACCGCACCGTCACCGCCGACAACGGGTTCAGCGGCGGCGGCTATACCGACAGGGCGCAGTCCGACGCCACACCCGTCGGCGTGGTCCACGCCAACGAATGGGTCGCCCCGGCCGCGATGGTACGGGCCAATCCCGTGACGTTCGCCACGCTCGAGGCGGCACGCCGCAGCGGCAACTACAGGTCCGGCCTGTCCGGATTCGCCGACGGCGGCCCCACATCTGGAGGCCTGCCGGCAGCCGCGGATCCGGCAGACCGCCAGCTGATGAACGACGTGCGGACGCTGCTGCAGCAGCTGCTCGACGAACTGCCCTTCCACGCCTACGTGGTGCTGTCGGAACTGAACGCAAAGCAGGAGATAGAAGCACAGATCAAAAAAACGGTTGGGAAATGAAACTGAAGGTCAACGGCGACGAACTCACACTCCCGGAGGGCTTCTCGTTCGAGATTGAGAAGAACTCCGCATTCTTCTCCGATGAAGGGTCGTCCAGCGTTGCGGCCACACTGCCGGCGACGCCGGACAACCTGGCGCTGCTGGCACATCCGACGAGGCCGGCGTGCAGCACGCGCCGCGTGGACCTGTTCCCGGCCACCCTCTCGCACGGCATCTTCCACAAGACCGGGCAGCTGGTCGTGGAGTCGGCATCCGACGACGGGATATCCTGCGCCCTGGCGCTGGAGGATTCCGACTTTTACAGCCAATACGCCGAGACCCCGCTGAAGGAGATCTTCGCGCAGAAGGTGCTGACGACGTACAGCACACCCGAGGCGTGGTATAACTGGTTATTCAGTGTCTACAAGGGCGAGGTGGCCAGCGATCTGCGCATCATCCCTGTGGCCGTCAGCAAGGATGGATCCAGATACCAGGTCAACAACGAGCCCGTCGCCGACGGCAACGCGACCTTCGGCCTGGCGCACAACCCGCGCGTCGTGCTCGAGGGCGGCGAGGAGGTGAACGTGCCGGAAGGATACGGCATCGCCCCGTTCCTGCTGCTGTCAGCGTTCCTGGAGCAGCTGTTCAGCCTGTGCGGCTATACCGTGCGCGCCAACTGCTTCGCCACGGACGGCGACCTCAATCGCCTGATCCTGCTGCACAGCTGCTCCGACGTGATCTGCAAGGGCCGCCTCGACTACTCCGACCTCGTCCCCGGGAAGAGCGTGTCCGAGATGCTGGAATGGATGCGGATGAAGTTCCACGCGCAGATCGTATGCTACCCCGCCTCGAAGACCGTAGACATCATCCTGATGAACGACATCCTCTCCGCCGGCTTCGACTACGACCTCTCCGGAAAGCTGATCGAAAAGATCGTCCACTCCTTCCAGCGCGCCTCCCGCGTAGTGATCACGCCGGACACGTCGCTCGAGGGCGCAGCGCCGGCGGCGGAGACGATCGAAGATATGGCGCGCAAATACGGCGCGCTCGTCGAGGTGGAAGAATACAGCGGCTGGCCGGAGCTGTGCCTGGTGTTCCGCAAGGCCACCGGCCGGTATTACCTTTCGCGTGCATTCTTCAACACCATCACCCGCTCCGGATCAGACGGATCATCCAGCGGCGCAGCCGACGCAGACCTGGGCACCAACTACTTCACCCATGACCGCCGCGACACCCCCGACTCGGAGACCATGTCTCCGGAAGACCTGATGCCGCCGATGGTATTCGTGAACCAGGTGCTGATGCCGTATATCGGGCCGCGCCGCCATCGCAACACGCAATACAAGGCCAGCGAGCGCGATGAGGACCAGGAGATCATCGTCGTGGAATATGCCGGCCGCAGCTCGACGAACGGCGTCGCCCTCATCGGGGGCCGCAGCGGCGGCGGGCGCCGCAGCTCCGGCCAGGGAGCGGCCGCAGGGCATTATTTCTACGGAACCACGCAGAAGTACGACAACACCGGCACGCTGCGCAGCGGCCGTTACGACCTGACGCCGAACGGCATCTTCGACCGCTTCTTCCGGCGCTACGACAAGATGCTGCGCAACCGGATGGTGAAGATGGAGGGACGTTTCGACATCCCGACCGAGGTGCTGATGACCTGGAATATGTATGCGCTCAAATACTACGGCGGCCAGCATCTGCTGCCGGTGAAGATGACCTGCGAGGTGGGACGCCGGACGCGCTGCACGTCGGCGGAGTTCTTCCTCGTGAAGGACTATTCCGATGCCGACGAGGAGCAGCCCGTGAGCTTCACCGCCCCGGTCGCCAAATGGGTGCTGCGGGACTCGCAAGTGACGTCGGCCGTGGCCGCCGTGCAGGCGGAGCACACCGATGAGGACGTGACGTTCAAGTATGACGACGACTACTCCAGCGGGACGAAGAGCCTCCTGATGGGCTGCCCCGTCGCCATCGGAGAGACATCGGCGGTCATAGAGCGGACGATATCCATCGGCTACTACTACACGCCGCCGGGCTCCGCAGGAGCATCCAGCGGCCGACAATGGACGGAGCTGTCACGGGCGAACGTGCAGGTCTGGTTTGAATCCGTGTCGCTGTGATGTCCTAATTTCCACCCAGCCACAAGCCTAATTTTGCGCCATGGCATCAATGATCCAGACCCCCGACGGCATCAGCCTCCTGATGAATCTGAAGAGCTTCGTCATAGCGAGCTATTCGGAGGTCACGTTCACGTTGTCCTGCGGCGGCGCGACAATCGTCACGGAGACCTACCGTCCGGACAGCGGAGGCCAGATCGAGATCCAGGCGCGCGATATCATCGGGCGCTATCTGTCGACAGTCATCCCCACGTCCGACCAGTACACGCAGGCCGAAGCAGTGAAGACATTCGTCGCCAAGGTCGACGGATCCACGGTGTCCACCTTCACCGTCATAGCCGCCGGCGTGCGGCACCTCGCCGTCAGCACCGCGGAATTCTTGCAGGGCAACTGGCTCACCTGGCAGCCACAGAGCAAGCAGGTGACCTGGTCGAGCCCGGAATACCTGTCGTACTACTTCGTCTCCGCCGCCCGCGTCCGGGCAAAGTTCTACCTGCTGGACGGCACTACGACGACGATCACCGTGGCCACCGGTACCGCCGGGCAGATGCAGACGTTCTCCATGGCGATGAGCAGACTGTTCACGCTGGCCAGCCTGACGCCGGACGATGCGTATGGCGTGGTCGACGTCTGGGTGGAGACGACGGGCGGAACGCAGCTCTCCTATGTGCAGCGCTACGTCTGCGATGCCACGCAGGGCGACGAACACGCATACCTCGCCGTGAATTCCCTGGGCGGGATCGACACATACATCTTCCACGGAGAATGCGTCGAGCTCCCGGAGGTGGAGCACGAGAGCGCCGACCGCGGAGATCAGCGGATCGACATCACCTCGAAGGTGTCGCGCAAATGGAAACAGTCCACCGGCTACCTGGGCCTGGATGCGGCCAGGTGGGTCTTCGAGCTGATCGCATCCCGGAAGGCCTGGGCCGTCATCGACGGAAATGCGGAAGCCATCATCATCGACGCCGACAGCACAGAGATATCCGACCGCGAGAACATCCAGGAAGGATCCTTCACGTACCAACTGGCAGAAGAGGGGCGACTGCTGAATGTCAGCCGAACATCCGGACAGCTGCCGACGCTCCAGGTACCATCTCCGGACGGCGCAATTTTTTTTTTAGAGGCCCGGCTGATTGATTACCCCGACGCCGACCTGTCGGAGTCGCTGCTGTTCCTGCTGCAGACGCCATTCACGGAGACCTGGAAGAAGGCGAGCCTGTCGGCCATCATCGACAAGATATATGCCCTCATCCTGGCATCGCCTGTCGGTCAGCTGGTCCACACCCACGACAACGGGCCGACGCTCGCGCTGCTGTCGTCAGCGTCAAATCATCTTGCATATAACGGGCGCAATCTGGCATTTCTGGACGAGATCGCCCAGGCCTTCCCGGCTCTGGAATGGGTGGAGCCGATCGTCGACGAGGAAACCGGCCTGACCGTCGGGATGAAGACTTTGTACCCGCTGACCGTCAACGGTAACATCAAGGCCCTGGGCGATGTCATCGCGTACTGGGAGCCCGGCGAAGAAGAGGAAGAGCCGGTCATCCCGACGGCCTACGACCGCCTGGACTTCGTCGATGGTGCCTGGCCGGAATACGACGCCGACAAGACCGGCTGGATCCTCTCCGCCGCCCTGGGCTGGGACCTGAACAGCCGCCTCGCAGCGCTCGAAGAGGAAGAGCCGCACACGCACGCCAACCTCGCCATCCTGGACACCATCACCGCGGAACGAATGGCCCTCTGGGACGCCGGCGGATCCTCGTCCCTCTTCGAGCCCATCGCCGAGAACGACACCGTCATCGGCATCCGCGCACTGCACCCCGTCACCGTGATGGGGGGCATCACGACCTCCGGGAATGTTGCAGTCACTGGTGCCATCTCCGCCACCGGCAACATCACGGCCGCCGGCGACGTCGTGGCCTACGGCACCGCCTCCGGAGCATCGACGCCGACGGCCTACGACAGGCTGGACCCCGTGTCGGATACCTGGCCCGCCGTCGATGCGGCAAAGGCTGGCTGGATCCTCTCCGCAGCCCTGGGCTGGGACCTGAACGGGCGCCTGACGTCCGCTGAGTCGGCGATCACGTCGCTGGGGACGAGGGTCACGACCCTGGAGAACGGCTCAGGCTCCGGATCCGGCGGATCCGGCCACACGCACACGAACCTGCAGCTGCTCGAGACCATCACCGCGGAGAAGATCGCCCTCTGGGACGCCGGCGGCGCCTCGTCCCTCTTCGAGCCTATAACAGAGAACGACACCGTCGTCGGCATCCGGTCTCTTTATCCGCTTACCATTACCGGCGATATCACGGCCACCGGCGACGTCGTGGCATACGGCACCGCCTCCGGAGCGTCGACGCCGACGGCCTACGACCGTCTGGATCCTGTGTCGGACGCCTGGCCGGCCTATGATGCGACGAAGGCTGGCTGGATCCTCTCCGCCGCCCTGGGCTGGGACCTAAACGGACGGCTATTGTCCGCAGAGTCGGCGATCACGTCGCTGGGGACGAGGGTCACGGCCCTGGAGAACGGCTCGGGCTCCGGATCCGGCGGATCCGGCCATACGCACACGAACCTGCAGCTGCTCGAGACCATCACCGCGGAGAAAGTGGCAGACTGGGATACCGTCGCCTCTCTCTTCTCCGCCGCGACGAACGACGGCGCCATCACCGGCATCAACGCCTTGTACCCGCTCTCTGTCGCCGGCACCATCACGGCCACCGGCGACGTCGTGGCCTACGGCACCGCCTCCGGAGCATCGACGCCGACGGCATATAACCGCCTGGATCCCGTGTCGGATGCCTGGCCGGCCTATGATGCGACGAAGGCTGGCTGGATCCTCTCCGCCGCTCTGGGCTGGGACCTCGCGGATCGCGTGGCCACGCTGGAGCAGTCCGGAGGATCCGGCGGCGGATCCGGCCATACACACACGAACCTGCAGCTGCTCGAAGCCATCACCGCGGAACGGATGGCCATCTGGGACGCCGGCGGCGGCAGCGGCAGCGGAGAGACCGGCCACACACACGCGAATCTCGCGGTCCTGAACAATATCACATCGACCAAGGTCGACAACTGGGACAGCGCCTACTCTTACGCCCACGCGCACTCCAACAAGACCGTCCTGGACGGCATCACCTCGCAGAAAGTGGCGCGATGGGACTCCGCATGGAATAATATCGGCATCGCCAGTTACGACGTCAATAATAAAGAGCTGGCCACGAAGGAATGGGTGAACGGCCGAGGCTTCCTCACGTCGCACCAGTCGCTCGCTGACTATGCGAAGCTGACGGATCTACACTCGCACTCCAACAAGACCGTCCTGGACGGCATCTCCAGCACCAAGGTGTCGAACTGGGACAGCGCCGCGACGAACAGCCATACACACTCCAACAAGACCGTCCTGGACGGCATCTCCAGCACCAAGGTGTCGAACTGGGACAGCGCTGCGACGAACAGCCATACACACTCCAACAAGACCACCCTGGACGGCATCTCCAGCACCAAGGTGTCGAACTGGGACAGCGCCTACTCTTACGCCCACGAGCACTCCAACAAGACCGTCCTGGACGGCATCTCCAGCACTAAGGTGTCGAACTGGGACGGAGCGGCCACGAACAGCCATACCCACTCCAACAAGACCGTCCTGGACGGCATCTCCAGCACCAAGGTGTCGGCATGGGATGCCATGGCGGCCGGCTCATGGCTGCCGCTATCGGGCGGCACGCTGACCGGCGCCCTGGCCGGCACGACGCTCGCCATGCGCACCGGCACCTTTGGCGACGCATCCAACGCCGGCAGCGTATCCATCGTCCGGAAGATCGGGAATAAGACATACACGGCCGTCATCTCCATCGACAGCTCCGGCAACGTCGAGGTGACCCCCACATCCACGGGAATAATCAAGTGCTCCGGCATCGTCAGGGCTACCGGAGACGTAATCTGTTACGCGAACTAATGGCACTACCTACATCATCCGTCAGCCAACAGGCCCTCAAGACCACCCTCGGGACGACAGAAACCGGGGCCATAGCGCTCTGCCTCTCCGCCAAGGTCAACAAGTGGTCCGGCACGAAGCCCTTCCGCTCTTCCGCCGAATCCTATACCTATGCCGAGCTCGTCGCAGCGCTGAAGGCCGCGAACTACGGCCTGAACGTCCAGGGCGACTCGACGCCGGCCGCCGCACTGAACCGCGCTGCAGGAAACGATGAGATCTGGCCGTATCTGAAGCCGCAGAACACCGCCAACAGCCCATGCCGCCAGGGTGACTTCCGGGGATATAACCATGACGCACCGGTGCCATATTCATCCAGCGCCAGCGCCAACAACGGAACGAGGGGCCTGTCGAACGGCAGCTTCGAGTTCACCGTCGACCAGGCCTCCGGAGCGGAGGTCCTGGCAGCGCAGATGAACGCCATCAAGAACGGCAAGTGGGTGCTGCTGTGGCGCGTCACCGGCGGATCGGCCAATGTCGTCAACGGCGCAAACGTCTCGTCTGCCACCTTCCCGTTCGACCTGGCAGTCCAGGATCTGGGAACGGAGGGGACGTATGAGGCCTGCGCGGCAGTCCTATACAACGGGACGTACTACGTGATCCCGAATACCTACAAGACCTTCCGGATCGAATTCCTGGCGCCGGCTCTCGCGGTATCCTGGAATGTCGTCCAGTGGAACGCCGCGATGACGGAGGTGGCCTTCGAGATAGCCATCCGGAACTCCGGCAACGCCGCGATGTCCGTGGGCGCCCATACCATCACCCTGCGGGAGACGACGACAACGCCGCAAGCCGGCGTGCAGCCTTCCGGATCTTCGCCGGCGTCATTCACATCCAACGCCGTCACGGTGCCTGCCGGCGCTACCGTCGTAGTCAAGACCGGAACATTCACCGGCATCACATACAACGCGGCCAAGCAGTATTTCGTCACCTTCGCCGGTCCGCAGTTCGCGTTTGAATATATGGCGATCGAAGAGGCCGATCCGGACATAGATCAATAACAAACAAACAGATATCGCATGAAAAAGATTGATTTTACCAAGCTGAAGATCTTCTGGAGCTTCGACGAAGAAGCCGCCGGAACCTCTCACGATGTCAACATCGCAAAGCCGCTCGCCAACATCATGAAGTATTCCGGATCCGTGCTCCTGGATATCGGATGGGAGGAGCTGGCCAAGGAGATCTACTACTCGAAAGGCCCTGTCGAGGTGCCGGCTGAATATATCCCGTCGATCATCCAGGTCGTAACGGAGAACGGAAACATCCCCGCGGCGACGAAGCGCGCCATCATCCAGTCGTTGAAGTAACCATGAGGCCCGAGAACAGATTGATCAAAGGAGCGACGCACGTGATCAAGATCGTCGCCGCATCCCCCCTGACGGAGGCGCTGAACGTCTCCGTGCAGGTCAAGCACAGCACCCGGAACTTCAAGTGGTCCCCCGATTTCATCATCGAAGGAAACGCCCTGACCTTCATCTGGGACACGAACCACCAGCCGCACCTGGGAGTCTATGAGATATCCTGCAGGGCGGAATATGGCCAGAACAGCATCGGATACTGCGACTGGGCGGACATCGAAGGCCTCGAGCTGGTCGAACACAGCTATCAGGAGCGCGCGCGGAACTCTTCGACCATGGAAACCCTTCCGACGGTAGAGCTCCATGGTGATCTGGTTCCGACCCGAAACGGGATGTCGGCATACGACATCTGGCGGGCGCAGGGCAACGAGGGGACCGAAGCGGACTTCCTGGAATCGCTGAAAGGAGAGCCGGGTCCGCAAGGGATCCCTGGCGTAAGCGGCGGGATGCTATTCCCGAAGATGGAATACGACGCCGACACGGGTGAACTCGTCATCACAGGACTGGAGGCGGAAGTGGACCGCATATCCTTCGACGAGGAGACGGGAGAACTGGTCATCACACTGTAATCAACACAATACAATATGGAACAGAAATCAATTAGAGTACAGGTATCGGAAGCCTGGGCCGGACCTTACGATCCGAATGAAAAATTCCGATATGGCGCCGTCGTTCAGGATGAGACGGGGCTCAGCATCTACCGGTCGCGGAGAAGCAACAACCAGGGACATCCACTGACGGACACCCTCTGGTGGAAGCTCATCATCAACCTGAGCTACATCAAGCGGGTGGCCGACGGCATCATCGAACTGGACGATACAATGTCAAGAAAAGAGACAGAGCGCCAGGAGGCAGAAGAAGAACGCGAGACGAATGAACAGACCCGCGAGCGGACCTTCACCACAAACGAAGGGTCGGAGGCGGGAAGCTCCCCGGCGGACGGATCCCGCTGGGGAAGATTCTTACATAACGAAGAGAAGCGTCAGGACGATGCCGAAGCCGCGGAGGGATCGCAGGAGCAGAGCGAGCCGAACGACGGCACCCGCTGGGGCGCCTTCCTGGCCGCCGAGGCGGCGCGCGCCGAGATCGCGGCGGCTCTTCGGACCATGATCGAGAACGGCGTGGTCGTGCCGGCCGTGGCCAAGACCCTCTCCGCCTTCGCGGAACGCAACACCCTCTCCGTAGAGGACACCTGGTATGGCGCAGTCCGTACCACCGGCGGCGAGGAGAGCATCGACAGCAGACAGAAAGCGCAGCTCGTGGCCGTAGTGGCGCGCGAGAAGTTCTACGCATCAGCGCTGCGCTTTACAGGGTACAACCTCCTGCGCAACGCCATAGCCATCGGCAGCGGATACTACTTCCTGGTGCCCGCGATGGCCTTCGGAACCTTCGGCACGGCGAACGAGCCGAACGGCATCCTCTTCACCAACGGCAACCACGAGAACCTGAAGCCGACTGTGCGGTTCAAAGCCCTGTCGGCCGGCGTGCCGACGAGCGTATCGGACGGAGCGGCCTGCTCCTACACCGACTCCAACGGATACCGGTTCTTCACAACGCCGGAGGCCGGCTGGATGATCGTCGACGGAATCACCTATTCCAATACCTGTGCGAAGATCGCATGGTCGGAACGGTACGACGAATTCGTCGCTCCGGACGCCGCCGGCGATGCCGGCAGCGTGATCAGTATCGCGCCTATCATTCACAAGATCCACAGCTATGACCTGATGCTGGCCGTGGGCGGCATTGGCGACGGCTTCGAGGTAACGAGCCTCATGCCGCCGCAGGCCACCTGGCGCCGCCGCTGCGACCGCGTCAAGCCGACATGGACCACCGTGGCTGGCGAAGACGGCACATACGTCCACAGCGCGGCGATCGACGCGATCCGTCCGGACGGAGCGGCGCAGCTGGAAGACAAGACGCCGCTATCCGTCGTCGGCACGACGGTCAGCTATTCCGACGACCAGCCCGAAGCGACGAACCAGTACGTCGAATACCAGCTGGCGACCGTGGTCACAGGCACGGAAACCATCTCGCCGCTGGGCGACGTCGAAGACTGGGGCCTGGATATCCTGATGGATCTCGTCGGCAGCGCCTTCATCACCGTGCGGTATGCGCAAGGATATCCCGACAGCCTCGCAGCACTGGTGAACGGCGGCATCGAGGCGCTGCAGCTGGTCCTGGCGCAGATCTTCGCCAACCTGGACGCACGCATCGGCGCGATCGAGGCCGGCTTCCGGAAAGGATTCCGGAAGATAGCCGTCGAAGACCTGACAATCATCAACCGGCTCGACCGCTACGACCGTGAGGGCAACACGCATCTCGAGGGCGAAGGCGCGCCGAACGTCCTGGCGGACCGCGTCGGCCAGCGCTGGCTCGACACGGCCGCCAATGAATGGTGGACCGCCTACGGCGTGACCGCCATCTCCCAGTGGAAAAAAGATACAAACTAACGTACCATGAAACACATCGACCAATACAACAACGAAGCGGCATTTGCCGCCGCCACGCGCCCGGTCGCGGGCCTCGTCCACGGACAGGCCCGCATCGCGGGGCAGAACGTCATCCGCCCCTGGGAGGAGCGCACCTTCGCCGACGCCATCTTCTACGACCGCGAAGAGCGGAAGAAAGTGGTGATCAAAGCCGGCACCGTCAACCTGGCGACGCTGGACACGGACCGGTATGTCAACTGCCAGCACGCATACGTCGGCCGCATATATGGCCGGGAATTCGCGCTGGGCGCGCAGATCTCTGCCAGGATGTTTGCCACCGGCGACGAATGGAAGATCTCCGGACTGAACTTCGCCGCGGCCGGCAGCGTGACCCTGCAGTTCAAATACTACGACGCAGCTGCCGGCAGCACGAAAGAGCTGACCTATGAATGGGAGGCCGGCGAAGGGTCCGTCGAAGCGTGGGTCGCGGCCATCAACAATGCAACGGGCATCAAATCGTACTGCCAGGCCATCGCCATCGACAGCGCATCGTTCGGCGTGGTGGTGAACGGATACAACGCCGGGAACGGCATCACCCTGGTCAGCGGCACAGCCACCGTAGAACGCACATATCAGGGCTACCAGTACCGGATGTACCCCGGGGCGCTCAGCGGCACGAACATCTTCAGCGCAAACGGCACCGGCACGACATCGGCATACGTCAACCTGCCGCGATACACCCTCTATTCGGCCGCCAGCGGCGCCGATGCGACGAATCAGACCATCGCCGACGCGACGGTAAAGAAGAGTCGGTTCAATGCAACCGACAACCCGACACTGTATGCGATGTTCGGCGGATCCTACGAAGCCTACGTCGCCGCGAAATACGAGCAGTACAAAGCAGCCTACCCCATCAACCGGGGAGATCTGGCAAGGCTGGCATCGGGGTACGAAGAGACGAAGCTGCTGGGCGCCGTACACCACACGCGCTTCGACGGCGTCGAGGTCTACGACTTCCCTCTTCACAATGCAGCCTTGACGATGGGCATCACCGTCGAAGGTCACGAAACGGGCTTCGAGGTTGGCGGTGGCCATATCCCCGGGCTGGCCGAGATGATGCTGATCATGGAAGACATCAAGACCGACCAGACGGATATCCTGAACGAGACGCTGACGGCCATCGGCGTGACGAAAGTGAGCAACGGCACGACGTACCGCCTCGCTTTCCAGTCCAGCGCCACGAGTGCGTGGTTTTTCTACGGCACGAGTGGCAGTCTCCTTACGTACGGTGCTCGTATCATTAGCAACGCCAGCCGGCTCCTCCGAGCTTTGTAAACTATTTCCTTTAATCCTTTAATTCCTTTTGCTCCGTGCCCACGAGAAGCACCAAAAATCAGCCGACGGCATTCCAGCCCGTAGATCTGGAGGCCAAAAGACTGGTGCGAGATACGGTCGAGCTATGCAGCGCGATCCCGAAATGGGAGCGCTATCCGTTCACTGAACGAGCCCTGACCCAGGCCCATGACGCGGGCCTGGCCATCAACCGCGCGTGTCGGATCTATGACCTGCAGAGCAAGGTGCTGCAGCTGCGCAAGGCCTGCGGATACCTCGATGACCTTCGATATACCATCGAGGTGATAATGACTGCTGACCTCGTGGCCACGGAGAAAAAGGTACCATGGGATGAACGGTACCTGGAAGTCAGGCGACAGGTGGCGCTGCTCCTGAACTCTCTGCAGGATAGACTTAGAACAATACCGAGCAGAGAGGCAGAGTCCGCAGCCGGCAGCTGCGGAGCGACCTCCAACAAAAAGGATGCTCCCTCTCATTAAGAGGATAGATCATTATGAGCACGCACAGCGCTTTCCAGTCCAACGCCACGAATGCGTGGAATTTCAACGGCACGAATGGCAATCTCAATACGAACAATGCTCGTATCAATAGCAACGCCAGCCGGCTCCTCCGAGATTTTTGCGAAAGGGTGAAGGAGAGGCGCGACCTGCCGCCGTTGACGATCCAGGCACTGTACCGCTGGTATTACATCGCACGCCAAGGAAAGAGATCCAGCCCGTCGCAGGCAGAATTCGAGATCCGCCATCCGGAGATGCTGAGAGAAATCCTCCGCGAAGTCATCGACCGGGAATATATCCCCTGGCCGGGGATCCTGTTTATTCTCCGGTGGCCGGTATTGCGCGAATGTTCCGCGCCCGTCTTCAGGGACAGGCCCGTCGAGACGATGTTCTGCGAGTCGATCCGCCCGGCGGTCGAGGCCGTCATGGATCCGGACAGCTATGCGTGCCGAGTCGGAAAAGGCTCCATCGCTGCGGCGCAACAGCTGGCGCATTACTGGAGGCTCGAATCGGAGAACGGCCGGTATCCTTGCGTATGGGTGAGTCTCGATCAGAAATCGTTTTTCTTCCACCTATACAAGCCACTCGTCCGCCGGATCTTCGACGCCATCATTAACCGGTACCTGGAGAGCGGCGAGTACAAAGACATGATGCTCTATCTCTCGAGGATCATCACGGAAGGCTCGCCCATCGAGCACGCCGTCCGCCAGTGCGGCATCCACGAATGGAACGGCCTGGCGCCACATAAGCAGCAGAAGAACCTGCCACCGGATGTCGGCATGAGCATTGGACGCCTGCCGGTACAGCTCGCCGGCGCGCTCGTATCCGCGATGAGCTACCTGGCCATACTCCGGGAATATGGATATACCAGGTTCGTCCACTACACGGATGACGTCAAGATACCGCTGCGCGAAGACAGGCTCCAAGGCTTCCTTCATCATTTCCTGCCGGAACTCCGCAAGCGGGAGGCGATGTTCGGGCTGGAGCTGAACGAGAGGAAGACCGCCATCCAGCCAGACCGGCACGGCGTAGTGGCATTCGGATACTTCATCAAACCCGTACCGATAACGGACGCTATGCGCAGGCGCGGCATCATCCAGGCGCCGGTGCTGGTATATCCGACCCGGCGAATCGTCGACAACATAGAGCGCTGCATCGCCTATTATCTCAGGAGGGGCGAAGACCGGCTATACAGGCTCCGGCATAAGGAGCAGCTGGTCGCCAGGATGAATTCTTATATGGGAATCCTTCGCCACGCGAACGCCTACAACCTGCGGAAGAGCTACTGCGAACGACTGATGCAATCGCCGTGGCGGGATGTCCTCGAAATCCGCGGCGACTGCCTGTATCTTGCAATCCGGAAACACTATACCAGGCGCGCATACCTCGCCTGGAAAAACCGACAACTTAAACAATTAATCAGATATGAACAGAAAAGAGAAGATCCGGCAGCTTGACCTCGACCTGGCTCAGCACAAGGGGCTGCTATCCGAAGAGGAGGAACAGAGGTACATCGACCTGGTGGTCGAATGTTATGAAGTCCCGGAGACGGAAGAAGGAGAGACGGAAGAACCGCTTCCGCTTGAACTGCTGAAGCTACACAAGAAGCTGCAGCTGATGATCCGCGACAGCAGCACGGAAGTGAACGGGTTCGTGATGGGCGGCAAGGTACGCTGGATCCCGCCGTACAAGCGCGCGAACTTCCGCTGCGCGATCGACTCTATGCGCACGAACGGCAGACCTGCCGTCGAACTCGAAGGCATCACCCTCCCCATCGAGGCGGCATCCGCCGCGCTGATCGGCATCGAAGACTACGCCGCCGCCTGTGATACCATCACGAAGCACCATGCGGCAGCCATCGACGCACTGGAGACCGAGGAGGCTGTGGCGGCCTACGACTTCACTGCCGGGTATCCCGAGATGTTGAATTTTGATCTCCTGGGGGTTTAGCCATGATGTACGTAGCTATCGCCAGCATGGTCATCCTTGCTGCCTTCATCGGGCTGTCGGTATGGCAGTTCGGTATCCTGGAATCATACAGCTCATACGCGCGCAAGTGGAAAGAGCGCTTCCCGAACGCCGATCCGAATATCTGGAGCGCAGTGACGGTCATCGCGGCAATCCTGATGGCCATCGCCTTCATTGGCAAGCTGGACGGGAATCCCCTGCAGTTCCTGGGGTTCCTGGCGCCGGTCTACCTGGGCGTCGTAGCCTGCACACCAAACTACTACAAGTCCAACGGGCAGAGAATTGCCCACTATCTGGGAACCTTCTGCAGCGCTATCGCCTTCCTATCCCTCGTCATCTTCGGGTTCGACCTCTGGTGGCTTCCGCTGACGTGGGCCGCAGCGTTTCTCTTTTTCCTGGGCCTTCCGACCAAAAGCGTGACAAAATCCTGGGAGCTGTGGGTCGAATGCGCTTTTTTTGCCACGGCCTTCACCGTGCTGCTCGCAGATGTATCCATAGGAGGATAACGCCATGACGATCAAACAATATACACGCAACATCCGGGCGAGCACGACGCTCGCCCTCTGGGTGTGCATCATCGTGGCCGTCGGCCTGTTCATCGCCAGCTTCCTGGTGCCGCCGATGGGCGTCATCGACGGCAGCGTGCTGCGCGCGGCATCGCTGCTGTTCGCCTTCGGCGCGTTGGCCACAGTGCGCGAGGCGGTCCGGGAGGGCCTGGGCGCCAAACTTACACACGGAAATACGGTTCTCGAGATCAGAGACAAGGAAGGCCGCCCGAGGCCGCCCCAGGCGCCGGAGCAAGAACCCGTCGAAAAGGAAGAGGAGGAAACGAAATGATATCGCTGTCACTCGTCCGGGCATATCCCAAAAAGGACTATACCATAGGCCTGCTATATGTCAATGGGAAATACTTCTCCGCGACGCTGGAGGATCCAGACCGCGGCCTGCTGCAGACGATGTCCCTGGAGGAGATCCGGAGGCTGAAGATCCCGGGGAGGACGGCTATCCCGCGCGGAACCTACCGCGTATCCCTGAGCGTCTCGCAGAAGTTCAAGAACCGCACATGGGCCAAGCCATACGGCGGCCTGGTGCCCGGTATTGAAAACATACCAGGTTACACGGGCGTGCGGATCCACCCGGGGAACACCGCGGCCGACACCGAAGGCTGCATCCTTCCCGGCCAGAACCTTCAGCCGGGGAAGGTACTGAACAGCACGGCGACATACCGGAAGCTGATGGACGAAGTGTTGTACCCGGCCTACCTCTCGAGAGAGGATGTCTACATCACGATCAAGGGATGAGCGAGGAGAAAAGATTCAGGGCGACGGAATGGATAACCGTCCTCCTCGTGGCGCTGGCCAGCTTCTACCTGGGCGACCACATCGGAAAGAACAGCCTCGAAGCCCAGGATCCCGAAATACTACGCGACACCACGACGAAAATCGTGACGGTATATAAGGACTTCCCGGATCCGGTAAAGACCGTAGCAGCCGGGAGGATGGCCGTCCCCCGGTACCTATTCTGGACAGACACGACCAGCGTGGAAGTCCCCGGGCCGACCGAATACGTATATCTGCCGAGTGAGCAGCAATACTACGAAGAAGAGGACGGGAAGCTGCGCATCTGGATCAGCGGCTACCATCCGAACCTCGACCGCTACGAAATAGACTGGCTCACGACCACCATCACGGAAACAAAGACCTACAAGCCCCCGAATAAACGCTGGGGCATCGGTATCACCGCCGGATACGGTGCGGTCGTAACAGACAAGACCGTCCGGCTGGCCCCTTATGTTGGTGTCGGAATTACTTATAATATACTGCAGTGGTGATATCGCCCTCCAAGAGCCTCACAGTTTCATCCCCGACGCAGATACCGCCGGGGATATTCGTTACCACGTCCGTATCTCCTCCTGGGCGCTGGCCTTCTTGCCGACATAGACGGCTGTCATAGCGATGCTGCTGTGATCGGCTTGCTGCTGCACCAGGTTAATCGGGACGCCGTCTGTCAACATGTTCGTGATGCCGCTATCCTTCAAGCTGTAGAATTTGACGTCCAACCCGAAGCCACAGGCCGGCCGGACGGCCTGGTCCCAGTATTTGGCGATCTTCCGGCTGCAGACCATTTTCTGGCCAGGGCGAAAATCCCAGCCATCATGCTCGGCGAACAGGAAATAATCGTCCCTGGTCCTGTCGAGCATCCGGAGGACTGGTACCAGGTCATCCGGTATCGTCCGAAACGACTCCTTATCGTTTTTCGATATGGACGCGCTGACGTGGATGGTCTGATGCTGAAGATCTATATCCCCGCAGCGCAGCATAGCGATCTCCTTCGGTCGTATCAGGCAGCAGTAGCAGATCAGGCACATGGCCAGGTAGGGTACGTTTTCGCGCTGGAGATAATCAATCAGGCGCGACAGCTCGTCGTCCGTCAGGATCCTCCGGTTCTTCTTCATGCGCTTGCGCTTCTTCTCGATGGCGGCGAATGGATCCACGTCCGTATAGCCCCGCGACACCATCCAGCTGAAGAGGATCCGGAAGAAGGAGACGTAATTGTTATACGTCTTCGTGGCCAGCTTCATCTCGTAGTCGGCCATGAACTGCGTGGCCGTCTCCACCTTCACGGAATTTGCATACGAAGCCGCAGAAAAGCCGTGTTTTTCGAGCCAGGTGCGGAAAATTGCAACCAGGGAGCGGTATGAGCGCATAGAATTCGCCTCCAGCTCCTTTTCCTTGACGGCGAGAAAAGCATCGAAGGCATCAAACAATGGATGGAAGGCCTTCGGGGTCTTCGCCTCCAGGAGAGGGTTCCAGCCAAGAGCCAGGCGCTGATCCAGGGCGGCCATCATCTCCCTGGCCATCCTCCGGCGGGCGCTGATGGGCTTCACGCTGTTTACCTTCGAGCGGATCCGCTTCAGCCTGCCCGTCACGGGATCCAGGACATAATAATACACATACCAGTCTTTACCCTGGCAGAGCTTGCACAACTTATAATGCGCGAGGGGGATGGGTTTGAAAAATTGCATTTTTTTTCTTTCCGACAGCTCCACGATGAGCTCGTAGAGACCGCCGGAAAGCCCGGGAGCTGCGAGGATTGACCCGATTTTGTCCCGGTTGAATGCGTTTTCATCATTTATTTCGCTACAGTTTAGCGAGTTATGACATTTTTGCGGAGAGATCGGGATTCGAACCCGAGATACGCTTTTGGCGTATACACGCTTTCCAGGCGTGCCTCTTAAGCCACTCGAGCATC
>JAEEGK010007940.1_pt1 | contig 25195 bp, 36 predicted proteins | sample 8958771 | NCBI WGS metagenome assembly JAEEGK01 (sample SAMN16246547, study PRJNA631951) | gut metagenome | biome: gut microbiome; feature: rumen; material: SC-attached | host: Bos | place: Iran: Karaj | collected 2018-10
ATTGAGGACTACGTTGACTACTACAACTCCAACTCCACGGGCAAGGTGGAGTACATGGACGACATACCGAGGTGCGCGTCGAAGTATTTTGACGCTTTGGTTGGGGACATAGACGAGAACTACGTTGTAGTGCCGAACAAGGACGTGACCGACCTGCTTGTTTATCTTAAGCTCAACGAGCACCGCTCGCGCATAAAAGCCGCACCCGAGTTTATTGAGGCGGAGCAGCACTCGGTAAACGTGATGTACAACTTACTTAAAACAGTTATAGAAAATGGACAACAGCAACAGCCTGCTCAGCAAGTCTGAGCGTTTTAGCGAGGAGTACTGCTGCTCCGTGGTGCGCATAGGGGAGCTTATTGACGTTTCCAACAGCGACAACCTTAAGCAGACGTTTGTAAACGGCGAGTCAATTGTGGTTAACAAGAACGACGTCCGCGAGGGTGACGTGATGCTTTACGTAAGCAATGAGTGTCAGATCCACGACGGGTTTTTGTCTGCAAACAACCTGTACGCGGATTGGGAGATGAATGTAAATGAGGAGGAGATTAGGGAGTGGATCAAGAAGGATTCGGAGTTTCTCCTTTCCGAGAACTTTAAGAAGATGAAGGGCTATTTTGGAAAGAACGGACGCGTGCGGATGATCAGGCTTCGCGGCTGTCCCTCTTTCGGCGTGCTTTTCAAACCCGAGATGATGGTTAAGGCTTACGGCAGTTGGTTGAAGGATATAGATTGGGAGCAGATGGTAGGTACTGATTTTGACTCCGTTACGTTCTCACCTGACATGTGGCAACCCACGACCTTTGTCAAGGCGTACGTGCCTCCCACCCACGGCGGACACTCGCGGACGGAGTCGAAGAAGGTTTCGAAGTGGGACAAGTTTGACAGAATGGTTGCGGGGCAGTTCAGGTTGCACTACGACACGGAGCTGCTCAAGAAGCACCTTGATCGTTTTACTCCCAACACGGTGATTGACGTTACGGTCAAGATGCACGGCACGTCGTTTATATGCGGTAATCTGCTCACCAACTACCCTAAGCGGTTATACGCGGTCAGACGGTTGCTTAACAAGGTCTTCAAGACGAGCATCCCCGAGTTCAACCAACGCTACGGCATGGTGGTGTCGTCGCGCAAGGTAATCAAGAACGAGTGGGCGAACAACCGTCACAAAAACGGTTACTACGGGGTGGATATATGGACGGAGTACGGTAACATGCTCTACCCCTATATTCCGAAGGGAGTTACGGTGTACGGCGAGATATGCGGTTATCTGTCCAACGAGTGCAGGATGATACAAAAGGACTACGACTACGGCTGCAAGTCGGGTGAAAACTTTATAATGATATACAGGGTTACGGAGCACACGGACAGCGGTATAATAGAGTACCCGATTGAGGACGTGATATTGTTCACCAACGTTCTTATCAGTCAAATGAAAGAGAGCGGTGATAGTAGCGTCGCTCGCATCTTTAATATAAAAAACGTTCACCTCTACCACGGAGAGGTCAAGGGCGTAACGGAGTCTGTGGAGCGTCTTCCCGAGGTGCTTGCGCACGCCTACAATATAGAGGGGAACGAGCCGCTGTGCGCCTACAAAGTGCCACGTGAGGGGGTTGTGGTGAGGATTGACAACGACTTAGTTCCGTCCGCCTATAAGCTAAAATCCTGCTCATTTTTGAACAGGGAAGCGAAGGAGGTGGACAACGGATCGGTTGATATTGAGATGGTAGAAAATAGTTAGTATATGAGCGACAATTACAGCACGGATGTTTTAGCCCGCAAGATTGCGGAGGGTACGGCAAACAGGGAGGAGCGCGGCATTACGCTCAAGACGATAAACACGCAGCTTGCGATAGAGATGGTGACGGGACTTGAGGATGTGCGCGACTACGTGGACGGTCTTAAGGATCTGCGGTCTAAGTTTACGCAGAAGTTTGTAGAGAAGGCAAACGAGGCGCTTGAGCTTGACGAGCTTGATCTTGACGACGTGTTCAAGTATATGAACTCAATAGCGGACAACGAGGTCAAGGTGGTGGAGGCGTACCGCAAGCTGCTGCAGGGCGGGCAGCTTTTCAGTGAGGACTCTATGAGCGAGCAGGATCGCATTATTGTGCGGCTGCTGCAGTCCTTCAAGGACAGCAACCAAAAGAAGGAGTTCTACGAGATGGTAGCCAAGTACATGGCGTTGAAAAACATCAGCTTAGACTAAACGCGAATTATATATTTAGTTGAGTGTTAATAGTACACTGTAATAAATGTTTTATTATTATTGCGGTGGATTTAAAGGGTTGTTAATGAGTATTAATTTTAAGGTTGCAAAGTTATGAATAAGAACATTTTAAAAACTGTTAATGAGGCTAACGATTTTTTCAAGGAGGTGTACGATACGGCGTATGCTTTCGTGTGCGAACTTATTAGTGAGTGCTCAGAGGAAGAGTGGAGAGGGTTTTCGTTTAAGGCGTGGATAGAAACTGACGTAAACGGAGACGAGACTGTTTATGTAAGCTATAATCGGTGGTATGGCGGACAGAAGATTGACCTTTTGGATCTTGATCCTTACAAGGCTTACGAGCTTATTGACCTAATAGGTTCTTGGCAGATGAGATAAAACAATTTTAAACAATTTAGATATTTAGACTTATGTATTACGAAGAGTTATTGGACGAGGAGCGTTGCGAGGAGTTGGTGGACGTTTTGGATGCCTACTACGGTGACGAGCCTTGGACGGACGAGGCTGATTGGGACGGTGTAAGCGTAGCGGAGGCGTACAGCGAGCTCAAGGACGAGGGACGGCGCGGTTTTGGCAGACAGTCGGATAAGTACGCTGACAAGATTGCGGTTGACGCGGTTATGGAGGTACTGCCTCGCAACTCACGAGACTTTAAGAGGATCTTAGAGGCGGTGCGCGGAACGTCGCACACTCGCCACCTTGTAAAGCCTTGGATGGAAGAGTTTGTGTTAGACTAAACACTCACAACCATGTCAAAGATATCAGAGCTGAACGACTTTAAGTTGGGACGTGCGATGGGTGAGGTCACCGAGCGTGAGAAGGTGCTCAAGACGGACAACGTGTACTACAAGCGCGGGTTCAATCTTGGGCGCAAAACCCGCTCAAAGAATACCTTGGAGGAGGCACTCACCGACTCGCAGCTGCGGTCGCAGATAAAGGCACTCATACGGGAGTACCACAGAACAAGCGACTCTGCCCTTTACGCGCAGATAATCGACAAGTACCAACTCCTCTCCGACCGTCAGATAAAGGACGCGGACGACGAGGAGTTCACCCTACTTGAAGATAAGGACGGCGACACCGTTCTCGCGAAGAAGTACACCAAGGAGAACCTTACCGCCGCCAAGGACTACCTGAACGAAAACAGCGACCTTACCATCATTGGAAAGGACGAGGACGGCAACGTCTACATCGGCGAAAAGGACGACAACGCAGAAAAGAAAGACGAGAAAGAGGTGATAGAGGACTCACTTAACAATAGGATGGAAAATCGAGTTATGGCAACTGAAAAAAACGGTTACAAGCTGCTCCGCGTAAGCGACAGCAAGTACACGGTGCACAAGGACGGTGACGCGTCCTACACCCTGTACAAGGTTAACGACCACTGGGGCTGCACCTGCAGCGGTTACTACTACAGAGGAGCGTGCAAGCATCTCGACATGTTAAGAGGACGCGTTTCCGACTCCGAGTTAGCCAACAAAGAGGCGCACACGCGCAAGGAAATAGAACAAGTGGCGGACACCTTTAAGACAATACTTGACGGGCGCACGTGGGCTTTAAGCGGCGACTACAGAAGAGGAGCGGACACAGTCGAAGGCGCAACAATAATCGTCGAGGACTCTGCAGAGAACTTCAAGGCGTTAGCATCCAAGCTCACCAACGTCATGGTTGCGGACGGTAACACGATCCGCTGCTACCAAGACAACGTCCCCGTGGTGCTTATACGCGCTGCGGACGGACAGATGGCGACCTTCCTGCTTTCAACGACAGGCTCGGCAAACGAGAACAAGCGGCTGCGCGACGCTGCGAAGAAGAAGGGGATGCGCTTGGTGGAGAACGGTTTATTCCTTGCGGACGGCACGCTTTTGCGCACACCTGACGAGCGAAGTATATATCAGTACATAGGAGAGCGGTACAAAGAGCCGTGGGAGAGATAGACGAACTTTAAAAATACTAACATTTAAAATAAAGAGATTATGGATTACAGTGCAGCAGCGGATTTGGCAATAGAGTGGTCGATGCGTGCCGCAGAGGACGCGGAGAACATGTTGTTTGACATCTACGATGGCTTGGACGACTTTTCAAACGTAGGCTTTCGCATGATGCAGGACAACGCAAACGGTGACTTGGTTGTGTACTTTGACAACGGCGAAAGCTTTAACGTGTCGGGTGCAACCCCAACCGAGATCATTGAGGTGGCAAACAGAGTAGTGGAGGCAATGTTATAAACGCATAAAGATATGAACAGGATTAACAAAAGAGTAAGCGACATGGTTTCACCCTTGCACCACAGCGCGGACGGTGATGTAGAGTACAGGTTTTACGTATACGAGGGGGACGCGATAGCAGGCGAGGACTTTGAGTACGACGATGACGCTATAGACTTCGCGCAAGACCTTGTTGACAGAGGTACGGATTACGAGGTAACGGTTGAGCGACGTACGTACAGCACGCACGCCGACGGAAGCATTGATGACGTTGTGGACACGGAGATTATATGGAGCTCGGAGGACTACAAGGTTTCCGACTCGCGTAAGATCAAGGACGCTGACGAGGCAGACACCGACACCGATACCGACACCGACGACGTGATTGACGGTTTGCTTATCATCACCTTTAAGGACGGTTCGGAGGAGGACGGTTTAGCCGCAGTTCAGGAGCACGCCAACGAGCAAGGCGACAACTACGAAACCTACGAGGTTAAGGAGCAGGACGGCAAGGTTGGCGTTGACATGTGCGCGCAGACAAGCGATCCCAACGGCTTCGTCAAGGAGCTGCTCAACGCTTGGGGGGTACTCGACGCGGTAGCGGACGTAGACTTCAAGAAGAGCGACCTAATGGAGGAGGCAGAGCAGGGTGAGGTTGGCGACTCAAAACGAGTTAAAGATTCAAGCATGTCGATTGACGAGCTTGAAGATAAGCTGCACGAATTTAACCCCAACTTGTACATCAAGGGTAATGCTAAAACAGGTTACAGTATATTTTGCAACTGGAATTTAAGCACGGAAAGACGAGTTGTTGACAAGCTTGAAGATTACGGCTTTGTGGTTACGGAGATAGACGATATTAGAAGCGTTGTTTATTTTGATGAGGGAGATAAGGTTTCCGACAGCCGCAAGATCACAGACTCGACTTACGGTACAAGCTTCACGCTTACGAACCCCGTTAACGACTACAATGCGGCACTCGACTACCTGCAGGCGGACGATATGACGCAGTACCTTATTGACGACTTGGACTACTTGGGTTTGAGTCACCTTGAGGGAAAGATAAAGGAGATCAGATGGGTGCTTGAGGACGAGCAGAGCGGTTACATAGTCCTTTACACGACAGAGCCGCTTGCAGAAGAAGACCTTGACAAGATCTCGGAGTGGATATCAGGGCAGTGCAGTGACGGTCTTGGTGAGGGCTTTGAGCAACAGGACTTCGCGTCGGGTGAAGACTTTGAGGAATACGAATACGAGGATGAAGATGGTGAAACACAAACGGATTACGAAGAGGTAAACACCATGGCATCCTTTGACTGGGAGACTAACGACTACAAGCTCAAGTTGTACGACTCCGTACGCATAAAGGACGCTGTTGATCCCGAAAAGATTCGCGGATGGGTTCAGCACGCCATGTGGGAGATAGAGCGTGACGGTTTGGAGTTGACCGAAGACGTTATTAAGGACTACGTTGGATACAATGAGCATGACGCTGAGACTCAGGAGTGGTTTGACTCAATCATAGAGGACGAGCTTGAAAATATAGACGAGCCTCAAGCCAAAGACTACTGGGCGGAGGCTGAGGATAGATACCTTATGGGCAGACGAGCCGACTCCCGCATAAAGGACGGCTGCGGCGAGGACGCAGAGTCGGTGGGCAAGGTTAACAACACGGACATCCTACGCGACAACAAAAACGGCGGCGTGTACGTTTGGGTTAACGGCAAAAAGAAGAAGTTCTCCACCAAGAAGGACGCTGAGGAGTACATAAAGAAAACCTTCAACGAGGACGGAACGCCTAAAAAGTAGACAATGCGAAACGAGAGCTTTGTTGGGGGGTACACTGCGGACGAGTTTGCCGAGCTGCTTTTAGAGCACTTCGACACCACCGCGGAGATGTACGATCTACTAACCGAGTTAGAGGAGCACTACGGCGGAGAGCTTGTAGAGGCTTCCTTTAACGCGGGGGAGGCGGTGGCAAACGGCAAGCTCCCAATAGTACGCGACCACGTTTACGCAGGCTACTACGGAGAGTACCACCACCTCGCCTTTAAGGACGAGAACGGTGAACGCTTTGTAGAGCGAGTTGCGTTTGAGTAAACACTTTCTTTTATTGTCATTTTTAATATTAGTTATTGAGAAGAGAACAGCCCACCGCTGAGATAGCAGAGGGCTGTTTTTTTTTGTTACCTTAGCGGCGCATAAACACAACGGCTATGACACGGTTACTTTTCAACACGACGGCGAACTCCGATATCACGGAGGAGTGCTTTGACAACTTTGTAAAGCCGCTCTTTGAGTCCCGTCCCGACACAAACACCACGGAGGAGGAGTGGCTATCCGACTTTCTAACGAACAACGGACTTTACGTCTGCGCAAAATGGGAGGCTAACTTTTTCAAGGAGCGCAGCGAGCTTTACAAGGCGCAGTCGGACGCTTTAGCCACCCGTGTCAAGGTTCTTCAAGCGGACTCGGAGTACTACAAGGGGGTGGCTTTTTACTGGAAGGAGCGAGCAACAATCGAGAAATAATCACAATTTATTTGTGGTTTACTTTCTCAATATTATATTTGCTAAAAAATAAAGCGGATATGAGAACGGACAGACACATAGACGGCATTATAAGCGTGGTTTTAAAGCCGCTCCACTACACCACCAACGACGAGGTTAAGCGTATGGGGAGAAGCAGACACCTGAGCGACAGTATGCGCAGTCTTTACAAGAACGAGGCGCGCAGACGCAAGCTTGTATGATACGGCTCGCACACAAGCCACACAAACGCCCCACGTTGCGCCAACCAACGCGACGTTGAGTGTTTGTTTGTCTTTCGTTAATAACCGCGACAGAACCAAAGAGAATAAATCATGGAGAACTTACTTGAGGTGCTTAACGATGTGCTCCTCACCAACGAGGTGGTGGACTTTAAAACTTTTGTCACCTCACCGAACTTCTGCAACAACCACGACCTCTACGACTATTGGATAGAGAAGGGGACGAGCATAGATCCGAAGACGTCGGAGATTATCCTTGACGGCTCAATTGGCGGTGGTAAGACAACCTTTAGCAACTACTACTTTGCGTACAGGGTGTACTGTCTTTTCAGTCAGGGCTCGCCGCAGACGCAGCTTGGACTTGCCCAAAATACGGAGATATACTGTCTGTACTTCTCGGTGTCCCTTGACATGGCGAAGAAGTCGGGCTTCCTACAACTTTACAACATATTCAACGAGTGCGCATGGTTCAACGAGAACTACCCTATCGACAAGGGGTTGAGGAGTTCGATATCCTTTCCGAACAAGTTCCACGTGGACTACGCGTCTACGGAGAGTCATCAGATAGGCTTGTCTGTGTGGGGTTTCATATTGGACGAGGCGAACTTTAGGTCAGGTGGTGTGGGCACGGGTGTGGCTGAGGAGTACCAAGAGGTCACGCAGCTTTACAATCAGCTGATGGATCGTTTGGTTTCTCGTTTTAGCAATCCCGACGGCTCGGTGAACGCTCTCGCCATACTGATATCGTCTGCGTCCTATCAATCATCATTCGTAGAGAAGAGAAAGCAGGTGGTAAAGGGGGACAGGTGGACTACGTGCATCACCTCCGTCAGCTACGAGGTTAAGCCCGAGCGGTACTCCAAGGAGACCTTTGAGGTGTTTATAGGCAGCGGTTCTGCTGAGCCGTGTATTATTGAGTCGGACGAGCAGAGGACGCAGCTTTTTGCGGCTATCGGTGTTCTCGGCACGGGTGAGGAGGAGAAGTTTATACGGCACGTGCCCATCAACCTTAAGAAAAACTTCAAGGACAACATAGCTTTAGCCTTGCAGAACCACTGCGGTGTGCCTACGATGATTGTAGGCTCGTTTATGTCAAACCTCAAGTATCTCTACGACAGTTACACGGAGGACATACCGACTATTTTCACAACGGAGAGCATTGAGGCTTCCAACGAGAATGACACGCAGATAATTGAGTATTTAATCCCCAACAACATACAGTTTGCGGAGCGACCGCACAGTTTGTATCTTGACATGAACCTAACGGGTGACCGTGGCAACCTTACGTGTTTCCGTTATGATGGCAAGAACGCCAAGAACCTCGACGTTCACACGAGGGTGTTCAGCATAAAGATTGTGCCGCCGCACTACCCTTACGCTACGAAGATAAGCAAGGTGCAGCAGTTTGTTTTTGACATCTCGCAGTTTGTGAACTTGGTGTCGTTTGCGTCCGATCAGTATCAGTCGGAGCAGCTGCGGCAGGAGGTGACCACTGAGCTTGGGCTTGAGAACATACGGATATCGCTTGACTCCACAGACAAGCCGTACATGCATTGGCAGCGCGGCTTGGTTGAGGGGCGGATAAGGCAGTCGAAGGACACGCTGCTTGAGACGGAGGTGCAGGAGGCGGTGCACGACTACAAGAGGCATAGGGTGATAAAGGCTAAAGGCTCGTCGGACGACAACCTGCAAGGCAACGTTGGCGCGTTTTTCTTGAGCGACACGTACGGTAAGACGGGTGGTTCGATAGCAGACTTGTACTCGGAGAAGATCAACCTTATCGGCGGTAAGGCTATCGATAGGGTTTTGAGCGAGCTTGGGTACAGTAAGGCTTAAACAAAGTATATATTACAGTAATGGATTGTTTAATTAAAAAATAACACAAACATGGCAAAGTACACATTGGATGAGTTAAAGAGCTTAAAGAAGGCGGAGATAGTAGACCTTCTTAAGAAAGAGGGAATAGAGTTTGATCCGTCGCAGACTGCTGTTGCGCTGCGCAATCTTCTGTTAGACGCAGAGGATGCAGTACCCGCAGAGGCTGAGCTTGACCTGTCGGGGTTAGCACCCGCAGAGGAGGCTGCAAAGGAAGAGCCGCAGGCTGAGGTCGCTCCTTTAGAGAAGCCTGAGATTGAGGATGCTAAGGCTGCGAAGGCTGCCGCTGAGGAGAAGGCTATCAAGGCTGCTGCAGACCGCGCTTTTGAGGCTGAGCTTGCCAAGCGCATGGGGCGGTTTGGAAAGGTGCGCGCCACAAGCTTTGACTTGGAGCTTGCCCGCAGACGCGGCAAGAACACAAAGGCTACCTTTGAGGAGGAGCTTCGCGCCCGCAGACTGCGTTTCAACAAGAAGTAATATTGACGGCAGATGGTAAACGTTGAGGGTTTCTTTAGTGCGATAAAGTCTGCGCTTGGCATTCCGCTTGGTATGTCGTGGAGGAAGGGCTACGGTCTTGATCCTGATTCGACGACGGTGTCCTCTTCGGATATATCGGAGAATCCTTACGCGCAGGCTATATGCGACATAACGGCGGACGACGTGTGCCGTGGTGAGGAGCCTGTGTCGTACAACTACGAGCTGCCAACGGACGTGGAGGACTTGCCTGACGACGTTTTTGAGGTGCTTGAGTCGTTCAAGGAGGAGCTGAACTCGATTGTAAAGTGGGTAAGCAAGGACTTGCAGTACCGTGGGGTGTCGGTTTTCAACGCCACCTTTGACAAGGAGACAAACAAGGTCTATCTGCTTCCCAACCTGAAGGAGCTTAAGTTTTACCTAACAAAGGACAAGAAGATTGTTGCGTACGACTACAAGGACGTGACAAAGGAGAACGTAGAGGACGTCATTATCTTTATAAACTACGAGAAGGACTCCTTGGTGGAGATAGACAGGTTCAACAAGAATATAGACGAGTCGTTAGCCTTTGAGGTGCGTCCCTCTCCCATGCAGTTCAAGAACGCGCAGTCGACGCTTGACGCGCTGAACCTGTTGGAGAACGCGATGAAGCGTTACAGGGCGCAGCTAAGCCGTCTGTTCCGTTACGCTACGGTGGACGTTGGTTTGTCAAGCGGTGACGTGCAGAAGGACGTTGTGGAGGCTATATCGGCGGCGTTGAACGCTGACTCGATGAACCTCACATCGACCACCAACGAGGAGTACAACGACAACATCCCAATCATACCTACCCGTAACGGAAAGGGTGAGCCTACGGTGCATATTGAAACGCCGCAGGGTGAGATCAAGGAGATGGCGGACGTTAAGTACTACCTTGACAAGCTGAACCTGCTTACGAGGTTCCCCGCTACGTACATGGACTTTTCGGAGGCGTTGGACGGTACGGCTGCGAGTCTGATACGGTCAGACCTGCGGTACGCCAAGCTGTGCAACTCGATTAGGACGCTTATAGAGAGGACAATTAACACCTTTATAGCGCAGACGAAGTCGCTTAGCAACTACAAGGTTGTGTTCAGTCTGATTCAGCTGCCTACGAGCGAGGACGACGACGTGCTGCAGGCTATGGGCAACTACACCACGCTTGCGACGGATCTTGAGGAGTTTGTTATGGGCTCTGATCCTGAGGAGGCGATATCGATCAAGGTGCATAGGCTTAAGATGATTCAAGACCTGTTTAACGCGTCAGTGAAGTCGCCTGTGCTGCAGGAGTGGTTCAACAACTACCTCGACTACCTTGAGGAGCTTAGAGAGGCGCGTGAGAAGAACGAGAGCTTGGACGAGATGGAGGCTGAAGGCGGAGACGAGGGTGACTTTGGAGACTTCGGTGGAGAAGACGAGGGCGGCTTTGGTGACTTGGGCGGTGGCGGAGACATGGATCTTGACATCGGCGGCGGTGACGAGGGCGGCTTAGATATTGGCGGCGGAGAGGACGAAGGCGGCGGCGGCGGTGAGATAGAAACCATTACACCGCAGACGGAGTAGAGGATTTAAAGTATTACTAATATGAATAAAAGGGATTATCTTGAAGACTTGATTGTTGAGTTTGGAGTGGAGTACGCCGACTCAAAGATGCCTGACATGTCGCTTAACTATATAGACGATGGGGGGCTTGAGCAGTTTTTGGTACGTATAGCGGACGAGTGGTCGGGTGTTAGCAGCGATATAATGACGGCGTTTGATATTGGAAGGACTTCGCACAAGTGGAGTTCGATCAATTCGCAAAATGCCGAGTTTGACAAAACCGACAAGTACTTCGCTATAGACGGTGACGGAAGCTTGGTTTCAATAGCAGAGGTTGACTTGGGGGCGTTTTTGCTTCACAACATAGACGCGGACAAGTTTATAGAGTGGTGCGATCAAAAGGGGTACACCGACTACGTAGCAAGCGGTGATTATTATTGATTTATAGTAAAAGATATATATTACTGTAAGTGGTTTTCACTATAATCAGTTGTTTGTTGTTGTTTGGGTGGGGGCGGATATATGTCCGCCCTTGCTTTTAAAGACAGCGGCAGGCGGCTAAAAACAATAAAAGGACAACAAACATGGATTTGACGAACATTGCAAGGGTTATGCGGGGGGAGTTTGGAGAGCCGCCCCGTCCTCAGGTTGAGGAGGCAGACGTGGTTGCGAAGGAGACTCCGAGGAGCTGCGTTTTGTTTGAGTCGATAAGGACAGCCGCCGCCGAGCGTGGGGTTGCGGACGACGACACGTATTTCAGGCTGTACATAGACAGCAAGCTTGAGTCTTTGGGCGACAGCTCGCGCGTAAGCGACTATGTTGACAGGAAGCTTGCGGAGTACGGTGTGCGTGACTTTAACGCGGACACGGGGGTTGTAAAGGCTAAGGAGGACACCAAGCCTGTGGTGAAGGAGATAGAGGACGCGCTGCTGAAGTCGGTAGACAAAGCCTTCGCGGACGTAAAGCAGATAGAGAGCGCGTTGTCGCTGACGGGGGTTAAGTCCGTTGTAGACACTCACGTTATAGGGAAGACGGAGTGCGTACGGGTTAAGGTTGCCGACGGTGCGGACAAGGTGAAGACCGCGATGGAGAGTCTTGGGTTTAAGTACAAATCCAAGTACAAGGACTGCTACCATTTTGTATATTAGAGAGAGTAAGCGGAGTGTTGTATGTATAAGCTCAGGTTAGGCGGTTTTGGGTACAGGAAGCTTTTGAGTGAGAAGCAGTTTCTGCAGGTGCAGAGGCGTGCCCGAGAGTTGATGAAGTACGGTACGAACCTTGAGTCGATCTATGTCAAGGAGCAGACGATCATGTACAAGACGCGGTCGAGCGAGTATGACAACAACAGCTACGTGTACACGCAGAGGGTTTATATTGAGGACGCGTCGTTTGAGAACATTATAAACGCGAGGAACTATAAGGACATAGAGAAGATAATGCTCAACGGTGGGCTAAAGGTGCACTGCAACTGTCTTGCCAAGGGGACGCAAATCTTAACCAAGGACGGCTATAAGGCTATCGAGGACGTTGTACCAAACGTTGACTACGTGCTCTCCTCGGACGAGAAGTGGCATATAGTGGCTGAGGTTAAGCAGTCGGAGCTGAAGGACAATTGGAAGAGGGTTTTTATTCAGTACAGGAACGAGCCTTTGGTTATTACCACCGACCACAAGATTATGTGGGAGGACGGGGAGATGCGAACTCTTAAGGAGTACAAGGATGGCGACCATGTTCAAGGGGTGCTGTGTCCGCTTAAGGTGGAGCGTATAGAGGACGCTGAGCCGCAGGTGGGGTACGACGTCTGCTTGTTTGACGAGCCGCACAACTACGTGGCGAATGGGGTTATTGTATCAAACTGTCCTGCGTTCCACTATTACGGCTATAAGTACAAGGCTTGGAAACTTGGATATGGACTTGAAAAGGAATTGCGCCGACCTGTGATAAGGAACCCGCACGGCAGGGGTTACGTGTGCAAGCACTTGTATTTTGTGCTGCAGACGTTTCCGTTTTACGCGAAGACGCTTGCGAGCAAGTTTGGTAAGTATTGGGAGGATCAGCTCAAAAAGCGGTAGGTGGTATTTATATATTATGGTGTAATACAACTTAATAAAAAAATATAGATATGCGAGGAATTAACGACAGCGAGGAGCGCAGACCTATTTGGATGCGTGTTGGTGTCAGCTTGGACTGCACGGCTGAGGAGGCTGAGGTTATAATGAGCGGTGAGGGCGCTGACCTGATAAGCGAGATGATATACGAGGGGCGTTTCAGTCTTGACGGTGACGCGTACGTGCCTGACTCGGTTGTAGAGGAGTACGACGCTGAGTACGGCACTAACTACGGTGCGTACGGTGCGGATGAGATTGCGTACTCGTTATAGGGTGTAAAAAAGTTATTAACGCCTTATTGATATTATATATTACAGTTATATAAGTTGAGATTGTATGGATAAGATTCAGACAATACGGCGTGGTAAGATGAAGATTTGCGACAGCGTGAAGCTTGACAACGGCACTACGATTCCCACTTTGATGGGGCAGTGCTCGGAGGTTGACGTTATGTCGCAGAACGGTTATTACTACAAGAGGGATTTTTGGCGTAATATACTGAGTCAGCAGTACGTGGTTGACGCGATTAAGAATCGGGACATGCTTGGCATGGTTGAGCATCCGACGGATGATGAGGACTACTTGAAGACTCCTTATGATCGTGCGAGTCACGTTATATTGAAGGCTTGGGTTGAGGACGACGGGAATCCTTGGGCTCAGTTTGGCTTGCTCAACAACGAGCAGGGCAACAACATAAAGGCTCTAATTGAGGTCGGGCATCGTACGGGCGTGTCGAGTCGTGGTCTTGGTGAGATGGCTACGGACGACAAGGGGCAGTACGTCACCGATGACAACTATATGTTCATCACATGGGACATCGTGAGGTCGCCAAACTTCGCTGACCTAAAACTTGACAAGGTTACGGACTCCTTAAGAAAGTCACCAATCTTCAAGGAGCTTGTGCAGATGAACCAATTACGGGATTCTGCAGACGAACACTACTCGGGTTCAAGTCTTGCGAGGAGTATGCAGACAGCGATAGATGCTTTGAAGGATATTGAGCGTGTTTTACTTAGTAAGGAATTTAAACTTTAGAAAAAAATGAGTGAATTGATGACATTAGGCTCATGCTTGTCGACTCAGCAGAAGAATTGGAACGACAGCATTAGCGCGGCTCACCGCGTAGCTGACAGCTACATGAAGTGCGCCGAGATGGACGAGACTTCTAACGACGTGCGCACCCTTGGGTTCACCGCACAATTGTTGAACAACTTTGCCGCAAAGCACGGCTCTTTTGACAAGGCTTACAACGCTTTCGGTCGCGTAAGCGATAGCGCGGCTATCACGAATCCTTTTGATTCTCAAGGACATGTGTCAAATTTTGGTCCTTGGATCATGGACGTTTTCCCATTGATTACCGCGTGGTATCCAGAATTCCCGTTGAAGGACTTGGTGAGCGTGCAGGAGATGGAGAAGCCGCTTGCTTGGATGTTCTTCTCGACTTTGAAGACAGGCACAAACAAGGCTGACACCACTATTGGTGAGGTTGTTGAGACTGCCACAGGCATGCGTACCTTGAAGGCACGCTACGTAACAGGCGAGATTTTTGGTGAGGCTATCACTGCCGCTGACGTGCGCTTTGACTCTACCGAGAAGGTTTCGCAGGTTATGCTTGCCTACGCTCCTATCAACTTGGCTGACGACTACAAGGAGAAGCTGCTGCTTAGCATCACCGTTGGTGGCACGGCAACAGAGTACTTCTACCACAGCGACAGCCAAGGCGTGATCACCTTCGCTTACGACAACGCGGGTACGGAGACTGTTAAGGACGGCTTGAGCCTTGAGATCGAGACAGGCTTGCTGACATACGCTGAGGCTAACGACGCTACAGCAACCACAATCCAAAGCATCGACGCCAACTACGTGTGGGATTTGGACTACGCTACCACAGACAACATTCCTCGCGTTAAGGAGGACGTTGAAAAGGTAGAGATGGTTGCCAAACCGCGTGCCTTGATGCTTGAGTGGACGCTGTTTGCTGAGTACCTGAAAAAGACTCAGTTCGGTCAGGACATTCAGCAAGACAACCTGCGCCGCTGCCTTGACCTGATGTACCAATATCAGGTTAAGTACATATTAGATGACATGTACACCCACGCTAAGGGCAACAGCGGAGCGGTTACCAACATCAACATCCCGTCGAGCTCGACTTACAGCACTGACGTTAAGGTACAGCAGGTGCTTGAGCAGCTGAACGCCGTAGCAAACGAGATCGAGATCCAAAGCGGTCGCATGAGCGGCAACCGTATTGTGATAGGTCGCGGCTTCAAAGCCTTCTTGGAGTCTTTGCCGACAACCTACTACAAGGCAACCGCCGACAACTCGAAAGCCTTCAGCTCACCGCGTGAGATTGGCGAGTTTGGTGGATTCAAGGTTTACTACAACCCGTTCTTCACCAACACATGGGAAGGCTTCATGACCTACCGCGGCAGCGAGTTCTACGACGCGGCTTACTACATGGGCATGTACATGCCGCTGACAACCACCGACACCGTAACACTTGGTGTTACTGCTAAGCAGTCGTTCGTCAGCATGGAGGCTTACAAATATCACAAACCAAATTGTGTATTCAAGCTGAAGTTCCAAGCTGCCTAAAAACAGCCGAAGAGCATAAAAGAAAAGCACCTGCGATTGTAGGTGCTTTTTTTGTTGTTTTTAGTTGGATGTAACAACCCTTTTATTATTTTTGTGTCCGCAATAAAAAGCGGAGGGAGTTATGAAATTAAAGGAGCTTTTTGGAAAGAGGAGGCTGCAGCCTATATATGATATGGCTGTGGAGCAGGACTACTTTGACGACAAGTGCTTCTCGTTGTCGCCGCAGGTGTACACCAACATGGCGAAGATATGCTTGTACAACGACTACGGGCTGCAGAAGCATTGGGTTAAGGAGATGGTGGCAGCGTTAACTCCTGTAATGCAAGCAAAGATAAAGACCGACAAGAGCAAGTCACAGTACAAGAAGAGGGAGGTTTTTGTTAAGGCGTTCATAACGAGCTACCTTGGCGTGGGGTACGAGGAGTACGACTACCCTACCATGAAGAACTTCTTTGTGGCTGCGATAACCGACGAGGGCGACAAAATAGGTCACTTCGATATAGAGGGCACGGTTAACGTGTGCAAGGAGTGTTTTGTAAAGTACTTAGACAAGCTTAAAAAGATAGACTTTGACAACTACTACACGGAGTTGTGGCAGTACGGGTTGGAGTTTGTAAACGACGTTAGACAAGCAAAAGGACTTATTAGGTATGCTTGAGGACTTGTACAAAGATAGGTTAGAGCCGATGGTGGAGGGGTTAAGCCGTCCCAACTGGGACATCTTGGCTGACTTGAACACCACGGGGGTTGTATTTGAGTCGGCGTTGGACGCGCGTAAAGGCTTCGTGTGGCGTATAAAGGAGGAGGTTGGGGGAGAGCTTGCTTTCGACATGGTGCGCGACAAAATGCAGTACAAACGGTACACAAACGTAGACAAGTACGGGTTGCTTGGGCTGAGTCAGATAAACGTAAGCGATAGACGGGTTGTGTTGACTGAGGGGGTGAGCGACTACTTTACTGCGAAGCGGTTGTGTCCTGACGAGAACGTGCTTGGGGTGACGACGCTTGGGGGTTCAAGGGTTGCGAAGGCGGTGCTTGTTAACCTGTTTGACGAGTTTACTATATGCTCTGACAACGACGCGTTGGCGGCGAGGAACACGGGAATGGCGAACTCGGATAGGTTTAGGGCGTTTTTGGAGTCGTACGGTAAGAGGGTAAGGGTGTTTGTGCCTGCGGACGGGTACAAGGATATATCGGACAACTATATAGGGTTAATGCGAAATGGCAGAGGTGGCTAAAAAGAAGAAGGCTGTTAAGAAAAAGAAGGCGGCTAAAAACAGGAGTGTAGCGGTGCGCGGTAAGTCGGCTGCGCGAGTTAAGGAGTTAAGACGGGTGGCTGAGCTTGCGGCGGAGATTGGACTCAAGTCGGTGACGATAGAGTCGAAGATAGGCGGCGGCAAGTCCAAGACGGAGAAGCATATAGGGCGACCGTACAAGGGTGAGGAGCGGCAGGTTGATGAGAAGACGTTGTCCGCTGCGGACAGTGCGATTGTGGACGAGCACAAGCGGTTGTACGAGATGTTAGCCAACTGCGCGGACGTGGACGAGTTTAATCGGTTGTACAAGCGGTACGCGGAGCTTGACGGCAAGGTTGCGAGAATAACAAACAGGGACGCGAACGCTCTTGAGAGGTGTATGTACGAAAATAGTTATAGTATAGTTAAGTAGGAGGTTATTATGATAGGCAGATTAGAGGACGCGGCAAGGGTGCGCGTCGGGTACTTTGTGGAGAGTGGTTTTGACGGAAGCGTTACGCACTTTTCCACGCTTGACGGAGTCAGGGAGTTTGTGCGAGAGACGGGGGAGCGGTGCTTTTACGCGTACGACTTGGACGACGATGAGAATATAATAAAGATAAAGGCTATCTACATGGATAGGTACAGGGAGCGTGATATAGTGGACAGGCTGCTTGCCAACAAGGGTGGCGGTCAGTTTGTACAGACGTTTTAGGGTGGTCTTGGTACAAAGTAAGAGAAAAATATTATTTTTGTTTTTTTAATAATTTAAAACACTAAGAGTATGAAAAAGAGACTAAGTGAGTTAAAGGAGCAGTCGGCTAAGCTAACCTCCTTTTCGGTTGAGGACAGGCTGTGCGAGGTAAAGGCGGCTAACGGCAACTTCCCCGCTTTTAAGGAGGCGGAGACTGTGATTGACGATTTGCTTAAGCGTGAGGTTTCCGTGTTGGAGGCGAAGTACGCTATTAACCAAATCATCGAGACGCAGTACGATGAGGCGTTTTACGAGGGGGTTTTGCTTAGCGCCAAGTGAGTATGGGCAAGTCCTACAACTGCGGCTTCCGCGACAAGCGGTACTTCGACAACAAAAAGAAGGGCTCTAAAAAGGGTGGTCGGAACGATAAGGGAAACAGCAACAACAACGGTTTAAAAAATAATCATTTAAAAGATCAGTATTTATGAGTGCAACAACAGCAACGGTTTCGGTAGAGACCAAGGAGTTACTGCGGGTTTTGAACCTTGCGGGCAAGTGTATCAGCAGCAAGCCGTCTATGCCTATTTTGGGGGACGTGCTGCTTGCGTGCAACGAGGGGAAGTTTTTGCTAAGCGCATCAAACGCGGAGTTGTGGATTGACGTGCCTGCGGATATGCGGCTTGACGACGGTGAGCTTGTCAGCGTGTGCGTCAACTACGCGATGCTTAGGAACGCGGTGGCGACGCTGCCGTTGGACACCACGCTTAAGATGGTGTTTAACGAGGGGCGGCTTAAGGTGGACTACGGCAAGGGTAAGTTCTCCGTAACGACGGACGACTCGGCGGACTATCCTATTCCGAGCTTTAGAGCCGAGTCGGAAAGCGCGGAGAAAGCCTATGTGTGCCGCTTTAAGACGAGCGACGGATGGTTAATCAACAACATGCGACTTGCGCGGACGTGCGCGGCGGTTGAAAACATTCGTCCGACTTTGAACGCGGTGTGCGTGGACGTGTTCAAGGACAAGGTTAACGTGGCGAGCACGGACGCGATGGTGATGTACTACAACAGCAGGGAGCTGTCGGCGGACAGCTTGGCGGTTGCGGACTTTGAGGAGAAAGCGCAGATGATCATCTCGCTTGCCGCGGTGGACGCTTTGACGGCATGCTTTGGCAGCGAGGAGCTCAGCGTTGCGACGGACGGTGCGCACATATCCGTAAGCGGTGAGTCGGGTGTTAAGCTTGTGGCTCGGCTTGTGGACGGTAACTACATTCCGTACGAGCAGATTATCTTCTCGCAGGCGGACAGCGCGTTTGTAAAGGTTGCCGCGGAGGACATGCTTGGGGCGCTTAAGCGGTGCGGCGTGTTTGCGAGCGAGGTGAGCCACATGGCGATTTTGACGGCGGACGCGGAGAAGATAAGAGTCACCGTCGACAACCTTGACTTTGCGACAAACTGCAACGAGGAGGTAACCCGTCTTGAGGGCAGCACCTTTGACAGCGAGATCAAGATAGGCTTTAACTTGGTTAAGCTCAGCTCGCAGCTTGGGGCGATATCCGCCCGCACCGTGTTTTTGTACTTGTCGGACGAGAAAAAGCCGATTATTGTCAAGGAGGATAATGAGGCTTCTAGGCTCGTTCTTCTCACAATGCCAATGTCTATTTAACTCAAACCGAGATAGAGCCTTGTTGGGGCTAAAACAAGCCTCAGCGAGGCTCTTTAAAATAAAACACAGGTATGGCTGTAAGCGAAGTATATAATTGTGACTGTTTAAAATACATGAAGGATCTGCCTGACAAGTTTTTCGATCTTGCCTTGGCAGATCCTCCATAAAGAACCGTACGGAATATTCAGCGACAAAAAGCGCAATATAAGCAGCAACGTCGGCAAGCTGAGCAACCGCGCGATGTTTCAGGACGCGGAGAAGATAAACAAGTGGGACGTAGTACCCGAGCAGATTTTCTTTGACGAGCTAAAAAGGGTTTCTAAAAACCAAGTTATATGGGGTGGGAACTACTTTCCGTTGCCGCCTACGAGGTGCATGGTCGCTTGGGACAAGTGTCAGCAGTGGGAGACGTTCAGTCAGATTGAGCTTGCGTGGACTTCCTTTGACTACCCCGCGAAGCTTTTCAAGTACGACAACAGAACGACGGATAAGCTGCATCCTTGTTTGCCAGCGGGCGAAAAAGTTTTTATAAATGACTCATGGGTAAATATAGAAGATGTAAAGATTGGTGACAAAAGTGCGTACGGGGTTGTGGTTGACACATCAAGTCATTATGCAGATAAGCTCGTAGAAATCGCAACGGCAAACGGTAAAACCATCGCAACTTGGAATCACCCGTTTTTGATTCTAAGGAACGGGTGCATAGCATGGTGTAACGCAGATCAAATAACTTCAAACGATTTTATATTATGGCGAATCATCGAAAAGAAAATCCCAAACGAACCAAAGAGGGGTATTTGCGACTTAGAAGAACGGAATGTGGTAGAAAACAAAAACTACACCACGTTTTTGTTTGGGAACAGCATTACGGAAAAGTTCCTGATGGCTATCAAATACATCATAAAGACTTTAACAAAGAAAACGATTCGATTGAAAACCTACAGTTTGTCACGCCCCTTGAACACAAAAGGTTACACGAAGGTTGCAAGTTTGAGAACGGTGTTTGGTATAAGCCATGTAAAGTATGTGGAGAGTTTAAGCCGTGCACAGAGGAGTTTTGGTATTTTAACAAAGGATACATTTTTGGAAAAACTTGCAAAACATGTTATGTTAAGAAGGTCGTCCGAGATCGTCAACTGCGAGTTGCACAAGGTTATAAGCGTAAATACTATTCTAAGAAAAACGAAAGTTTACAACCTAACCATAGCTAACGTGCCTGTGTTTGATACTCAAGTTGGTGTTTCACACAACACGCAAAAGCCTGTAGCGTTGTACGTGTGGTGCTTGAAGACGTTTGCCAAGGAGGGGGACAAGATCTTCGATCCTATGATGGGCAGTCAGTCTTCAAGGATAGCCGCGTACAAGATGGGGTTTGACTACGTAGGGTGCGAGATAGACGGTGACTACTTTGAGCGGGGCTGCAAGCGGTTTGAAAGGGAGTGCCACGGGGTTGTGGAGCAGTCCGACGGCAGCACGGTGCAGCAGCTGAATCTTTTTTAAGCAAGCAAGCAAACACCAATCTACAGGTAAGGTAGATTGGTGTTTTTGTTTCGGGTTTTGATATATATTTGTAAAGTACTTTTAGGTTGTTTTTTCGTGTTACACAAAAACTAAGCTTTATGGTAACGTCTATTGATTTACAAACGAAGTGGTTTGAGGTTTTGATTGCCTTTTTGCAGGAGTCAAGCGAGTACACGGAGAAGCAGATTATAGAGTCCAAGATTCCTGACTGCATGGTGATGCGGTGTGGTTTGGTGGGCGTGCTGCAGCATTTTGGCTTATGCGACTCGCGCATTTGTCGTATAAGCGGGATGACGAGTGGACAGGTCTACCGCGCCAAGCAGCGCATCTTCACCTTTGAGCGTGAGGGCAACATCTCCTTCAAGCGGCTAATGGAGATCCTTAAAAAGCTCGTGCAGAAGAAGATTAAGGAGCAGGAGGTTGAGTGGGAGGAGATGATGCAGATGTTTGACAAGGAGCTCGGTCTTATATAGGGCTGACGGACTTTGTAGTTAACCAACGGACGGTGCATACGGTTATGCGCCGTTTTTCTTTTCGATTCTTACCGCGTACGACACGCGCATTCGCACTCCCTTTAAACGTCGCATAGTTACTCTCTTTGGCACTTGGATAACCGTTGCCGCGTTGTTGAACCCGACGTACCTTGGCGGTGTCAAAAGGGGGACACAAATGCGCATTGAATTACCTTTAAGACGAGAGAGAAAAAAAACGAAAAAACAATTTAAAAGTACAAAAACATGGAGAATGGAAACGGATGGTTGTCGCCTTATGAGAGCGCAACCTTAATGCAGAGAGAGGCTCGCAGACCTAACGGCACAGGGGTTACGGGCGTCGTATTGGGTAGCGCCGCTTTGCTTACGGGCATAGGCGCGTGGATTTTTGGTGGCTGCTTTGCGAGCGGCAAGGCTAAGGCTAACACCGAGCTGATTAAGATGAACGCTGAGCATCAAAACGAGATGTTCCGTCTGCTTGGCTCGTCTATTGTTAACGAGCGCAACGAGCGTATGCGTCAGCTGCCTACGCTGCAGAGCTACATTGACGTGCAGACGAACCCGACGCAGCAGGGTACGGCTGCGTCTACCGCCTTGTCGGACGCTATTGCGATGGCGCAGGCTATCAACAACAACGGCGGCATAAACGACGCGGTTCAGCAGAGTTCTTACTTGAGAGTGCAACCGATATCTGTAAAAGATTGCGGCTGCGGCTGTGGTGGTAACTAAAATGGCTTTGTGTGGGGCTAAACAAGCCTCACACGCCTTTTAAACGTTTAGTCTTTAAGAGTATGTTTAACAGAGGGTTTTCTTTTGACACGGGCAAGCTTGTGCCGACCTCCAAGATAGCGTTGAAGCTGTCGTGTTTGAACGCGTGCGACAACGATATTGAGAAGGCGGACAGGTTGTACGAGTATATGACGAGGGACTTGAAGGACTTGCCTGACAGCGAGCCTACGATGCCGAGTGGTATACAGAGGTTTAAGATGGGCGCGGACGACATTATAGGGTGGGTGTCCGAGCACAAGGACTTAATACAGCAGGGGATAGGCTTGATTCAAGGGTTAAGGAAACCCGCCTCGGCAGCGGTCGGGGTAGCCGACGTGCCGCCGATACCAAAAATTTAGTGAAGTATGAAACCAGCAATGATTACTTTTTACGTCTACGCGGAGGACAACAGCGAGGCGGAGCGGCTGCAGAGAGAGCTGTACGAGTTTGTAAACAGTAAGTACGAGCAGGGCGTGCTGATTACCGCCGACAAGCTGCGGGAGGCGATTAGCAGATTCAAGGACAACGTTTTAGTTAACAACTTTTTAAAGAAGTAGGACATGGATGAGAGAGTACCAAGGAACATCTTTGAGCAGATACTGTACGGACAGCTTGCGGTGAACGACAACGTGGTGGCGTTAGCTAAGAACGTGGAGGTTTTAGCCGACCGCATTGACGACATACTGACGCTGTTTTCAACCAAGTGCGTGGACGTGGAGAAGGCTAAGAGTGTTCCAAGTTTATCAACAGACTAAAAGAGAAATGAGTTATGGCAACAATTAGTGCAACATTAGCGGCGGGTTCGGTAGCCTCGCCGTACTTTTATCAGGTGAACATCACCGAGTCCTTGTGCAAGAACTCGTGCAGCGGTGCTACGCCTGACTTCTCGCCCACCTTTGTTTTGATGGGGTACGCGAGCGTTGGGACGGGGCAGTATATGGCGACGATAGCGGTGCACGGCACAATATGCTACGTACCGTGCGGCTGCTCGGCGTGCTGCACGAAGAGTCAGCTTGTGAGTCAGACGTTCTCGCTGCCCTTTTACTCGGAGACCGCTCCATCGAGCGTAACCGTGACGCAGGGGGCGAGCGTTAACGATGTGGCAACCAAGGGGTGCGACAGATGCGGCAACGTGTTTGTAAGCGAAACCCCGCTTGTGTTAACCGTAGAGACAGCTTAATGAGGCTTATAGCGGTAGCGGTAGCGTGTGCGGTGGTGGGCGCATTGATGAGTCACCTCGGACTTGGGGTGGCGGTTGGCAAGGTGGCGTGCAGGGTGCTTTCGTGTACGAAGTGCGCCACCTTTTGGCTCACCCTTATTGCGTGCCACGCACTGCGGTTCGGGTGCGTGGAGGCGGTGTGCGTGGCGGCTGCAGCCTGCTACTGCTCGCTGTGGGCTGAGCTTGGGTTGGTGTGGTTGAACCAAAGGTACAACGAGCTATGGGAGAGACTGACAAAAGGGCAGGGGTAAAGCCGAGGAGCGTGACGGTGCGTCCAACGGGGGTGTACAAGCCGCTGCCAAAAATTAAGTTAAACTGTAAACAATGTAAGTAGAGATGAGTGATAGTAGCAAAAGGCTAATGGACATTATTAACCGTGTAGAGCCGAAGTACGGCTGCATGGTGTTGGATATGTTTATCGACGACGTTGGCAACGAGCGTGCCAACGAGATTATTGAGCTCTCGGAGGGGATGATGAAGTTCAAAAACTACCTTACCGAGGGGGAGGCGAAGCAGATTGTGGACGCGATGATCAACTACGACGGCACTAAGGGTGCTAAGTGGTCTGCGGACGAGTTCAAGGACGCGGTTAAGAGCTTGAACGGCAAGTGCGAGATGGAGGGCGAGTACAATTGGTGGGCGCTGTACGTCACCGCGCAGATGGTGCACTCCGACGAGTGGGGCGTGCTGCGTACGTACATAGAGCCGAGCAAGGAGGCGGTTGTCTGCTACGAGCTTGCGAAGGCTAAGCTGCTCGACAAGGACAAGGTCTACAACGTGCGGCGGTACTTTGAGGTGTAGGAAGACCATCGTAAGGTGTTAAAGAAAAGAGCTTATTAAAAAAATAAGCTCTTTTTTGTTTGTTATAATATTACCTTTATTATATTTGCACTCGATACTCAATATTGGGTGGAGGACACGTAAAGAGAAAAGATTATGGATGCGAAAAACTTAACGATGGTAAAGGTTAACGGGGTAGAGAAGTACGTTGACTTTTACACGGGCAAGCTGCTCAACAGGGTAGGGGAGCGGCTTGATGAGTACGTTAACAACGAGTACACCGACAAGGACATTGAAAAGCAGTGCGATCACGTTATTGACAAGTGCTGCGGTGACAACGTCAGTGTGTGGTTTCAACCCGTAAGCATTGAGATGCGGTACGACTTTGGGGTGGACAGGGCTTTGTTTGACATCCTTGCGATAATAAGGATGCGCAATCCCAAGACTGGGAAGGTTACGGAGCTAAGCCACATATTTGCCGACTTTGAGTACGAGTACGGCATCTACGACGAGTGCGCGTACTACGGGTGCAAAGAGTCAGACTTTTAGGAGTATGAGCGCGTGGATTAAGCACATAAACGACACCTTGGACATAGGGGACGAGTACAGTCTTGTGTTTGGGAAGGCTATGCCGAGCGGCAAGTTCTTCTGTCCCTTTCACGCCAACGTAAACACGCCCGCCGCGAAGAGGTACTACAACGGAATCAAGTGCTACTCGTGCAACAAGTTCTACACGGTGTACGACTTTTTGAAGGCGTTCAACCCGAGCAGGCTTGCGATGCTGAAGCAGACGGTGCAGGTTGATGAGGTGGGCTACGGTACGGTTGAGAGCGCACCTTTAAAAGAAAGGATTACATTTGTGAGCTATGAGCCGACGGAGCGCATAGGCGATATACTAACAAAAATTCTAAAGGCTAATGGACTTGAGGTTTAAAGACGGCGAGGAGCTAAGCTGCAAGGTGCTCGTTAGAGGCAAGACCTTTTTGTTTGTTAAGGACAACAAAA
>JAEEGK010007941.1_pt1 | contig 25194 bp, 18 predicted proteins | sample 8958771 | NCBI WGS metagenome assembly JAEEGK01 (sample SAMN16246547, study PRJNA631951) | gut metagenome | biome: gut microbiome; feature: rumen; material: SC-attached | host: Bos | place: Iran: Karaj | collected 2018-10
GGGGTCAGTATCTTTTTCACAGTCGCTTTTTCGCTGCTGCTTCTTCGCAGCCGTTTCTTCGCAGCCAAAATATTACTGATATTACAGACCCCACCCCTAACCCCTCCCCTTGAAGGGAGGGGATGGCTGCGCATTGAGCTACGCGGCGGGCATAGCGCAGCAAATAGTCCCGAGGAAAGACTTGTTCGCGGTGCTGTCCTACCGCCACTTATAGATTCAGAAGCTTCTCAGTGTATGCCCCCTTGCTGGTGCTGATGCGCACGAAGAGGAGGCCCTTGGCCTTGTCGGTGGCATCGACGATGGCCGTCTGGTGTGCTTTGCCTTGGCTGAGCAGATGGCCCGAGGCGTTATAGAGCTGCCAGCTGAACGGGGTGTCGTCGGCACCCTCGAGGCGGTACATGCCGCGTGACTCTGTGGGCAGCACGATGACGGCTTGCTCTTGGCTCTTGGCCTGTGGTGCAGCGATGCCGGCGTTCTCGCCGAAGAGCGGTATCTCAGCCTCTACCGACGGTCTCATGCCCTGCACCTGTGGCCATCCTCCTGTACCCCAGGTAATTTTGTCGAGGTAGACCTTGCGTCCGCCGTCCACATCGCTGGCCTGGAAGCCGTGGTAAATCATCCACGTCTGTCCGGCATCGTCGGTGACGAAGCGCGAGCAGTGGCCGGGACCATACACCTGCGGGCTCTTGTTGAGCAGGGGCGAGAAATTGTCGCCGATGGCGGAGCGCCCGTAGCGGTCGACGTAGGGACCGAGCAGGTTCTTCGAGCGGGTCATCACCAGCCGGTAGGTGCTGTTGGCGCCCTCGCAGCAGGTGCCCGTAGAGCCGACGAGGTAATAGTAGCCGTCGTGCTTCATGATGGTGGTGGCCTCGATGAGTCCGCCAGCTATCTTCTTCGGCTCGAAGCCCTCCTTAAGGCTGAGTCCGTCGGCTGTGAGCTCCACGCAGTAGATGTCGTGGAAGGAACCGAAGAAGAGGTAGTTGCGCCCGTCGTCGTCCTGCATGAAGTAGGGGTCGATGCAGTTCTCGATGCCTATCTCGTTGCTGACGAAGAGCTTATGGGCATCGCGGAAGTTGCCATTGGGACGGTCGGACCATGCCACACCGATGCCTGCCTCCCAGGAGCCGCCCCATTCAGACTTGGAATAGTAGAGGACGTAGCGGCCATCGATGTAGTTGATCTCTGGGGCCCAGATGCCTCCGTTGGGTACCATGTCCATGGGGCGTGTCTTGTCGGTGAATGCTGTACCGGCATAGCGCCATGTGACGAGGTCCTTGGAGCGGTAGATGGGCACGTTGTGCGTGTCCTCGGTGGCATAGAGGTAGAAGTAGCCGTCCTGTGCGCGGATGACGGTGGGGTCGGGCAGGCTCCGACGGATGACGGGGTTCTGGTAGGTGGCCACCTCACCGTCGGCACAGGCAGTGACGATGCCTATGAGGGTGAAGGCCAGGCTCAGGAAACTCTTTTTCATGACGGTAGGCTCCTCGGGGGTTTTAGTTGGCAGGCAGGAACGTGGTGTGCATGTCGGTGGCCAGGAGGCAGAGGGTGAAGGTGTAGCGTCCGCTGACCGTCGGCACCCACTTGAGGTCGCCTCCGTTGTCCTGCAGGCGATACATGGGCAGGCGATGGTCGGTGAGGGGATCGGCATTGCCCTCTGGAGCGAAGAAGAACTGGTCGCCCCAGCCGTTGCCCAGCCCTATCTTGATCTCGCCGCCGGCAGTGAACTCTCCCGTCCAGCTGTAGTAGTAAGGCTCGCGGGCGGTGCCTGTCATCTCCAGGCGGCCGGCAGTGGTATTGGTGTTCCACCCTATGGAGCAGCCATTGCCGCAGATCCATATCTGTCCGGGCACGGGCAGCTGGACGATGTCGAGCACACGGCAGTCACAGTAGGGCTGGTTGGTGTCGACGATGACGGTGCGCTGGCCATTGGCATTGCAGGTGAACTCGGCGACGCTGCCCTCGGTGACATACTCCAGCCTGTGGGCTTCGGCGCCCATGCCGTAGGCGGGGTAGGGCTCCTCGGTGGTGGTGAAGTGGAAGGTGCAGGGCACCATGTTGAGCGTGGCCTCATAGATGCCGGTGCCCAGCTGGCGCTGCTCCAGGCGCTGGGTGGACTGCAGGCCGTCGGCATCGGTGAGGATCATGTAGAGGCAGGCGGGGTACTTCTCGTAGCCCGTGACAAGGAGCTCCACGGTCGACACCTCGGGACGTACATAGCGAGTCTCGTTCTCGACGATGCTGAGCAGCTGGGCCGTCAGACGGACGGGCTCGCCCGGCAGCGCCCAGCGTGCCACCATCGCGTTGAGCTCGTCGTGGGTGAGCGTGAGCGAGGTGTCGTCGGTGGCCAGGTACTCCGACTTCTGGTCCTTCGTGGCCGAAGGATAGAGGCAGAGCTTATAGCTCACCTTGTCGGAGGGGGAGACGGGGCTGGTGGCCCGGTCCCAGGTGAAGGTGACGGCGGCCTGGTCGGCAATGCCTTTGTTGAGAACGATCTGCTCTACCGAGGAGCGGATGTGCATCTCGTCGGGATAGGTGGGCAGCGAGAAGTATTCGGACTCCTCGTTGCAGGAGATAAGACCCACCCCCACCCCTCCCCAGGGGAGGGGAGCTAAAATGGCACTGAGCCAAACCAGCGATGTTTTCACGGTTTTCTTTATTTGATATATCGTCTTCATAATATGTAATTCTTTATTCCTTTTTTATATGTTTAATCATTCCAATCTCCCCTCCCCTCGGGAGGGGTAGGGGGTGGGTTTCAGGGGGTGGGCTCATTCCTCTCCCTCAGCGTTGCTTCCCATTTTTGGATCGGGCCAGAAGGGCGCCTCGCGCAGGTTGGGGTTCTTCTCGTACTCATCGATGTAGATGGGCATCCAGTAGTACTGGGGCTTCCAGACGCGGGTGTCGAAGACGGTGCGGTGGAAGAACTCGTTCTGGTTGCGTCCCTGGAAGTTCATGCCGTAGCAGTCGCCGCACATCTCGGGCAGGTTCTCGGCATCCATCCAGCGGCGGATGTCGTACCAGCGGTTGTTCTCGCAGCAGAGCTCCACACGTCGCTCCATGCGTACCACGCGGCGCACGTCGGCCTGCGTGTTCTGCACCTGGATATAGTCGGGATCGTCCGTGGCTACAGCGTCGAAAGTGTACTGGCGCACTCCGGCGCGCTCACGGATGCGGTTGAGGTATCTAAGGGCTTCCTGGCGGCGCGAGGCATCGTCGTAGGCCTCGTTGACGGCCTCAGCGTAGTCGAGATAGGTGAAGGCCAGCCGATAGGTGAATCCCTGGCGGCTGGTGACGGCGCCGGTGAGGTAGTTGTCGAGCATGTTGAGGCTCTTGCGGGCCAGGTAGCCATTCTGCGGAGCATCATGGGGCGACGAGGTCTGCACGTTGTCGCGGCCGTTCATGAAGAAATTGAACTTGCGGTTGCCGACGGCCAGCCATGAGCCATGGAAGGAGACGGCGTTGTAGAAACGGGGCTCGCGGTTGCAGTACATGTTGTAGGTGCCGCGGGCAGTGACCTCGCCGGGATTGCCCGTGCCGTACTCCCATGTGGTGACGTCGGAGCGGTTGTCGACGGTGGTTGAGAATCCTTCCTCGACATAGCCCGAGTTGGGATCGCTGATGGGCAGTCCGTTGCTGGTGAAGAAGGCATCGACCAGTCCCTGATAGACACCCAGGCCGTTGCCGCCGCCATATTCGCGGACGGAGGTCGTGCGCAGGAAGGTGTCGTGATAAGAGTTGCCCTTGGTGACGGGGAAGGTGATCTCCTTGTTGCCCTCGCTCCAGCGCTTGATGTGGACGTTATAGGTCGACATGAAGGGGTCGGTCTTGCCGTTGGGACCAGCCTCGGTGTAGAGTGCATAGCCAGCGCCCTCGGCCTCGTCGATGACGAGACGGCAGGCGTCGGCAGCCTTGATCCACTTGTTGTGGTCGTAGACGGGGTTGAAGATCTGCTCGCCCTTGTCGTTCACGTACTTGGCATACTCAGCGGCAAAGCGGCTGTTGCCGTTGACCAGCGGGCTGGCAGCGAAGAGCAGCATGCGCGAGCGGACGGTGAGCGCCATGATGCGGTTGATGCGGCCGTACTTCGAAGGATCGTCGTAGACGGCAGGCAGGGCCATGGCGGCGTCGTACATCTCCTTGTCGCAGTAGTCCACGACGTCATCGAACTTCGACTGGCCCACCATCAGCTCAGACAGCGTGAAGTCGGTGGGGGCGATGTAGTCGGGCTTGAAGGGGATGCCGCCATAGTTCTCGGCCATCTGCCACCAGCCGTATGCCGTGAGGAACTTGATCTCGTTCTTCATATTGTCGATTTCCGACTGCGGCAGGTCGTGGTCGGGCATGGGCTTCACCATGTCGCGGAAGATATAGCCGTGGCGTATGTAGCGTGGCATCATGTGCCAGAGGTTGCCGCCCCAGGTGGAGTTGATGGTCCACTGGCCGTGAATCTTGGGGATCACGCCGCCCCAGTCCCACTGCTGCCAGCGCACGGAGGCTGTGATGTCGTCGGCGAACACCTCGTAGCCGTCGGCCGTGAGTGCCCACTTGTCGGGGTTGTGGATGATGTTGTAGACGTAGCTCAGCCACGAGTAGACCTTGTCGCGGTTTTCGAACACCATTTCGGTGGTCAGCTCTGTGTCGGGCTCTTTGTCAAGGTAGTCAGAGCAGGATGAGAGCAGCGGGGTGGCTGCTGTGAAGCAGCAGCATACGGAACCTGCAGCGATGATATGTTTTATGTTGTTGATTTTCATAATTGTATCTATAATTAAAATCTCAAATCTCAATTCTCAAATCTCAAACCCAATTAGAAGTTAACATCGATACCGAACATGATGGAGCGGTTCATGGGGTACTTCAGACCGTCGTTGGTGCCTAGCTCGGGGTCCCACATCTTGAATGAGGTGAGGCAGAAGAGGTTGTTGCCGCTGACGAAGACGCGGCAGCTCTTCACATAGAAGCTCTCGAACCACGACTTGGGGAAGGTGTAGCCCACCTCGATGGTCTTGCAGCGCAGGAAGCTCATGTCCTTCTTCCACCATGTGGAGCGGCGGTAGTTGTTCACGTTGGGACCGTAGCTGAGGCGTGGCCAGAAGGCGTAGGGATCCTGGTTGTCGTCAGTCCAGCGGTCGTCGATGTTGGTGGCATAGGCATTACCCTCGGTGGTGGTGCCTCCTCCGGGGAGGAAGTAAGGCTGCTGGCCGATGACCCGGTAGAGGTCGGCTGAGCCCTGGAAGAAGAAGTTGAAGTCGACGTTCCTGTAGCTCACGACGCCACCGAAGCCATAGACGATGCGCGGGTCCTCAGTGCCGCCGATGTAGCCTTCGTCCTGCTCGGTGATGGCACCGTCGCCGTTGACATCGACATACTTGATGTCACCGGGGTGCAGCGACACGGCGCCCACGCCCTCCTGCGAGGGGATGCCTGCCTTGAGCGTGCCGTCGGCATTGAAGTCGTCGGGCATGAAGAGGCGCTCGGCCACCAGGCCCCACAGCTCGTTCATTGAGCGGCCTGTCTGAGAGCGGTGTGTGCCCTTCAGCACCTCGGGCTCGTCCTTCTCGTCGACACGGTTCTTGGCATAGGTGAAGTTGCCGTAGGCCGATGTGAACCAGTCGCGGTTCCACTGCTTGTGGAAGTTGAGGGTCATCTCCACACCGTGGTTGGTCACCTGTCCGAAGTTAGCCCAGGGAGCCTGCACGAAGCCGCTCTGCGTGGGCACGATCGAGCGCTGCATGAAGATGTCCTTACGCTTCTCCTGGAAGATGTCGAAGTTGAGGTCGAGCATGTTCCAGAGACCCAGCTCCAGGCCGATGTTCTTCTTGGTCACGGTCTCCCATGTGAGGTTGCTCACGCCGATGTCACCCTCGGTGATACCGCTGTACGAGCGCTGGCCGGTGGTGCCCCAGGTGTAGCCCTCCTGGCCGGTGTAGAGTGTGCCGAGGTAGGCAAAGCGGCGTCCGCCGATGTTGTCGTCGCCAGCCTGACCGATGGAGGCACGGAACTTAATCTTGTTGAAGACGGGCTTCAGCCGAGCCATGAAGGGCTCCTCGCTGAGCAGCCAGCCGACGGCGAAAGAGGGGAAGAAACCGAAGCGCTTGCCCTTGGCAAAGTTCTCCGATCCGTTGTAGCCGAAGTTGAACTCAGCCACGTAGCGGTCGTCGTAGGTGGCCGAGAGGCGGCCGGCGATGCCCTGCTTGCGGTAGTCCTGTATGCTGCCGTCGTCGTAGGCCTGCTGGTTGTAGAGCAGGAGGGCGTCGATATCGGCCTTGCCGAAGCGGCGGTTGTACATCAGGTCGGCCTCCAGGTATACACGTGAGTTGCCGTATTCCAGTCCCTGCTCCGAGCCCATCGACTCGTCGCCAGTCTCAAACTGAGCGTAGACGAGGTTGCCCTCCTCGTCGCGTCCCGTGGCGGGGAAGACGGTGCCGGGGTTGGCCGTGCGGCTGCGGCGGCTGCGGTTCCAGCGGTCGAAGCTGAACAGCGCCTTGGCCTTCAGTCCGGGCGTCAGGGCCTTCAGGTCCTGCTCGACGCTGAAGAGCGTCTGGATCTTCGATGAGGTGGTGAAGTCGTAGCCCTGCTGGGTGACCGTCTGCCAGGGGTTGGCACGGTTCGAGATCTTGGGGATGGCACCGTCGCTATAGCGGGCGGGATGCACGAAGGGCAGCGTGCGGAAAGCCTGTCCGAAAGCATCGTCGGTGTTGCAGCGCTGCTTCTTGAAGCGGTTCAGGTAGCCACCGATGTTGACGCGCAGGAGTGTGGTCTTCGTCACATCCATGTCGATGTTGGTGCGAAGGTTGAACTGCTGGTTGTTGGTGGCATTATTGACGATGAGGTTCTTGTCCTGCTCCAGGATGCCGCCTTCCTTGAAGTAGCTGGCCACCACGGAGTAGCGCAGGAAGTCGCTGCCACCGCTGATGTCGAGGTTGCCGCGGGTGGTGTAGGCATAGTCCTTCGTGATGGCGTCTACCCAGTTCACGTTGGGGTAGAGGTCGGGATCATAGCCCGAGCGGGTGCGGTCAATCTGCTGCTGTGTGAAGGGCTGTGCCGTGCCATCTTGCAGTGCCAGCTCGTTGAGCAGCGTCATATAGTCGGGTGCATTGAGGAAATCAGGCAGCTGGGTGGGCTCGTTGATGGAGTGCTCCACGTGGAAGCGCACCTGAGGCGCACCGATCTTACCGCGCTTGGTGGTGATGACGATGACACCGTTAGCACCGCGCACACCGTACATGGCCGAGGCGGAAGCATCTTTCAGCACCGAGAATGACTCAATCTCAGCCACGTCGACATTGTCGAGGTCACGCTCCACGCCGTCGACCAGGATGAGGGGCTTATTGCTGCCCGAGAAGGTCGAGATACCGCGAATCCAGAAGTTGGAGTCGTCGTAGCCCGGCTCACCCGAACGCTGGATGCCGATGACACCCGAGAGCTTGCCGGCGAGGTTATTAGATAATGTACGCGTAGTGCCAAACTGCAACTCTGCGGGTTTGATGGTCTCGATGGAGCCGATGATCGAGGCTTTCTTCTGCGAGCTGTAGCCCGTGACCACCACTTCATCAAACTCGTTGGTGTCTTCTTCCAACTGCACGTTCAGCAGTTTGGCTCCATTGACTTTCACTACCTTCTTTTTGAAACCCATGTAACTGAACTCCAGTTCGGTAGTGCTCTTAGCAGGGGCCTTGATACGAAACATACCGTCGGCGTCGGTAATGGTGCGCGTCGAGGTGCCCACCACCGTGACGGTGACACCAACCAGCGGCTGCTTGTCGGGGTCGGTCACCAGTCCCGTCACTTGGCTCTCAGCCTGCTCCACTGCTGCCTGCACTGGCATCAGCGCAGGGGCGGCCATTAGCATCATTGTCGTGGCTAGCATCATCATGCAGCCTGGCAATGTGCAGTGGCATACTCTCTTCATGTGTTTTCTCATCATAAACGATTCGTTATAGTTATTTGCAATGATGGTGCAAAGGTAGGCAAAAACAACGGGCGGACATATAAAAAAAAGGATTGTATAAGCTTTTTGGTCTTATACAATCCGTAGTGTGTTGCTTATCAGTGTGTTATCTTCTCCGAAAATACGCTCTTGTATAATGGAAATATTCGTTCTTGCAACAAAATTCTAAATGCTTGGCAGGGGAAAACTGCGGCAAAAGACTACTTCCTGGCCGTCAGGAAACCGACGGTGCGCTCAGGAGAGTATAGTTCCCACAGCGAGGCAATGGTCCATCCCGGTGCGAAGATGTCGTTGTAGAATCCCTTGCCGTTGCGGCCATAGTCCCAATGAGTGTGCTGCACTACCTCTGGATTGAAGCCAGGCAAGGCTATGCCACACAGACGCTCGGGAGTGGGCAGCAGTTGGCAGAGCGACGAGCAGATGACATCGTGAATCTGAGCGAATAGTGTGTTGCCCGTCTCCTGCGAAAGCCACTTCACAATATGTGGAAGCTCAAAGACAAAGACGTCGATGTGGTTGTTTTCCACCGACACGTTGCCCCATCCACGGCTCTTGAAGCCAAGGTCGCCCAGCATCTGTCCCTGTGCGAAGGGCACATCCCAAAGGTAGTACCACGACAAGGCGAAGTAGGCTGCCTGCTGGCAGAGTGCGATGTAATGCTGACGCTCTTGTTTCTTCGTAACCATGGCCAGGTAGTAGGTGGCGGTGACGGCGCTGATGGCTGCCTCCTTGTCCTCACAGTTAGCGTCGAGTGTCGACGAGAAATAGTCGCTCTTCGATATGATGTTCATCTCCAGATAGTCTACCGTCCGCTTGGCAGCTGCAAGATAGCGCTTATCACCAAAATACTTATAGCCCATGACCAGTGCCGAGGTGGCAGAGGGAGTTGATCCGCCTGAAGCGTCGACATCGCTATGGTCGTCACGATACTTGCGGGGGAAATGTCCGTCGTCCTTCTGAAGTTCCAGCATGCGGTCGAGCAGCATTCGCATCTTCTGCTCCCAGAGCTGATGGTGACGACCCTGTTGGCGCTCATAATATAAATAATGAAGTACGGCATAGACGGCTTCCGACTGCTGGCGGATGCTATGCACGACGTCTGCATCAGCGGGTATACCACCGCTGATACGCATGTCTTCCTTGAAATAGCCTTGAGCAGTGAAGCCATTTTCGAGCCAGCTGTCGAAAATGGCCTGCCCCATCCTCATGAGTTCAGCATCCTTGGTCTGTTCGCCATATTCCAGTGAATTGAAGGCATTCAACAGCACTCTGCCGACGAAGCCCAGCGTCACATGATCGGAGGGCAGGCAATCGTCGATGCGCACATTCGATCCGGAATGGTATTTGAGGGGGTATTTGTCAACGTAGGCCTTGTGAAAGTAATTAGATAGCTGGGCTTTCATCTGCTCAGGTGAGTAAAGGGGAGTAAGGGGCTTGGGGTTGAGCAGGCGCATACAGTATTCCCAGGTTTGGGCTACGAAAGCACCATAATCAGCTGCTTTCGACTCGTTGACGAGCCATGTCAGCGACATTTGTTCGCCCTTCTCCAGGCATGCGAAGGCGGTAATGGGATTGACGAGTGTCAGCTTGCGGATATAGCGCTTGGGAGTCTCAACGTAGGGATAGCCGAACGTCAGCGACGCACGACCTCTCTCATTGTCGAACCCCAGATAGCCGACCGAGCTCTTTCCGCTGAGGATTACTTCTCCCTCCTGATGGGTGGTCAGGGCATCGGAGGCTTTATCCAGCTTCCGGAGTACGGTGAGCGTGTTTCCCGACAGGGCATCGTAGACGCCGGTCAGAGGCGAGGAGAGACGATCTTCCCTGAAATTCCAGCTCTTGGAAGTATGGAAGGAGGGAGCTGATGCCGGTGAACGCAGATTCTTGTGATACCAGAATCCAGGCAGGTAAAACTCGCAATCATCTGTGCGGTAGTCTGTAAGCAGGCTGATGCCCAGATTGAAGTAGATGCGCTCATTGGCGGTAAGTGTGAGGGTGAGTGTGCTGACATCGCCTTGCTTTGTAAGCTGCTCACGCAATGTCAAGGGCAAGGACCGATTAGCATTCAATTGTCCATTCTGACTGGTCAGTGAATAGGTCACAGCAGCGTTGCCTGGTTGCTTCAGACTTAGTTGATAGTTAACATTGAAGGCTCCTGCCTGTGCTGCAGCTACCAACATGCAGGCGACGGAAACCATCATTTTCAAGACGTTAGTTTTCTTCATTGACTTTTTTAGGATTTGGTTTTACTTTTCAGGTGCAAAATTAATCATTTTCTATCAAATAACTAGGTAAACTGGGATTTGTATGATGCTTTTTTGATGCTTTGTTCTTGCTATCCGCTTATTTTCAGCATATTATGCTCAGGATGGGTTCTCGGGTGTATAAAGGAAATATTGAGGACGACGGAGGGGCTTTCGTTTTTGTCTCATCGCCTTCTCTTTTTGTTTCATTGCGGTTTTCAGAGCCTCATCCACTTTTTTCTACATTGACTTTCTTTTTATCTGCAAACTCTTGGTAGTTAGTGATTAATTGTGTACCTTTGCCCCGCCAGAACCTCCTTGATGCGCAAACTAAATCTTCAAACATATCTTAATTATTGAATATGAAATACCCTGTCCTGTTAACGACAGCAATGCTCTTTGCAATGGGCATGCATGCTCAGAAAAATCTGACGGAATACAGCATCATCGACGACTGCACGTATGAAGCCATCGGATTCGAAGCTGACCTGAAGCCACTCTTCGACAAGAACGACCTTACGCTTTTCTCTCTGCCAGCGATGACTGGTAATGAGGAAATCGTGTTGAAGGCCAGCAGACCCTATGTGATGAGAGGATTCTCGATCGTTTGTGCTGACGATGACCAGCGAGATTTGAAGCAGTTGACCATCCAAGTGTCAAATGATGGGGAGACGTGGCGTATTGTCAGGAATTATAATATCAGCTACACGGGTCGCTATCGCGAAAGGCAGTTCAGCGGTGGCCTCAGCGGAGGGTTTACCTATTTCAAGCTGCAGCTGAGGCAGGCATCGGGAACAAATGGCTTACGGATTGCTGAGTTCCAGCTACATGGATATCCGGAGACGGACGATGACAACCTGGCCACAACGCTCAATGGTACTCTTACTGCAGCTCCGAAAGCATTGTCGCCGCAAGATCTCATCGACAACGACCCTTCGACAATGGCTGAGATTCCCAATGCCAACCGTGAGATGATTGATAACTTCGATGGCCAGACACGTTACAATGGTCTTCGGGATGCATGGTTCCAATTTGAGTTTCATGAGCCGACTGCCATCTCCGCCTATTCCCTGGGTATGACAACGTCATCTATGCGTGACAGGAGACCGAATTGTTGGGAGTTGTTGGCTTCGAACGATGGACAGGAGTGGGTGACACTCGATATCGAGCATAATGCCGCTTCAATGGCACTCGACCTGTATGAGCAGCGTTTCTCTTTGGGGACAACGGGCACGCATATTGATTATGCTGACGTAGCCGACCGCCTTCTTACATTCTGCGAAGACAATCTTGAGCGCCGACAGGGCTCCAATGGTATCTACTGGATTTGCGACTGGGCGCTTGACGAGGCTAAGCGCAATGAGGACTGGGGCGGATACTGGTGGGCTGCACATGCCATTGACAACTATCTGGACAACTATCTGAGGACGAAGAAAAACAATCGTCTCACCAAAATAACACAACTCATCAACGGCACCCGAAGCCGCAATGGCAACACGCTCATCAACCATTTTTATGACGATATGGAGTGGATGGCGTTGGCCCTACTGCGAGCCTGTGATGCCAACAGCAGTTTCAACCTCCAGTACATGTCACAGGTGAAGCTGCTCTTTGAAGACATCATCGGAGGATGGTCTGACGTAGATGGGGGAGGCCTCCACTGGAACAAGGATAAAACGGGCGACGGACGCTATAAGACATCCTGCTCCAACGCCCCGGCCATTATCTTAGCAGCCAGGCTCTATCAGCACACTCAGGATGAACACTACCTCGAATGGGCAAAGCGTATATACGAATATATGTACAGCCACAACCGATTTCCTGATGGGGTGGTCAAAGATAATGCTACCAATGAGAACCACGAAGTGACATTCTCTTACAATCAGGGCACATGGGTGGGCGCATTGCTGGAACTCTATAAAATCACTGGCGAGACACACTATCGGCAGACTGCTACCGACTTGCTCGACCTGCTCCTCTTCGGCAAATGGTATTCGCCTCACGGCATCATGAACGAACGCCAGAACTATAATCAGGATGACGGAGGAATGTTCAAGGGAATTTTCGTGCGCTACCTGACGCAGTGGATCGTATCAGGAAAGCTGGACGCCGAGCATCAGTTCCGCTATGCCCGATGGCTGTTGGAGCAGGCCCGGTCGGCTGAGCTAGCCGCCATCAACAAGACTTGGTTCATCATCAATCCCTATTGGAACCAGCAGTACAACATCAACACTGATGTGCACGACACCTCACGCCAGCAAACGGGAATGATGCTGATGGAAAGTATCGATGAGATGCGCCGTGCAGGCATCCTCAATGCTGACTATAGCCTGCAGAATCCAAACTACGGACAGCCGTTCCGCTATTATCGGCTGGTGATCACTGAGACACAGCAGTCGACTGATATCATGCTGGGCTCTTTCAAGTTGTATGGCGTCAAGCCCTCAGGCATCAAGCCCCAAGCTCTTTTGCCCGATGTACATCACTCTCACTCTGCCGCCTTTTCGCTCGACGGCCGCCCCGCCGTCCGCCCCTCTCCGTTAATCATTCGCAACAATCGGAAATACATCCAATAAGGCATAGCAATACAGCTTTCAAGCCCTGCCCGGCCGCCTCCGTCGGATGCCCGGTCAATGATTTAAAGCAGGAAAAACGGGGGGAAGAAAAAAAATATGCGATGAAGTGCACGATAGTTCAACTCTTTTTCGTATCTTTGCACCCTTAACACTCTTTTTGTAGAATCGCAAACAGTAAAACATCATGGGTATGGCTGAAGAAAAGAAGATCAAGACTGCATTAATCTCTGTGTTCCACAAGGATGGACTGGACGAACTGCTGAAGAAGCTCGCCGACGAGGGCGTGCGCTTCCTGTCGACAGGCGGCACACAGAAGTTTATAGAACAGCAAGGCTACGAATGCCAGAAGGTGGAGGATGTGACCACCTATCCCTCCATCCTGGGTGGCCGTGTGAAGACGCTCCATCCGAAGGTGTTCGGAGGAATACTGGCACGCCGCGACAACGAGGGCGACCGCCAGCAGATGGCGCAATACGAGATACCTGAGATAGACCTGGTCATCGTCGACCTCTATCCTTTCGAGCAGACCGTGGCCAGTGGTGCTTCGGCCGAGGATATCATCGAGAAAATCGATATCGGCGGCATCTCGCTCATCCGTGCCGGGGCAAAGAATTTCAAGGATGTGGTCATCGTGCCTTCAAAGGTCGAATATAGTGAGCTGTGCGACATCATCAGTGCTCAGGGTGCCTGCACCACGCTCGAGCAGCGCCGCCACTTTGCAGAGCGCGCTTTCGGTGTGAGCTCACACTATGACGCCGCCATCCACTCTTGGTTTGCTAAATAAATCTCAAATCTCAATTCTCAAACCAAAAAAGGAAATGGGCTTTTTCAGTTTCAGACAAGAGCTGGCCATGGACCTTGGTACAGCAAATACGATTATCATCAGCGACGACAAGATCGTTGTCGACGAGCCCTCGGTGGTGGCTCTCGACCGCCGCACCGACAAGATGATTGCCGTGGGCGAGCGGGCAAAGATGATGTATGAGAAGACGCACGACAACATTAAGACCATCCGTCCGCTGCGCGACGGAGTGATAGCCGACTTCTCGGCCTGCGAGCAGATGATGCGCGGGCTGATCAAGATGGTTCATACGGGACATCATTTCTTTTCACCTTCGCTGCGCATGGTCATCGGCGTGCCGTCAGGATCGACGGAGGTCGAGCTGCGTGCCGTGCGCGACTCGGCCGAGCATGCCGAGGGGCGCGATGTCTACCTCATCTTCGAGCCTATGGCTGCTGCCATCGGCATTGGCATCGATGTGGAGGCACCCGAGGGCAACATGATCGTCGACATTGGCGGCGGCTCTACCGAGATTGCCGTCATCTCGCTGGGAGGCATCGTGAGCAACAACTCTATCCGTACGGCAGGCGACGACCTGACGGCCGACATTCAGGAATATATGGCACGCCAGCACAATGTGAAGGTGTCGGAGCGCATGGCCGAGCGTATTAAGATCAATGTGGGAGCCGCCCTCACCGACCTGGGTGATGAGGGGCCCGAGGACTATGTGGTGCATGGTCCCAACCGTATCACGGCGCTGCCCATGGAGGTGCCGGTGTGCTATCAGGAGATAGCTCACTGCCTGGACAAGACGGTGGCAAAGATCGAGAATGCCGTATTGTCGGCACTCGAGCACACACCGCCTGAGCTCTATGCCGACATCGTGAAGAACGGTATCTACCTCACAGGTGGCGGAGCATTGCTCAGAGGCCTCGACAAGCGCCTGACCGACAAGATCAATATCCCGTTCCGTGTGCCTGAGGATCCGCTGCATTCCGTGGCAAAGGGTGCCGGCATCGCCCTGAAGAACGTCGACCGCTTCTCGTTCCTGATGCGCTGATGCAGAACCTGCTGGCGCTTTTCACACGCTATTTTCACTGGCTCCTGTTCCTGTTGCTGGAAATCGTCAGTGTGGTATTGCTGTTTCGCTACAACAGCTATCAGGGCAGCGTGTGGGTGTCGTCGGCCAACAGCGTGGTCGGGAAGTTGTATGAGTGGCAGTCGGGCGTAGAGCAGTTCTTTCATTTGCAGGAGCGGGCACACCAGCTCGCACAGCGTAATCTTGAGTTGGAGTATCAGCTTAGCCATGCTCGTCAGAGTCTGCTCGACTTGGGACGCGACACCGCTGCCGTCGACAGTGCGTTGCATGCGGTGGTGAGTGGTCTGCAGCTATTGCCTGCAAAGGTCATCAGCAGCACGCTGCGACGTCGCGACAATCTCTTGACGATCGATCGCGGCAGCAATGATGGTCTGAAGCCCGATATGGGTGTGGTGTGTGGCATGGGACTGGTGGGAGTGGTCTATATGACCGGCGCTCACTATTCGGTGGTGATGCCCGTCCTCAATATCCACTCACGCATCAGCTGCGCCATCCGCGACAGGGGATACTTCGGCTATCTGTGCTGGGACGGCAAGAATCCCACCGAGGCCTATATGGACGATGTGCCCCGTCATGCGCAGTTCTCACCCGGCGAATGGGTGGAGACCAGCGGCTACTCGGCCATCTTCCCACCGGGCATCACCGTGGGACGTATCGTCAGCATCGGCAACTCGGCCGACGGACTGTCCTACAGGCTGCGTGTGAAGCTTACTACCGACTTCAGCTGTCTGCGTGATGTCAGCATCATCACCGACGAGAACATCGCCGAGCGCCTGCAGATACTGTCGGCAGCACGCGACTCTATGGCGCTGGCGAATTGAGAGTGTAGAGTGTAGAGTGCAATGGTTGTAGATATAATTAGACGACTCGTCATTTTTGTGGCGCTGCTGTTGGCGCAGGTGCTGGTGCTCAACCGCATACAGCTCTTTCACTGTGCCACGCCGCTGCTCTATATCTACTTCATTATCATTTTCCCGCGTCGCTATCCTCGCTTGGCCATCCTCTTGTGGAGCTTTGCCATGGGACTGGCAGTCGACATGTTCAACAACACCCCGGGTGTGGCAGCGGCATCTGCCACGCTGATAGGTTTTCTGCAGCCCTGGCTCATTGAGCTGTTCCTGCCCCGTGAGGCCGAGGACAACATCAAGAGTGCCGCACGCACACTGGGTGTGGGTCACTTTGTCAGTCTGTCCTTCATCCTCACCATCATCTTTTGCATGGTGTTCTTCGCCATCGAGCTGTTCTCCTTCGCCACATGGAGCTATTGGCTGCAGTGTGCCGGCGGCAGCGCTCTGCTCACGTTCGTGCTGATGATGGCGCTTGAAAGCTTACGTAAATAGTGTGACCTACCGTGAAGGAAGAAGGGCTGGAATACAGAAAATATGTAGTGGGTGCTGTGGCTTTCGTCATCGTGACGATCTACATCATCCGCCTCTTCACGCTCCAGCTCATGAGTGATGACTACAAGAAGAATGCCGACTCCAATGCCTTCCTGAAGAAAATCGACTACCCCTCACGAGGCATCATCAGCGACCGCAATGGCGAGCTGATGGTGTACAATCAGCCGTCATATGACATCATGGTGATCGAGAACGAGGCGAAGGATCACTTCGACACCCTCGAGCTCTGCCAGACGCTGAACATCACGCGCGAGGAGTTCAATAGTCGCATAGCCGCCATGCGCGACCGTCGTAAGAATCCCGGCTACTCACGCTATACGCAGCAGGTGTTTCTCACGCAGCTCTCCGACCAGGACTTCAGCATCTTCCAGGAGAAGGCGTTCCGCTTTCCGGGGTTCTATGTCCAGCGGCGCAGCATCCGCCAGTATGGTTTCCCCTATGCTGCTCATGTGCTGGGCGACGTGGCTGAGGTGTCGGAGGCCGACATCGAGGCCGATGACTACTACCAGCCAGGCGACTACATCGGCAAGATGGGCGTGGAGCGCTCCTATGAGAAACAGCTGCGCGGACAGAAGGGCGTGCAGATACTGCTCCGCGATGCCCACGGGCGCATTCAGGGCAGCTACCAGAATGGTGCCTTAGACACTAAGCCCGTGCCCGGCAAGAACCTCACGCTGAGCATCGACAAGGATCTACAGGCGCTGGGCGAGCGTCTGCTGGAAGGCAAGATAGGCAGCATCGTGGCCATCGAACCTGCCACTGGCGAGGTGCTGTGCATGGTCAGTTCGCCCAGCTATGACCCACGGATGATGGTGGGACGTCAGCGTTCGCAGAGTCACCGTGAGCTGGGTCAGGACCCGTGGAAGCCCCTGCTCAACCGCAGCATCATGGGTCAGTATCCCCCAGGCTCTACCTTCAAGACCACGCAGGGACTCACTTTCCTCAACGAAGGCGTCATCACCTCGCAGACGGCCTATCCCTGCTACCGCGGATTCATCTATAAGGGACTGCGCGTGGGATGTCACGGTCATGGCTCTCCCCTGCCGTTGGTGCCGGCCATCTCCACTTCGTGCAACGGATATTTCTGCTGGGGTCTCTACCACATGATCAACAATACCAGCAAGTATGGCACCGTACAGAGTGCCATCAATACCTGGCGCGACTATATGGTGTCGATGGGGTTCGGCTATCCGCTGGGGGTCGACCTTCCTGGCGAGAAACGAGGACTCATACCCAACGCACAATTCTATGACAATGCCTATAAGAACGGGTGGAACGGACTGACCATCATCTCCATCGCCATCGGACAGGGTGAGGTCAATGCCACACCACTGCAGATAGCCAACCTCGCTGCCACCATCGCCAATCGGGGATACTTCATCACCCCACATGTGGTGAAGGAGGTGGAAGGCGAGCCTCTCGACTCCATCTATACCACACCTCGCTATACCAAGGTATCGCCTCAGAACTACGATTTCATCGTCAAAGGCATGCGCTCGGCTGCGTTGGGCGGCACCTGCAAGGCTCTCGGAGGCTATGACTTCGCACCCTGTGGCAAGACGGGTACCGCCCAGAACAAAGGTCACGACCACTCTGTGTTCATGGGCTTTGCACCCATGGACTCCGCACGCATCGCCGTGGCTGTCTATGTCGAGAACGGAGGATGGGGAGCCACCTTTGGCGTGCCCATCGGAGGACTCATCATGGAGCATTTCATCAAAGGTCACCTCTCCGAGGCTTCCGAGCGCAGGGCCACGGAGATACAACATAAGCGCATCAACTATGGCACAGGAGACAGGTAAATGAAGAATCCGGATAAACCCAAAGGCGTGCTACGCTCGCTCGACTACTGGACCATACTGATCTATGTCCTACTGTTGGCACTGGGATGGCTCAGCGTCTGCGGAGCCAGCTACGACTATGGCAGCGATACCGACATCTTCTCGCTTTCCACTCGCTCAGGCATGCAGATTGTGTGGATAGGCACGTCGCTCGTCCTGGCACTCTTCCTCCTGCTGCTCGACGACACCTATTATTCCACCTTTGCCTATGTCCTCTTCGGACTGTTGCTCCTGCTGCTCTTCGCCACCATCTTCAATCCGCACACCATCAAGGGCTCACGCTCATGGCTCGTGCTAGGACCAGTGCGAGTGCAGCCGGCCGAGTTCGCCAAGTTCGCCACGGCACTCGCATTGGCCAAGTTCATGTCACGCTATGGCTACGACATCCACAAATGGAAGGACTTCCTCAAGACGCTGGCCATCATCTTCCTGCCCATGATCTTCATCGTCATGCAGCGTGAGACGGGCTCGGCTCTTGTCTATTTCAGTTTCTTCCTCATGCTCTATCGCGAAGGAATGACAGGTTCCGTGCTTTTCACAGCCGTGGCCATGGTTTTCTATTTTGTCGTCGGCATACGCTATAGCGAGACGCTGCTCTTCGACACGCCTACTCATGTGGGACGCTTCGTCGTGCTGCTGGCCATACAGGTGTTCACTTCTATCATGATTGGCGTCTATCAGCGCGACTGGCAACAGGCACTCACAGCCCTCGCTGCCTGCCTCGGCGTGACGCTCGTATGCCTGCTTTTCTCGCTTTATGTCATCCCCTTCAACATCTATTGGATTCAACTTGCCATCAGCGTACTGCTCGTCGCATGGTTGGTGTGGAAGACTGTCACCAGCCGTTTTCGCACATACCTTTGGATAGGCATTTTCTCGCTTGGCTCACTGCTCTTCTTTCATGGTGCCGACCATGCCCTCAACCACATGCTCCAGCCACATCAGCAGACACGTATCAAAGTGCTCCTCGGACTCGAGGAAGACCTCAAGGGAGCCGGTTACAATGTGCACCAGAGTGAGATTGCCATCGGATCGGGAGGACTCGAGGGCAAGGGATTCCTCAACGGCACGCAGACCAAGCTCAAGTATGTGCCTGAGCAGGACACTGACTTCATCTTCTGCACCGTGGGCGAGGAAGAGGGATTCATAGGAGCCGCAGGTGTCCTCGTGCTTTTCCTGGCGCTTATCCTGCGTCTCATTCATCTTGCCGAGCGGCAGGCCACCTCCTTTGCCCGTATCTATGGATATTGTGTCCTCTCGGTCTTCCTCTTCCATGTCTTCATCAACGTAGGCATGGTGCTCGGCCTCACGCCTGTCATCGGCATACCACTGCCTTTCTTCAGCTACGGAGGCTCTTCGCTGTGGGGATTCACTTTCCTCCTCTTCATCTTCCTCGCCCTCGATGCCCGACGTAACTTGGTGCCCGAGAGTTAACCACGACATTCATCAAAATTATCTGCGATATGAAAAACTGGATCTTTGCAGCACTGCTGCTCACACTGCTTGCCTGTAGGGGCAATGCACCGAAAAACGACGAACAACCCGCTGCCGATGCTTCTGACGAGAGCGAGATGGCACTGGAGGAGCAAGGTCACGGAAAAGCCTTCGACGAAGGCGATGCTGAGTGGGAAGAGTATCAGCGCCAAGCTCCTGACGATGAGGAGTTCGCCCTCACTCCACAGCGTCATAAGCGCACCATCGAAGACTATGTGGCTGACTTCGCCCGTCACTATGCCGAGCGCAATGCTGCCTGCCGTGAGGTGGCCAAGGGCAATGTAGGAAAGAAGGAGGGGCAGGTCTTCGTTGAGACCAATGCCGACAAAACTTTCCAGTTGTGTGCCTTCGACAGCTACGTCGCCAGATTCCGTTACTGGAAGAGCGACGACGATGCCGATATCCTCTGTGCCTACCTCAGTGACTGGACCGCCACTGGCCCCGATCGTGAGCGCATGGACTTCTGGTTTATCCGTGACGACAAGGCCATGCCCCTCTCCCGTGAGTTCATGGTGCCCGGCATCAACCTCAATGAGCGCGTAGAGCTCGACGACACGATTGGCGTCTACTATTCCGACTCTCAGACCTACCCCGATGAAATCTATGTCTGGAACGGCACCAACCGCTTCATTCACGAGAATTTCCAGGAGCCAGTAGATTGAGTCTTTCCAGCATTCATCAGTCTGCTTTCATCTCCTTACCACCAACATAAAGATGGTGTCCGCCCGTCTTGATGCGTGAGGGGTCACCCTTTAGTGATGTGATATAGGTATCGGCGGTCAGTGTCCATGTGCAACCGTCGCCCAGCGTGACATTCACTGTTCCGGTTTCAGTTGATATGCTGTTACCGGCAGCATTGGTTATATTGCCGTCGATACATCCCTTGAACGAGGAACCGTCAGCCAGTGTCAGCGTCAGCTCAGAGTCGCTTCCCACCAGGATAGTGCCCTCCAGCTGCTGATGCCTCACGTTAAGTGTCGCTGTATTCTTTGCTCCGCTCCATCCGTCAGCGCATACTGACAGCAGCACCTGCTGAGGATCTTCATTCACCAGCTTCACCCTGTCCAGTGTGATGATGGCATTGGTGTTGGTCACATGAAACAGATGTCCCTGACGGTTGGTCAGCATGCCGCCGTTCATGTTAAAATGTGAGTTGCCACTATCAGCGTCTCCTGAGAACGACTGATAGATCATGATGGCATCAAGGAATTGTGCATGACCGTTGCGTCGTGTGTTGTTTACCGTCATCTGGCAGTTGTTCAGCGTGATGCTGTTCTTGCCCTCTATGCATACACCCTCTGACTGATTTGATATGAGCGTGGCATCCGTCACAGTAACATCGGCAGTAGAGTAGATGACGGGCGAGCCCAGTCCGTTGCTCGTGTAGCTGCCGCCCTCCACCGTCACGATGCCGCCACCACGGTCAGTACGAATAGGTGCCGACGACCTGCCACTGGTGTTCACTGTCAGGTTCCTGGCTTTCATCACTCCTCCGCCTGTAGTCATGATGCCGCCTGAGCCGTCGCCAGTAGTGGTGATCTTAGTATCCTCAACAATGACTGTGGTGCCATCGCCCTGGCCACCGTTTCGACCACTATTCCCGCCATACGAAAAGACGCCGTTGGCACCATTGCCATTGCTGGAAATTGTGCCGCCTTTGATGGTCGTAGTGCTACCGCCTTTGACGAGCACAGCAGCATTCACACCATAGAAGCTGCAGTTGTCACCACCTTCAGAGCTCCCTGTCTTGCTTACTATAGGCTTCGAAAGTACCACAGCCTCCTTGGTCGATACCAGTAGTGCACTCTCATCAGCCTTGTCGCTTTGGTAGGTCTTGCCGACCTCTGTAGCCGCAGCAGTCAGTTCCGTTGCTCCTGCATAGGTGATGTCTGCATGACGGCCCCCAGGCCTTCCCGGTCTCCCCATCCCGCCAGGGCCTCCTGGTCCGCCAGGCCTGTCGCCAGGGCGCTCACCTCTAGGTGGGCGCTGCCTCATCTGTTCATTGGTAACTTGCTTCGTTCCTGTCTGGTCCTCCTGCGCTGCCAGAGTTCCCGAAAGCATCATCATGCCGATAATCAATATCTTCTTCATCTTTGTGTATGATTTGAAATCCGATGCAAAGTTACAATCTCACTATCACACTGCCAAACCTTTTCAGTGAAACGCAAGATTCTTTCAACAAAGCTGTAAATACTTGGCTGTTCGCTCGCTTGAACAGCCACAACACTGCCGTCCTTCCTGTTATTGTTCCCAAGTCATCCAATATGTATTACGAAAAGAAGGAACAATGATAGCGAAAAAACAGCCGGAAGTTTTCTACTTTCGTTTTTTTTTCGTAACTTTGCCCCAACAAAAGCAGATACGGTATGCGGAGCTCTCTTGCAAAGTGTCTGACTTATAGCTGAAAAATAGTTTGAGATTAATTCGGAATATGAAAAAGATTTTTGCCTTTTTGTTGGCTTTGCTGGGACTTAGCACGGCATGCGGCCAGCAAAACTATGAGGAGACCGACGTTCAGGGTTTTGCCGCCCTGGTAGCTGATACCAATGTGGTGGTGCTCGACGTGCGGACGGCGAGCGAATTTGCTGAAGGACATATCGCGAGGGCTGTCAATATCGACTATCGTCAGAGTGATTTCGAAAAGAAGGCCAAGGCTGCCCTGCCTCTCGACAAGAAGATTGCCGTCTATTGCCGCAGCGGAAGACGCTCTGCTGGTGCAGCGGCCCTGCTGGGTGGCGACGGCTACAAGCTGGTGAACTTGAAAGGCGGTATTATCGCCTGGCAGGAGGCCAATATGCCCGTAACGACAAAATAAAAAAGCAATACTATGAAAAGTTGAATGCTCGCAGCCTTCGTTCTATGCTGCGCAGGGCTTCAGGCCCAGACGAAACGCTCGGATGATTTTCGTGCGAAGTATGAGCTGAAAGAGGTGGTGGTGATGAGTCGCCACAACATCCGTTCTCCATTGGTCTCAGGTGGTGCTACCTATATGAGAGTGACGCCATACGAGTGGTTCGCGTGGTCGTCGCCAGGCAGTCAGCTGTCTCTGCGAGGCGGCGTGCTCGAGACGGAGATGGGCCAGTTCTTCCGCAAGTGGCTAGTAGGCGAGGGGCTGCTGCCCGACAACTGCCGTCCGGAGGGCGACGAGGTGCTGTTCTATGCCAACTCACGTCAGCGTACCTTCGCCACGGCCAAGTATTTCTCGGCCGGATTCCTGCCCTTTGCCAATGTGGAGATCACCCACAAGTATGAGGAGGACAAGATGGATCCTCTCTTTACGGCAAAGTTTACGAAGATGAACGATGCCTACCGTCAGCAGATCATAGCCGAGATGCAGACCCTGCATGGCGGCCCTCAGGCGTGGATGCAGTCCGTACAGCCTGCACTGACGTTGCTCGAGGATGTCATCGACATGGCTCATTCGCCAGCAGCTCAGAACGATACGCTCCATTTCCGCTATGACGATACGCAGATTAAGCTGGAAAGGGACGACGAGCCGAGGATGAGTGGCGGCTTCACCCTGGCCAACAGCGTTGCCGATGCCCTCGTGCTGCAGTGCTATGAGAGCGAGAGCATGACCGCCTTTGGACATGAGCTGACTCTGGAGCAATGGCGTGCCATCTGTGGCATCAAGGCAGTGTACGACGGATTGCTTTTCACTGTTCACAGCGCTGCCGTCAACTTGGCCTATCCGCTGGTGAGTCGTATCTACGAGGAGCTGCACCATGAGGGACGTAAGTTCATGTTCCTCTGCGGCCACGACTCCAACCTGGCCAGCATTGGTGCAGCCCTGCGTCTCGTGTACCCAGAGACTGAGCAGGCCATGGAGATACGCACGCCCATCGGCACGAAGCTTGTGTTTGAGAAGTGGAGCGAAAGGCAACCGGAAGGCGACGGCACGTCGGGAATCGGCACTGAGGAATATGTAGCCATCAATCTTGTCTATCAGACTGTCGATCAGTTGCAGGGTCGCACGCTGCTCTCTGTCGAGACGCCTCCTATGGTGTTGCCCGTCACCGTCGAAGGGCTCACGCCCAACAGCGACGGTCTCTATCGCCTTGCCGACCTCGATGCTCGCATGCTGGAGACGATGGCCGAGTACGAAGCCATCGAGGATGTCGTAACTGAAGTCCCCGCTGCCACCATCACCGTCCCTGTCCGCTCCATCCCTCCCTATACGCTCAACGGCATCCAGTCCACAGACAGCACCCGTGGCGTTGTCATTGAGCAGGGGCAGAAAAGCGTAAGGCGGTAGCTCGTTTCAGAACTGCCTGGATTTCAGCCATAGAGCCATCAGGGGGTCGGCAATGGAGTACTCGCCCTCACGACGGATGAGCAGATCATATTCCAGCAGTTTGCGGGCTGCCGACTGCACGGCACTTGCCGACTTCAGACGGTGGCGCTTGATGAAAGCTGCCGAAGTGATGCTCTTTATAGCCTGATGTTCCTCACTGATGGCATAGAGCAGCTCCTTCTGGGCTTCGGTAACGAAAGCCAGCTGCTCGCGAAGCCTGGGTGCACACTCCAGGATATACTCATCAACCAATCGCTTTGTCGACTCCACATCGCAGGTCTCACCCGTCGGAGTGATGTTATAGGCATCCTTCATGATACGCTGCAGATAGAGCGTTACTCCAAGGAACGTCTCGTAGACCAGTCGCACGGCCTCAGGGCTGATGTCCTTCCCTCCTGCCTGGAAGTGCCTCAATGCGAAATCACAGTATTCGCAGAAGGGAATAGGCTCGAGCACCACACTGCGGGCACTCATGAAAAACGGCCGTTTCTCTGAGAAGAACATTTCCTCCATCAGCCTCCGCTGACTGCCTGAGAATACGAAGTTGGCATTGCCTGCCTGCTGGATATGCGTGCGCAACAGGGCTTCTACATTCTTTTCCTGGTATTTTGTCACCTGCTGAAACTCATCGATGACGACAATACAACGGCGGTCGGCACCTTCTATGTATTCAAAGATCTCCTTCAGCGTATATTCGGGCTTGATGATGTCTCCCAGGCGGATGTCGAAGGTAGGAATGTTTTGCACAGGGTCATAGCCAAAACTGCCGCTGAGCGAACGGAGTGTGGCAGTGAAGAGTTTCATCATCCTCGTGCTTCGTTTGGCAATAGTGTCGAAGACCTCAGCACCCAGCAGCTGAACAAACTCTCGGAACGATGAGGTATGCAGGATGTCGATGGTGAGCAGGATGTACTCCTTGCTGAGTTCCTGTTTGTTGAAGCAATGTTCCACCAGTTTGGTCTTACCCATGCGTCGCTGTGACATCAGTACCACATTCTCGCTGCTAGTGAGAAATCTCACCAGCTGTGCCGTCTCTTCTTGCCTGTCGCAGAAATACTCCTCTGGAATGATTCCCGACACGATAAATGGGTTTACGTTCTTTGTCATAGTCCGTTCCTTGTAGTGTGACGGTGCAAAGGTACGCAATCTTTTTCAATTTCCAGCACAATTATCTAAAAAAAATTATGCTGGCAACATAAAAAGGGCGGAAGTTGTGGCAGGGAGTGAGTTGACTACATCGTCGTAGTCAATCCATCACCGACCTGTAGATGAAGCAAGCCCCTCAGGTTCCTTCTTACAGTATCGGGCATACCACTGTTTCTTTTCCGGAGTATCGATCGGGCTGTATTCGGAGATGATACAGCCGGTGAAGAGATCGTCGGCCAGGGCAAGGATGATGTCAGCCAGCTCTATCGTGTCCTCTGGCTCTTTGCCGTCTGGACAGAACAGGCGCTCGCGCTGTATGGCTTCATATCCGTAGATGGCACCTATGATGTTACCTGTGATGGAACCCGTGGA
>JAEEGK010007943.1_pt1 | contig 25191 bp, 16 predicted proteins | sample 8958771 | NCBI WGS metagenome assembly JAEEGK01 (sample SAMN16246547, study PRJNA631951) | gut metagenome | biome: gut microbiome; feature: rumen; material: SC-attached | host: Bos | place: Iran: Karaj | collected 2018-10
CACAATACGATCTGGTGCTTGACTGCACCGACAACTACGCCACCCGTTACCTTATCAACGACACTTGCGTGAAATGCGGCAAGCCCTTTGTATATGGCACCATAGGCGACACCAAAGGTCAGCTGGCGGTGTTCAACTACCAGCCGCCCGCCGCCAACTACCGCACCCTATACCCCAACCAAGCCGCACTAGAGGCGCAGGGCAACCTCAACAAAGGCGTGATGGGCGTTCTGCCGGCCGTCATCGCGTCGCTGCAGGTGAACGAAGCTGTGAAAATCATCACCGGCGTGGGTACTCCTCTCAAGGACACCCTGTTTATGATAGACCTGATGACGAATGAAACAATGCGTTTCAAGTTGAAAGTTGAAAATTGAAAATTGAAATACATTTACAACAAAAAAATCTGACAACTGACTACTAACCACTGACAACTGAAAGAACATGTCTCAATGGAAGAAAGATAGGATTCAGCGCGAGAACGGCGAATGGGTGGATGCCCAGTTCCCGGTGATTGTCTCGGCAAGTCGTAGCACGGACATACCGGCTTTCTACGCCGACTGGTTTTTCCATCGGCTGAAGGTGGGCTATTCCGCTTGGACAAACCCGTTCAACGGTGTTAAGAGTTTCGTGGCTTACCGCGACACACGTTTCATCGTTTTTTGGTCGAAGAACCCTGAGCCATTGCTGCAACATCTTGGCTATCTGAAAGAACGCAATATCAACTGCTACATACAGTACACCCTGAACGACTACGAGGCGGAGGGCTTGGAACGTGGCGTGCCGCCGTTGGCAGAGCGTATCGACACTTTCAAACGTCTGGTGGAACGTCTCGGCAAAGGCCGTGTTATCTGGCGTTTCGACCCTTTGATTCTGACCGACCGCATTTCCATCGACGACCTTCTTACAAAAGTGGAAAATATTGGCAACCAGCTGGTTGGACATACCGAGAAACTGGTGTTCAGTTTTGCCGACATTGCCGAATACAAGAAGGTGAAAGCCAATCTTGACAGAGGCGGCATCAACTACTCGGAGTGGACCAGGGGACAGATGGTGGAGTTCGCACAACGGTTGGTGGAGATGAACCGCGACAACGGCTGGAACTACTGTCTGGCCACCTGCGGCGAGCTTGCCGATCTCGACGGCGTGGAGCACAATAGCTGCGTGGACGACGAGCTGATGATTCGTTTCGCCCACAGCGACAAGGCTTTGATGAAGTTCCTCGGCGTGGAGATCCACGAAGTGGAGAACTCCCTTTTCGGCACGGAGCCGATTCCCGAAAACGCCATAATGCTCGGCGAAACGCAATACGCCATTAAACGCAAGGACAACCGCGACAAAGGCCAGCGCAAGGCCTGCGGATGCATGGTTAGCAAGGACATAGGCGAGTACAACACCTGTCCGCACCTGTGCGAGTACTGCTACGCGAATGCGAGCAAAGAGACGGCTGTCCGCAATTGGAACGAACACAAAAACAATAAATTAGGAGAGACGATAACGGGGAGATAAGAATGTGTGGTTTAATTTGGTTTTGTGCGAAAAAAAGCGTATCTTTGCAAATCAGATAATAACATAAAGAAAATGGCAAAGAAAACAGTTAGTGTTGAGGAGCGCCTCGAAAAACAGCTTTGGAAAGCTGCCGACAAACTGCGTAAAAACATTGATGCAGCGCAATACAAGCATGTGGTGTTGGGGCTTATCTTTCTGAGATATATCTCTGTTTCATTCGAACAGCTATACAACCAATTAGTGAAACAGCAAGCCGACGGAGCCGATCCGGAGGACCGCGAGGAATACGCCGCCGAGAATGTTTTCTACGTGCCGGCCAATGCACGTTGGTCGTACCTTGTCTCGATGGCGAAGAATCCGCAAATCGGCAAGTACATAGATGATGCGATGGATGCCATAGAACGCGAGAACAAATCGCTGAAAGGCGTGCTGCCAAAGGTATTTGCCCGCCCAAACCTCGACCCTACGAGTCTGGGCGAACTGATTGACCTTATCGGCAATTCCACCTTGCAGAATACCAGCACCAAAAGTGCCGACCTGCTCGGGCATGTCTTCGAGTATTTCCTCGGCGAGTTCGCTTTGGCCGAAGGCAAGAAAGGCGGACAATTCTATACGCCGCGAAGTGTTGTGGAACTGTTGGTAAACATGCTGGAGCCGTACAAAGGCCGTGTGCTTGATCCCTGCTGTGGCTCTGGCGGTATGTTCGTGCAGAGCGAGAAATTTGTGAAGGAGCATCAGGGACGTATTGAAAACATCTCCGTTTACGGACAGGAGAGCAACCAGACTACCTGGCGGCTGTGCAAGATGAACCTTGCCATACGCGGCATTGACGCTTCGCAGGTAAAATGGAACACCGAAGGTTCTTTCCTCAACGATGCGCACCGCGATGTTAAGGCCGACTTTGTGATGGCCAATCCGCCGTTTAACGACAGCGACTGGAGCGGTGACCAACTACGTGGCGACGCCCGCTGGCAGTATGGTGTACCGCCCACTGGCAATGCCAACTTCGCCTGGATACAACACTTCATCTATCACCTCGCCCCCAACGGGCAGGCAGGCTTCGTGCTGGCTAAAGGCTCGCTGACCTCCAAGACAGGTGGCGAAGGCGACATCCGCCGTGCGCTTATCGACAAAGGCCTTATCGCCTGTATCGTCAACCTGCCGGCCAAGCTCTTCCTCAACACGCAGATTCCCGCCTGCCTGTGGTTTGTCACTCGCAACCGTCAGAAGAGGGCAGGTGAAATACTCTTCATCGATGCCCGCAATATGGGTCACCTCATCAACCGCCGCACCCGCGAGCTGACCGAGGAGGACATCCACACCATCGCCGACACCTACCACCGTTGGCGCGATGAGTCTAAGGATTATGCCGACGTGCCAGGCTTCTGTGCCTCGGTGCCCGTCAGCCGCGTGGCCGAACTGGACTATGTGCTCACCCCAGGCCGTTATGTCGGCTTGCCCGAAGAGGAAGACGATTTCAACTTCGCCGAACGCTTCACCGCCCTCCGCGCAGAGTTTGAAGAACAGCTCAAAGAAGAGGAACGCCTGAACAAAGTGATACTGGAGAATTTAAGCAAGATAAAATATGAATAGCTTTTGATTATGGGACAATATACTATCAGACAATTAAAGCACTTCAAAGAGTCGGAAGACAAAGTAGAGTTCAAGAAAGCAGAACAGGGTAACTTTGCATACGATGGTGGCACAAAGGCAAAACCAAGTGAAAGACGGAGATGTATACTTGGTTATGTGACTGCTTTTTGCAATGAAGGCGGTGGTAGTTTGGTGATTGGTATGGAGGATGCCTATCCTCACAAGGTTGTTGGCACCAAACAATGCGAAGGCAGATTGGGTGAACTTGAGAGCAACATCTATAGAGATACGCTAATCCGGCCCCATGTATATGAATTATATGAAGACGAAGAGAACAAGACTGGGCGAGTGCTTGTAATTGAGGTTCCTGGTCGTCCAACAGGCAAACTTTTCCGCTTTGAGGACGTACCACTGATGCGTGTTGGAGAGGAGTTGAAACCGATGTCTGATGAGATGATTTTCAGCATTCTCCAGGAACATGAGCCCGACTTTTCGGCTGAGATCTGTAAAGGGATAACAATCAGAGATCTTGACCCTGAGGCTATACGGATAATGAAACAGAAATATGCCCAAAAACAGCAAAATCCTGATTTCTTGACGCTGTTGGATGAGCAAGTATTAAGTGATTTGGATTTGATAAAAAATGGGGCAGTGACGTATGCTGCATTGATTCTTGTAGGACAAGAAAAGATACTAAAAGAACATTTGCCCCAGGCGTCAGTTATATTAGAGTTTAGAAAATCGGAATCTTTAGTTCCGTTTACCAATAGGCAGATGTATTGTCAGCCTTTCTATAAAATGATTGACCTCCTATGGCATGACATCGACTTGCGGAATGATAAAATAGATGTAAATGAAAATTCTTACATATTCAATATCCCCTATTTCAACGAAGAGGTAATTCGTGAGGCCATCAACAATGCGATAGCACATAGAGACTATCGTCGTAATAGTGAAACCGTTATCAAGCAGTATCCACAGAAGATGGAGATAATGAATGCTGGTGGTTTCCCGTTGGGCGTAACCATTGAGAATCTTTTGAGAGTACAAAGTACTCCGCGAAACAGACTACTTGCAGATGTCCTTTCGAAAACCGGTATTGTTGAACGGTCGGGGCAAGGTGTCGATAAGATATATAGAAACACTTTGTCTGAAGGCAAAGATGCCCCTGATTATTCCAAAAGCGATTCTTTCCGTGTAGAATTACATATATCGGCCGTCATTAAAGACAAGGCTTTTGCTATGTTTCTAAATTCCGAACAACGTGATTTGCCTGAGGAAGAAAAGTTATCGGTTTTTGATGTTATTGCTCTTAATGCCATCCGCGAAGGAAAATCCAATACAGTCTCAAAGGATGTGTTGAAAGAATTGATGAAACGGGGCATAATAGAGAAACATGGAAAAACAAGAGGCACCTATTATACCTTGTCAAAGAGCTATTATGAATTCTGTGGAAAAGAAGGTGAATATTCACAGGTAAAGGACTGGAATGCTGTACAGGCATGGCCTGTGATTTTGGCTCATTTCTCCACATTTAAGAAAGCCAAAATGAGGGATTTTGTCAGCATACTTGGGACACACATGTCTCGCAGAAAGATCCGTGTCATTATAGATCAATATGTAGAGCAGCGCTATTTGGCAAAAGAAGGCGCTGGCTCTGGAACAACCTACTTTGTCAGCGAGGAATATATAAGGGATTCTGCAATAATGAACAAGGCTTTAGGGATTGGATTAGAAGAATTAAAAAGAAGGGGAGAGATTGACTAAATGTATTTAAATGTCCAAAAATGGTCCAAAAATGGTTTAAAAACAAGCTCCCAAAGCACGTGATTTTGCTGTATCATTCTAATATTAAGCTTGTTAAAAATGTCCAAAATACGTCCAAAAATAATGGGAAGAGAAACAAATAATGATATTCACTTATTCATTAATTGAAAAGGGCCAAAAAGTGTCCAAAAAACGAAAACAAATAACAAGGAACACTTTTTTAATAACGATTAAATAGGTGAATATCATTTAATTGTAAAAGAACCAAAAAAGGGCCAAAAAGTGTCCAAAAACGGGAATAAATGACAGCAAAAACAGCCCCTTAATCATGTTAAATAGATGGATTTCATTAAATTACAAAAAGGCCAAAATAGGGGCCAAAGAATATAAACAAAGTATTTCGAGAAAAGATAAAATATGAGTACAGAAATGGCAAATCTTATAGTGGCTTGTGCATCGTTGGTGGTGATGGTGGTGACGCTTGTCGTCGCCTGTGTGACATTACGCTTTATGGTCAAGAACAGCAAGGGCTACCTGCGTAGGAAGTTACGCGAGAAGGAAAGACGGTATAACTCTTTGGATAATCTATGCATAACAAGTCCGTTTTCTCCGTTGGCCGGTATTGTGAACAACAGGCATTTTGTGGAGCGTGATAAATTGGAACAAGAGATAGAGGATATCAAAGAAAAGTTGTAATATGAGCGAATGGAAAGAATATAGGTTAGGAGATATTGTTACAATATTAGGTGGATTCGCCTATAAAGGAGAACATATTGGACATGGTGAAGGTTTGTTGCTTGGAATGGGTTGTGTTTCGTTCAAGGAAAAATTTTTGATGTCTGGCGCAAGACCATATGCTGGTGATTGTGCAGAACGTTATTATGCTAATCCTGGTGACTTGGTATTGGCTACTCGACAACAATCTGATAATTTGCCTATTTTAGGTATGCCAGCTATTATACCTCAAGAATTGGATGGGAAGAAATTGATAGTTGGTGCAAATCTGTATCGGGTGTCAAATAACTCTGATTTTAGCAACAAATATTTATATTGGCTGCTTAAATCTAATGCTTACGTGAATCATATTGCGTCATGCAAAACGGGGACAACGGTAAGTATGATTACAAAATCCAATGTTGAGGATTTCGTTTTTAAAGCACCTGAGAAACAGGAAAGAGCTAGGATAGTATCAGTGTTGAGTTCGTTGGATGACAAGATAGATTTGTTGAATCGGGAGAACGCGACCCTCGAAGCCCTCGCCGAAACCCTCTTCCGCCACTACTTCATCGAAACCCCCAACCCCGCATGGAAAGAAGGCAAACTTGGAGATTATGTTATTGAAACAATAGGTGGTGAATGGGGAACAGAGGTACCTGAAGGCGAGAGCAATATGCCAGTACGATGCCTAAGGGGTGCAGATGTTGCAGATTTGAATGATGGGATTGCAACAAGAACACCTCTTCGATATATAAAGCCAAGCAAATTCGAGAAAATTAAGCCGAATAATGGAGATATTATCCTTGAAATATCTGGCGGTACAGATACTTGCTCCACAGGCAGAGTGGCATATATTAATGATTCCGTAAAACACTTGTTTGACTACCCCATTGTTTTTTCTAACTTCTGTAGGTTGTTACGGGTAAAAGAGAAATACATGTACTTTGTTTATTGCTATTTCCGTCACCTACATAAACAAGGTGAATTCTTTAATTTAGAGAATGGCAGTTCGGGAATACATAACTTAAACTACAAGGCCGCTTTATATGATGATTTAGGTTGGCCAGTACCAACAGACAAGAAATTGGTAATAGAATTTGGAGAAAAAGTCAAACCATATTTCGACAAGATAAATGCCAATAAGAAACAAATACTCTCTTTGTCAGCACAGCGAGACGGCATATTGCCCCGCCTGATGAGTGGCGAAGTAAAAATGACAGAATCAAAAATTACAGATAAATACATTTTGTTTAACAATTAATAAACCTCAAATAATATGGGTGCAATTAAAGATTTAATTACAACTTTTGTTGGTGACAAGTTAATTGAACTTATGAAATCCGGCACAAATAGAATTGCAGATGAAATAAGTCAGGTTGCAAATAATAAAATTCTTGAGTACTTGTGTGAAGAATATGAGCGCAACAATAGAACAAAAACTATTTTACATAGAACAGAACCAATTCCTCTTGATTCTTTCTATCAACCATTGTTTTTGAGAAAGGATTTTAATCAGTGGAATGGAAGATTAAATGGTGCGGATACAAAAAGAATAAGTACTGATAGTGTTAGGTCGGTGTTTGAGGAATGTAAAAGTAATTGTTTGACAATTATTGGTACGGCTGGAAGCGGAAAAAGCACTTTGGTGAAATATCTATTTGTTAATACGATAAAAGAAAGATTTAAGATCCCAATTAAAATAGAATTACGTGAGTTAAATAAATATGATGGTAATCTGATTGAATATGTAAAAAATGATATTATTAAATTTTCCGAGATTGCAGTCAATGATATTCTCGTTGAAAAACTATTAAAATCTGGAGAGTTTGTCATTTTTTTTGATGGTTATGATGAGGTGGCAACATCAAGAAAAGAGGATGTTACAAGAGATATATGCAAAATTACAAGGAAATATAATAAAAATAAATATATTTTAACCTCACGACCTTTTGTCAATATAGAAATGTTGGATAAATTTCATAATTATCAAGTATGTGATTTGTCTATGGAGGAAATAAAATCTTTTGTAAAACGACAGTTTGACAAATCGGAGCAAGATTTAGCAAGTAAAATAATTGAGACAATTAATAACGAGGAATCTGCTACATATAAAAGTTTTTTATCCAATCCTTTATTATTGTCAATGTTTATTATAACATATCAAGCAGATTCTAATATACCTCAAAAAAGGAGCGATTATTATAGTCAAGTTTTTAATACATTATATTCCGCTCATGACACAACATCAAAACTAGGCTATTCTCGGGAAAGAAGGTGTAGTTTGAATAAGGAACAAATTATGGAAATACTAAAAAGATTTTCTTTTACGTCTTTTTTTACACATAATTTTTCTTTTTCAAGTGAATATGTTGAGCAACAATTTCTGCGCATAAAAAAAGATCTCGGATTACAATTCTCCAATGATGAATTATTATACGATTTAAAAGTGTCAATTGGTATATTGACACAAGACGGTTTGGATATAACATTTCCGCACAGGTCATTGCAGGAATATTTTGCGGCATTGTTTGTCACATCATTGGCTGATAGCAACAAGCAAAAAGTTTATACTCGTTTGTATGATGCATTATTAAAACTATTTGAGGACTCATCAATATCTGATGACTATCTGAATTTTTATTCATTATTATGCGAAATGGATAAAAATAACTTTTTAAAACAATTAATAATACCATTACTTAATGAGATACAGAATAAGATCCCTTTGTTGAAGGAAGATTCAGAAGTTATAAACTTCTTTATTACACTTCGTTCAATATCTTATTTGATTGATAAGAAGATGAAATCAGAATTTAACAAAGAACATACAAAATACAATAAGCAATTTAGCCTCTACATGAACGAGGAAGAAAGCAAGAAAGTGAAGAAAAATACCTCAGAAATGGCAATGTTTGAAAATGCTAGAAAAAGATTAGCATCTACGGATGTTATCCCATTTATAAAATCATACAATTATAAAGCCATTGTATCTAAAATAGAGAAAGGTATAAGAAAAACTGAAACTATAGATTCTGATTTTATTGATAATTTGTCTTGAGGCTTAAAAAACTTTCTTCGAGGGATCATAAAACCATCGCCGAAGGATCATAGAACCCACATAGAAGGATCGTAGAAGGGAGACCTACAAAAATAGACGAATTATGGCCGTAAAGAGAACTAACACATATAATGGATACAAGCCACCTTTCACGCTGTCGGCGAAGGCAGTGGGTCTGGTGGCAGATATTGCCGCCCAGATGGAGCGGTTTGCCATCCGCATGGAGCAGAGCGATGCCCTGCGGTTGCGCAAGGTCAACCGCATCAAGACCATCCACAGTTCTTTGGCCATAGAGGGTAACAATCTTCGAGAGAGTGAGGTGGCTGACATCCTCGACGGCAAGACGGTGGTGGCTCCCCTCCGCGAGATACAGGAGGTGAAGAACGCCATACGAGTGTATGATGAGTTTGAAAAGCTCGATCCCTTCTCGATGGACGACCTATTGCGGGTTCACGGACTGATGATGTCGGCCTTGACCGACGACGCTGGCCATTTCCGCAATGGAGGCGTAGGCGTCTACTCCGAGATGGGTCTGGTCCACATGGCGCCGCCTGCCGAGCGGGTATATCCGCTAATGTGCGACTTGTTCGACTGGCTGAAGAATGCCGACGACCACCTGCTGGTGCGCAGTTGCGTGTTCCACTATGAGTTTGAGTTTATCCATCCGTTCGTTGACGGCAATGGCAGGATGGGACGGCTGTGGCAGTCGCTTATCCTCGGTCGGAGGAACCCCGCTTTCGCCCATCTGCCGGTGGAGAATATGGTATATGCCAACCAGCAGGTCTATTACGATGCCATCGCCCAGAGCACCAAGCAGGGAGAGTGTAGCCCGTTTATCGACTTTATGCTGGGAGAGATACAAAATGCGGTACAAAGACATAATGGTGAACCCCTGAATGCACCTGCAAACACATCTGTAAATGCACCTGTAAAACTTAGTAAAACACAAACTGCTATTATTGATAATCTAAAGGAGAATCCTCATACTACATACGACGAACTGGCTGCAATTATTAGTGTTGATAGATCAACTATTACGAGGAATATTGCAATGCTAAAAGAAAATGGCATTTTAGAACGTGTGGGTGAGGACAAAAACGGATACTGGAAACTAAACATTTGATAACTATGACCAAGCTGACCGAGGCGGATATTGAGCAGATGACCATTGAACTGCTGGAGGCCAAGGGGTGGAAGCACCTCTATGGGCCGGACATTGCGCCTGACGGTGCCACGCCGATACGGGCGACATTAGAAGAGGTGGTGCTGCGCAGTAAGTTGGAGGCTGCTGTGCGGAGGCTCAATCCATCGCTGCCACAGTCGGTGAAGGAAGAGGCGGTGAAGCAGGTGCTGCGCATCGGTTCGACCGATTTGTTGGCCGACAACGAGGCATTCCATGAATTGCTGACGCTTGGCGTGACGGTGTCGGTGTATGAGGAGGGTGAGGAACGTGGTAAGCAGGTGCGGCTGGTAGACTTCGACGACCCGTGGAACAACGAGTTCACGGTGGTCAACCAATACACCGTCATCGAGAACGGTCATAATCTGCGCCCCGATGTGGTGCTGTTCGTCAATGGATTGCCACTGGTGGTGATGGAGCTGAAGAACGCAGCCAGCGAAGATGCCACCGTCGAGGCCGCCTTCCAACAGATAGAGACCTACAAAGAACAGATACCGTCACTATTCACCTACAATGAAGTTATCGTCATCAGCGACGGTTTGGAGGCAAGGGCTGGTACGCTTTCGTCAGGTATGAGCCGCTTCACGGCGTGGAAGAGTGCCGACGGCGAGACCATCGCCTCGCACCTCGTGGGCGAGCTGGAGGTGCTGGTGTGCGGTATGCTCAACCCCGAGACGCTGCTCGACCTGGTGCGCTCGTTCATCGTTTTCGAGAAAGACAAGCACGAGGACAAAGAAACAGGCCAAATCACCATCAAGACGGTGAAGAAACTGGCCGCCTACCACCAATACTATGCCGTCAACAAGGCCGTGGAATCAACCTTACGCGCTACGGGTATCAACAGCAAACTGCCCATGGCCGCCGAGTCGCCCGCCAACTTCGGTTTCAAGACCGTCAAAGAACAGGCCGAGGGTGACCATAGGGCTGGCGTGGTGTGGCACACGCAGGGTAGCGGTAAATCGCTGTCGATGGTGTTCTACACGGGCAAAATAGTACAACGGCTGAACAACCCCACGGTGGTAGTTATCACCGACCGCAACGACCTAGACGACCAGCTATTCGATACTTTTGTTTCCTCGAAACAACTTCTAAGGCAAACGCCCGTGCAGGCCGAGAGCCGCGATCACCTAAAGCAGTTGCTGGCCGTACAGTCAGGTGGTGTGATATTCACCACCATACAGAAGTTTCAGCCAGAGAAGGGCTACAATATCTACGACCGCCTCACCAATCGTACTAACGTGGTGGTGATAGCCGACGAGGCACACCGCACACAATATGGTTTCAAGGCCAAATCCGTAGAGGTGAAGAACGAGGCCGACGAGGTGATAGGCTCGGAAATCAAGTACGGCTTTGCCAAGTATCTGCGCGACGCGCTGCCTAACGCCACCTATATCGGCTTCACCGGCACGCCCATCGAGCTGAGCGACAAGAACACACCCGCCGTCTTTGGCAACTATATCGACGCCTATGACATCGCCCAGGCGGTGGAAGACGGCGCCACAGTGCGCATCTTCTACGAGAGCCGCCTAGCCAAAATAGAGTTGAGTGCCGAAGGACGCAAGTTGGTGGAAGAGTTGGACAAAGAGCTACAGGTGGAGGACATGAACGATGTGCAGAGGGCCAAGGCGAAGTGGACGCAGTTGGAAGCCCTCATCGGCAGTCCTAACCGCGTGAAGAACATCGCCCGCGACATAGTCGACCATTTCGAGGCTCGGCAGCAGGTGTTCGAAGGCAAGGCGATGATTGTGGCCATGAGCCGACGGATAGCCGTGGAGCTCTACGACGAAATCATCAAATTACGCCCCGAATGGCACAACGACGACCTGCGCAAGGGAACATTGAAGGTAGTGATGACTACCTCGGCCTCCGACGGTCCTGCCATCGCCAAGCACCACACCACCAAGGCCGACCGTCACACGCTGGCCGACCGTATGAAAGACCCCGACGACGAGCTGAAACTGGTGATAGTACGCGATATGTGGCTCACGGGCTTCGACGTGCCCTGCCTGCACACCCTCTATATCGACAAGCCCATGCAGGGGCATAACCTGATGCAGGCCATTGCCCGCGTGAACCGCGTCTACAAGGATAAGCCTGGCGGACTGGTGGTGGACTACCTCGGTATCGCCTCCGACCTCAAGGCAGCGCTGTCGTTCTACTCCGACGCCGGCGGCAAAGGTGATCCCACACAACAGCAGTCACAAGCTGTGGCGCTGATGCAGGAGAAACTGGAGGTAGTGGAGCAGATGCTGCACGGCCTCGACTATAAGCAATACTTCACCGCCGACACCGCTGGCAAACTGTCGTGGATACTTAAAGCCGAAGACTTCATCCTTGGGTTGGATGACGGCAAAAAACGCTATGTCAACGAGGCGACTGCCTTGGAGAAAGCCTTTGCCTTGGCCATACCCCATGAGGAGGCGATGGAGGCAAAAGACGAGGTGGCTTTCTTCCAGGCCGTGAAAGCACGTTTGTGCAAGTTTGACGCAAAGGGCACTGGCAAGACCAATCAGGAGATAGAGACCACCATCCGGCAGGTGATAGACCAAGCGCTGGTATCGGAACAGGTGATAGACCTCTTTGATGCAGCAGGCATCAAGAAACCCGACATCTCCATCCTCTCCGAGGAGTTCCTGATGGAACTGAAAGGGATGGAACACAAAAACATCGCCCTTGAAGTGCTGCACAAATTGCTAGAAGGGGAGATTAAGTCGCGCTCCAAATACAACCTTGTCGAGAGCCGCACGCTGATGGAGATGCTCGACGGCTCCATCACGCGCTACCATAATAAAATAATCTCCGCCACAGAAGTGATTGACGAACTTATCAATCTGAGCAAACAGATTGTAGCGAGCGACAACGCGGCGCAGGAAATGGAACTGGAACAGTACGAATACGCATTCTACACTGCCGTAGCCAACAACAACAGTGCCATTGAATTGATGGGCAAAGACAAATTGCGCGAGTTAGCCGTGGTGCTTACCAAGACCATACGTAACAGCGCCTCCATCGACTGGGCCATCAAAGAGAATGTCCGAGCCAAGATGAAGGTGGCGGTGAAACGTCTGCTGCGCAAGTATGGTTATCCGCCCGATATGCAACTATTAGCCACAGAGACTGTTCTAAAACAGGCGGAACTAATAGCGAATGAACTGATAAAAAATGACAAACAACAAAATGTTTTTTAGTATATTTGCAGCATGGAAGAAATACAAAACGAGAAGATTTTTTCACTTGAAGAGATTGATTATGCGCGTTTTTGGGGCGCTAACGACAAGATGCTGGACTTTGTGCGGATGCTGTTTCCAAAGTTGAAACTGGTGGCACGCGGCGAGATGCTGAAAGCCATCGGATCGGAGGAGGATATCGCATGGTTCGACGGCAAGCTGCAGGCGATGATGACCTACTACCAGAAGTTCGGCCGTATCACGGAGAATGCTATCATGGGCATCATGGAAAGTGGCGGCGGAAGTCCCGAGGCAGAGGTGAGCGACGAGGTACTGGTACACGGCCGCAACGGTCTGCTTATCAAGGCTCGCACCCCCAACCAACAGCGGCTAGTACGGAGCGTCTACGAGCACGATATGGTCTTCGCTATCGGCCCCGCAGGTACCGGCAAGACCTATACAGCGGTAGCGATGGCAGTACGCGCGCTGAAGAACAAGGAGATACGCCGCATCATCCTCACACGCCCCGCCGTAGAAGCCGGAGAGAACTTAGGTTTCCTTCCGGGCGATTTGCGCGACAAGCTAGACCCCTACCTGCAGCCCCTCTACGACGCCCTGCGCGACATGATACCACAGCAGAAACTGCTCTCCTACTTGGAAGACAACACCATCGAGATAGCGCCGTTAGCCTTCATGCGCGGCCGAACATTAGACAACGCTTTCGTCATCCTCGACGAGGCTCAGAACGCCACCTCGGCACAGCTGAAGATGTTCCTCACCCGCATGGGACGCAACGCCAAGTTTGTCATCACCGGCGACCTGACTCAGGTGGACCTCCCGCGCCACCAACAGAGCGGCCTGCTGCAAGCCACCCAGATACTGAAAGAGGTGAAAGGCATCGAGATTATCCAACTGGACAATAGCGATGTGATTCGCCATCGGCTGGTGACGGATATTATTAAGGCATATGATGGAGTGAAAGGGAGTGAGAAGGAGTGAAAGGGAGTGAAAGGACAATAGCATTAATCTATGATTACCTATCCTAATTGCAAAATAAACCTGGGACTTCATGTGGTGGGCAAGCGGCCGGACGGGTACCACGACTTGGAGACCATTTTTGTTCCCGTGCACGATTTATCCGACACCCTGGAGATTGTGGAGAGCGATAACCTGCAGATGGTGCAGGAAGGTATCGTGCTCGACAACGCTCCCGAGGACAACCTATGCACTAAGGCTTGGCGGTTGCTACACGAAGAGTTTGACATCCCCACGGTGAGCATCCGACTGCAAAAGGGCATCCCCTTCGGTGCCGGCCTCGGAGGAGGCAGCAGCGATGCCGCCTTCACGCTGAAAATGCTCAACGAGATGTTCGCATTGCGGCTCACCGACAGCCAGCTGGAGCAACGCGCTGCACGACTGGGTGCCGACTGTGCCTTCTTTATCAAGAACCAACCTGCCTACGCCACCGGCATCGGAGACAAGCTGGAGCCGATTGAGTGGAATATGAAAAGCGAAAAGTGGAAAGTGATTATCGAGATTCCGGAAGGGGAGCATGTGTCGACAAAAGAAGCCTACGGAGGACTGAAACGCGACCTTTTCGGCACGGTGCGTCCCAACCTACGGGAGGTCGTGAAGCGACCCATCGAGGAGTGGCGCAGCCTTATCGTCAACGACTTCGAGGCTTCGGTATTCCCTGCCCATCCTGCCATTGCCGCCCTCAAAGAGGAGATATACCGCCGCGGTGCCCTCTACGCCTCAATGACCGGCAGCGGCGCCGCCGTCTTCGGTATCTTCCCTCGATAATTTTTTTCATTCCAATGTCAGATTTCGGTTTCATGAGGGGTAATGTATAGATGTATGAACCCACATGAGCCATTCACCGTTTTTCTGCGCAGCCACTCCAATCTCATCTGGAGCATGTGCCGCGATGCCTCACACGGCAACTGGGAGCAGTGCCGAGATTTGTTTCAGGATGTGTCGTTGCGACTCTGGCAACATTTCGACGAGCTACGTCCTGACGCCCAGCCACACGAAAGAAAGGCCTGGGTGGAATGGCAGACGCGCCATGTACTGGAACATGCTGGACGGCGGCAAAGACCCGAACCCCTAAGCGAACTACCGGAACAAGTCGACGGAGACGCTTTGGTCGATGTCGAGATCCGCACACTCATCAACGACCTGTTGGTGCAGATGCAGCCCGACGAACGGCAGTTGGTGCAGATGCGTCTGGAGGGGTATTCGGCCAACGAGATTGCCAAAGAGATGGGGCTCAGTCGCGACGCTGTGTATCAGCGTATGCACAGGGCATTGGCGAAAGCCCGCAAGGTGTTGCTGATATTGTTTTTGTTGCTTGTGGCCAGCTCCATCGCCGTCGCCGTGGTGCCCTCATGGCGACAGCGGGTTTTCGGTGGTAGCAAGCCGGAGACGACGGACACGATCCCTGTCAGTGTTCCTGCTCCGGTCTCTCCTACCCCACTTTCGGACGCTGACACCACCAAAGAGGCTGTCGTCACCCATCACACTTGGGTTCCGCCGAATCCCATTCCCCACCTCGTCGCTATCGCCGACACATCGCTGCCCATTCCTCTGCCGAGTTACGACGAGCCTTGTGGTTGTCCGAAAGGCTATCGCAAAAAGCCTCAAAGTGACAGCATCGACGACCTTTCCGACCCTTGTGAGCCTATGCCAGACGACCTGCCGGAGGTAACCATCATGGTGGTAGGAAACAACATTGTGGTGGAAGGTGTAGACAATGAGACCGTTGATGTCTTCGACGCCCGAGGGCGGCTGGTGGCCACAGCGCGGTGCAACGACCATTGCATGCTCACCCTCGGGATGCAGGACCATTCCTATTCCCCAACCACTACTTCAGGCACCAACGCCTATTGGGTACAAGTGGGAGACCGCCCGCGGCAGCAGGTCTTCATCAAGCAACTCCCCCGAGGGAATCCGACACATCCTATCCCTGCCTCAACCCAGCGGATACTCATGTTCTAAACGATATCATCTAAATCTTTTTTCTCATCCGATGTCAAATTTTGGGTGTTAGGGGTGTATTATATTTGTAGAAGAACATGAAAACATCAATTAAAACCCACAAACCATGAAACACCACATCATCAAATCCCTCGCTGCCTTTTTGGTGGCGGCAAGCCTGCCAACCGTTGCTTCCGCTCAGTATTTTGAATCGGACGGTATCGTCTACGGCATCACATCCGGGCAGACCGTCGAAGTGTTGTCGAACTATTATCTGCACAACACCCCCTACAGCGGCTCCATTGTCATTCCACAGACGGTGGAATATGACGGCAACACCTACACAGTGACGGCACTGGCTGAAACTGCTTTCGAGAGTTGCACCACCATGACCAGCCTGACTCTTCCGCCAACCATCCGCAGCATCGGGTCGCATTGTTTCTACAACTGCACATTCACGACGCTGCAGCTGCCCGACTCGCTGCGTACCATAGGCGACAACGCTTTTCTATATTCCTGCGTTACGTCGCTGCACCTACCGGCCTGCTTCGAGGGGTATGGCGAGTGCGCGTTCTGGGCGCGGAACCTGGCCTCCGTCACGGTGGACGAGGGCAATCCACGCTTCCGCTCCATCGACGGCTGGCTATACAGCAAGGACAGCCTGACGCTCTGTGTGGTGCCCGTCGCGGAGACCGGTACTATCAACGTGCCGTCTTATGTGCGGCATATCGGCCATCAGGCCTTTAGCTTCAACAGCCGCGCCACCTCGGTGTCGCTGCCCGAGGGGCTGGTCTCCATCGGTGACTTCGCCTTCAACTGCTGCTCGAAAATCAACAACGTGGTCGTTCCCTCGACGGTGACGCGCATCGGCCTCTGCCCCTTCTCCTACTGCCCGCAGCTCACCAACCTCAGCATCGCCAGCGGCAACAGCCATTATGTGATGGACGGCCTGATGATTTACAGCGCGGGCTACGACACGCTGGTCTCCTGCCACAAGTCGGGAACCACCGTGACGCTGAACCCCAACGTGAAAGTCCTCGGCGGCTTCGAGAACAACACCTGGGTGAGGAACATCGACATCCCGGCGGGGGTGACCGACATCCTCGACAACTGCTTCAACGGCTGCGCCATCACCACCATCGCGCTGCCGGCGCACATGAATTCGATAGGCCGTTTGGCCCTTGCCACCAACGACAAGCTCACCCACGTCACCATGCCGCAGACGCTGCGCTCGATGGGCGAGAAGGCCTTCGAGTGGTGCATGGGGCTCACCTCCATCGTTATCCCCGACTCGCTCCGCGTCATCCCCAAGGAGGCTTTCAACTCGTGCATAAGACTCGGCTCCATCACATGGAACAACGACGTTGAGGAGATTGGCGACTATGCTTTCTGGGCATTGTCGCAATATAGTTCAACTCATATCACTAATCTTGACCTCCCGGCATCGCTGAAGAAGGTCGGCGATTGCGCTTTCGGTGCATGCACCAACAATCTGCGCTCGGTGACCTTCCACGGACAGGTGGACACCCTGGGCACCGCTGTTTTCGAGAGCGCCAACATCCAAAAGATACGCTTCACTGGCGGCTTGCCCCCTGCCATCAAGGGTGAAGGCCCCCTCTACATGATAGGCCGGATTGATACCATCGCCATTTGTGGCCACCTCGATACCTGGCTGGCCGACAGCTACTGGCAAGAATTTGCCGACCGCTACGTCGAGGACTGCAACCTGGGCATCGGCGACCCCGACGTGGAGAACATCAACATCTACACCCTCGGTGGCCGCATCATTGTCGAGGGAGCCGATGGTGAGACCGTCCGCATCTATGACATCACCGGCCGTAGCGTCCGCAATAAGGCATTGCACACGGGAGTCTATATAGTGAAGGTCGGCGACCGTCCGGCGCGGAAAATCGTAGTAATGAAGTAAGCATTAGAAGGGCATGTGAAACGATACGAGGTATCGACCACCATACGATACGAGGTATCGATTGGCATACGATACGAGGTATCGATACCCATACGATACGAGGTATCGTTTTAAGATTGAAAACTCACTCTTTAAAAACAAATTCAATATGACACACAACATCATCAAATCCCTCGCCGTCCTCGCCCTGGGCGCAATGCTGCTGACGGGCTGCGAGAAAGACAAAAACATCGATGATCCGGCCCAGACAGAGACGACAGACCCCTTCGATGCCAACGGTGCCAGCAAGGCGCTCTTCTCGGTGGCGGCGAACAGGCAGGTGCGCATCTCGCGGGGCAACCTGCAGTATCAGGCCTCGACCGACACCTGGCGTTTCGCCGAGAGGCAGTATGAGGTGATGGGTGCGGCCAACACCCAAGGCTCTCCAAGCAACGAAGGCTGGATTGACTGTTTCTGCTGGGGCACCAGCGGATGGGAGAGCGACGCCAACGCCTATCAGCCGTGGTCCATCAGCGTGGACGGTGCCGACTATCAACCCGGTGGCAACTGGCAGAACGGGCTTTTCGGCGATTATGCCAATGCCGACTGGGGAGTGTACAACCCTATCTCTAACGGTGGCAACCAGACAGGCATGTGGCGAACGCTGAAGAATACGGAGTGGGCTTACCTTTTCGGTGGCGGGAAACGAGTCAACAGGTGGGGACGGGCCTCTATTGAAGGTCGTTACAACGGCATCATCCTCCTGCCCGACGAGTGGACGGCTCCCGAGGGTATCGACTTCTCACCCGCACTTGTCGGCTTTGTTTCCAATGCCTACACTCTGGAACAATGGGAGCGTATGGAGGCGGCAGGTGCCATCTTCCTGCCTGCCGCGGGATACAGGGAAGGGACTGCTTACGGCACACAAAATGAATTTGGAGCCTACTGGTCCGTCTCTCCCCTCAACGCCGATTATCCTGATTGCGCTCTCAGTCTCATCTTCAACGAAAACGAGCTCCATTGCAATGCCGGCGTCAGTCGCAGCTACGCTTTTTCGGTGCGATTGGTGCAGGACATATAAAATTTTTTTTCATATTTTTGCACCTCCGATGTCAGATTTTGGTGTCGGAGGTGTATTATATTAGTAGATGAGCCGTCATAGTGCATACACGGAATTGCTGCAGCGCCACCGGAAGATGGTGTGGCGTCTGTGCTGGAAGTATGCCCGTGGCCATTATGACCGCTGTTGCGACCTGGTGCAGGAGGTTTCCATTGCTTTGTGGATTCATTTCGACGACCTACGACCTGACACGTTACCCGAAGAGGAACGTGCTTGGGTCCACTGGTGGGCCCGTTCCGTGCTCGACCTGCAGCGACGCAAAGAGCGTCCGTCGCTGCTCCCGTTGACCACCGTGGCCGACACTATGGCTGCCGACAACCCTCTGGCGCAGCAGGAAGAGATGGAGCACCTGATGGCGGCCCTCAGTCCTGAGGAACAGCGTTTGGTGAAATTGCACATCGAGGGTTACCGTTCCCGAGAGATTGCCGAGATGATGGGCCTCGGCCGCGATGTCGCCTACCAGCGTATCCACCGTGCACTAGTGAAGGCCCGCAAGGCGATGCTGGTGGCATTTCTGTTGCTTGTGGCCACCTCCATCGCCATTGCCGTGGTGCCGTCGTGGCGGCAACGGGTCTTCGGCAGTGGCGCGGCTGAGGAGGGAGGTGCAATCCCCGTCAGTGCCCCGAAGCTGCGCTCCTCCACCCTGCCTACGCTTGTCGACAGTGTCTGTGCGATAACTCCCGTGTCCAAGAGAGAGGTCAACTGGGAGTATGTGGGTGTAGGACTGGAGGGATGGTCCGTCACTTGGTGCCGCAACGACAGTTCCATCAGCTATACCCGCACCCCCGGTGGCCTTATCGCCACAGTGCCACGGGCTTTCGTGGAGAACGACACCTTAAAAATCGACAGTATGAATATTTCATTGAAACGGACCGCTACGACGGCGGCCTTGATGGCTTTGGCCACCGCCCCCCAGGCGCAGGTGGCGTACGATTTCCAGTCGGTCACCCCGCAGGGCGACACCCTCTTCTGCACCGTCACCGACTCGGCGCAGCACCATGTCAGCGTGCGCGGCGACGAGAGCGTGTGGAATGCACCCTACATCCACTACAACGACACGCTGGTCATTCCCTCCTCGGTGGAGCACAACGGCGTGCAGTTCACCGTCAGTGCGCTGGGCGACAGTGCCTTCTACAACCACGGCGAAATTACGGCGGCGGTCATACCAGTCTCCGTCACCGCCATCGGAGGGATGGCCTTTGCCAGTACCGGAATCAACGAACTTGTGGTACCCGACAGTGTGAACACCATAGACGCCAAGGCATTCGGTCTCGTTCCCAATGTCATCTACCACGGCGCTGCCACCGGTGCCCCGTGGGGAGCCTTGACGGTGAACGGATTTGAAGAGGACGGCCTCTTTTATCTGGACAGCAGCCGTACCGCCGTCACCGCCTGCCGGCCATGGGTGACGCAGGCGGTGCTGCCAGCCTCGGTACGCTCCATCGGTCGCTACGCCTTCAGCCTTAGTCAGCTGGAAAGCATCACCCTGCCGGAAGGGTTGGAAACGATAGGCAACTCGGCTTTCCAGAGTTGCAGCCGGCTGGGCTCGGTGGTCATTCCCTCGACGGTGACGGAAATCGGCCGCTATGCCTTCTACAACGCCTTCCGTACCAGCAGCGAAGCCACGGTGACCATCGCCGACGCCGAATGCAGTATCGGGCAAGGAGCATTTTGCTATAGCAACATGAGTGCCATCGACCTCGGCAGCCGCGTCACCTCCATCGGGCAAGATGCCTTCGCCTCGCTGGGCCGCACCGACTCCATCATTGTGCCCAACAGCTGCACCTACCTCGCCGCCCGTGCCTTCTGTTACAACTACTCTGGTTGCCTGAGGAAGGTACATCTGCCCGACAATCTCGACACTATCCGCGACGAGCTGCTGCACGGCTGCACTGGGCTGGAGGAGGTGAACATCCCGCAGTCGGTGGTCTATATCGGCGAGATGGCCTTGGCCGAGTTGTTCAGTGTAATGGAGCTCACGCTCCCCGCCGGTCTCACCTATATCGGGCCGTGGGCTCTTGGCTCCTGCACGAACATCAGTGAGATGACGAGCCTCGCCGTAGTGCCACCGCAAGCTTGTGACAATTCGTTCGAAGACCTGAACGCCAACCTTATGCTCACCGTGCCGTGCGGCAGTGTGGAGGGCTACCGCACCGCCCCCTACTGGGGGGATTTCCAGAATATCTACGACGACTGCGAGGCTGTGCCCGAAGTGGAGCCTTCCGAGGTAATCATCAAGGCCAGCTGGCGCCGCATCATCGTCGAAGGTGCCGAGGGCGAGGTGGTGACGGTCTATGACGCCGAAGGCCGCCAAGTGACCGACGCCATCGGACGAGCCCAATGTATCCTGCGGGTACCCGATGCGGGCCTCTATCTGGTGAAGGTCGGCAAGAGGCCCGCCGTGAAGGTCGTCAGCCGGTAAATGGAAAAAAAATTTGGCCATGTGAAATATTGTTTGTAATTTTGCAACTTCAAAAACAGACATTCAAGCGATCAAACATTCAAACAATATTATTATGGTAGATTACAAGAAAATCGGTCTCGTGAATACTCGCGAGATGTTCAAGAAGGCCGTCAATGGCGGCTACGCCATCCCCGCCTTCAACTTCAACAATATGGAGCAGATGCAGGCCATCATCCAGGCTGCAGTGGAGACCAAGAGTCCCGTCATCCTGCAGGTGAGCAAGGGGGCCCGCGACTACGCCAACCCGACCCTCCTGCGCTACATGGCCGAAGGTGCTGTCGAGTATGCCAAGGAACTTGGCTGCCCCAATCCTCAGATTGTGCTGCACCTCGACCACGGCGACAGCTTCGAGACCTGCAAGAGCTGCATCGACATGGGCTTCAGCAGCGTGATGTACGACGGCAGCGCTCTGCCCTATGAGGAGAACATCAAAATTTCCCGTCAGGTGGTGGAATATGCCCACAAGTACGATGTCACCGTCGAGTGCGAACTCGGTGTGTTGGCCGGTGTCGAGGACGAGGTAGCCTCGGAAGTGAGCCACTACACCAAGCCCGAGGAGGTGATTGACTTCGCCACCCGCACCGGTTGCGACTCGCTGGCCATCTCGATTGGCACCTCGCACGGCGCCTATAAGTTCAAACCCGAGCAGTGCACCGTCGACCCCCAGACCGGCCGTCTGGTGCCTCCTCCCTTGGCCTTCGACGTCCTCGAGGCCGTCGAGAAGAAACTCCCCGGCTTCCCCATCGTGCTCCATGGCTCCAGCTCTGTGCCTCAGGATGAGGTCGACACTATCAACGCCAACGGTGGCGCCCTGAAGGCCGCCGTCGGCATCCCCGAGGAACAGCTCCGCAAGGCCGCCAAGAGCGCCGTCTGCAAGATCAATATCGACAGCGACAGCCGCCTCGCCATGACCGCCGCCATCCGCAAGCACCTCGCCGAGCATCCCGACCACTTCGACCCGCGTCAGTACTTGAAGCCTGCCCGCGAGAGCATGAAGAAGATGTACATCCACAAGATCGTCAACGTCCTCGGCTCCAACGACAAGCTCTAATCTAAAGCAGACAGCGGTTAGCTGTCAGCAGTCAGCGAAAAAGGCTCCACAATCGTGGAGCCTTTTCTTTTTTATGGCTATTTGCTGACCTCTGACTGCTATTCGCTTACGATGACGAACGGCAAGCGGGCTTGGAGGCCTTCAGTCTCGGTGACGTAGAGCACATCCTGTTCTATGCGGGAAAGGGGGCGCAGGACAGTGCGCTCGGCCTGCGTGCCAGTCTTCCACAGCCAGGCCATGCGCATCTTGGCGAGCAGCGAGAGGTCGTCGTCGCTGCCTTCGCCGAGGAGTTCGGAGAGTTGCGTCCAGGTGTCTTTCTCCTTGGGATATTCCTTGACTTTGTAGTCGCTCACCCCGCCGCGTTCGGCGGCAATGCGGATAGCGAGGTCGATGCCGCCGAGGGTGTCGACCAGGCCGATGCCAATGGCGTCAGCGCCCGTCCAGACACGGCCACGGGCAATCTTATGCACCTCGTCGTAACTCATGTGGCGTCCTTCGGCCACACGTCCCACAAAGATCTTGTAGAAGTCCTCCACATTGCGCTCCATCATAGCCATGGCTGCGGGCGACAGCGGCCCATAGACGGTGAGGCCGGTGGCGTTGCGGTTGGTGCAGACGGTATCGGCGTTGACGCCCAGTTTCTGGCGCATCAACTTGCCGAGGTTGGGGATGGTGCCAAAGACACCGATGGAGCCCGTGATGGTGGTGGGCTGCGCCACGATGACGTCGGCCATGCAGCTCATCTCATAGCCTGCCGCGGCGGCGAGGTCGCCCATGCTGACAATGACGGGCTTCTTCGCCTTGGCGGCCATGACGGCGTGTGTCATGCTCTCGCTGGCTGTAGCCTGTCCGCCGGGCGAATTGACGCGCAGCACGATAGCCTTCACGTCGTCGTCCTTGACAGCCTGCTGGAGGGCCTTGACGATGTCGTCGCCAAAGACACCTTCGTCGAAGCCCTTGGCCGACCCATCCACCACATTGCCCTCGGCATAGATGACGGCGATGGCCTCCTTGGCCTTGTTGGGGGTCTTCTTCACGTTGACGGCATATTTCTCCAGCGCCAGCAGCTGTTTGCCGTCATATTCTTCTTTGAGCATCTGCTTCACGTCGGCCTCGAAGCAGAGTGTGTCGACCAGACGCGACGCCCGTGCGTCGTCGGCCAGATAACCCTTCAGGTCGTCGGCCACAGCGTTGACCTCAGCTACCTCCATGCCGCGACCGGCGGCGATGGCGGCGGAGGCGGTGCGCCAGATGCTGCCGATGTAGGCGCGTATCTGCTCACGGTTGGCGTCGCTCATGTTGTTGCGGATGTATACCTCGCCGGCGCTCTTATAGGCGCAGCTCTCGGGGCGTATCAACTGCATCTCCACGCCCAACTTGTCGAGCAGGTCCTTGTAGTACATCACCTGAGCGCCCATGCCACGGAAGTCGACCATGCCGCTGGGGTGCAGACACACCTTGTCGGACAGAGAGGCCACATAGTAGCCGCTCTGCGAGTAGGCGGTAGCATAAGACACCACCGGCTTGCCCGAGGCCGCAAATTCCTCAAGGGCGGCGCGCAACTCAGTCAGCGAGCCCCAGCTGACGCCGGGCATTCCGTTATCCTTCAGCCAAATGCCCTTCACCTTGCCGTCGGTGGCGGCGGCACGGATGGCATTCACGGCATCGACCAGGCCGACGCCTTTCGTCTCGCCGAACGAGGCCCGCAGGCCCGTGGCGGAGCGGTCGCCGTTGATTTTACCGAGGTCCACCGTCAGAAAGGTGCCCTCCTTGACCACCGTGGCGTTCTCGCTGTCCATCGAGCTGAGCGAGATAACCATGGCAATCATCATAATGAACATAAGCAGTCCGCTGAGGACCGACACGACGACCACGCCCAGCGCCGAGGCGAGCAGGGTCATCCCAAAAGTCAGGGGTTTTCTTTGCTTTTCCATGTTTATTCTATTCCTTTAAGTGTTAGACTGATTCTGTGACGGCGCAGGTCCACCTCGAGCACCTTCACCCTCAGGTGCTGGTGCAGGTGCACCACCTCGGAGGGGTCGTTCACGCGGCGGTTTGCCATCTGGCTGACATGCACCAGGCCGTCCTGATGCACGCCTATGTCGACGAAGGCGCCGAAAGCGGTGATGTTGGTCACGATGCCGGGCAGCACCATGCCCTCCTTGACATCCTCGATGCGGGTGACGTTCTTGTCAAACTCGAACACCTCGAACTTGGCCCGGGGATCGAGGCCGGGCTTCTCGAGCTCCGCCATGATGTCGCGCAGAGTGGGCATACCGCAATCGTCGGTGACAAAATCCTCCAGCCGTATCTTCGAGCGCAGCTCCTTGTCCTTCATCAGCGACTGGACATTGGAGCCCACCGACCGGGCCATGCGCTCCACCAGTGCGTAACGTTCGGGGTGCACGGCACTTCTATCTAAAGGATTCGCACTCTCGCGCACCCGCAGGAAGCCGGCGCACTGTTCGAAAGCCCTATTGCCCAAGCCCTTGACTGAATGCAGCGCCTCGCGCGAGGTGAAGGCACCGTTCTTGTCGCGGTGCGCCACTATCTTGTCGGCCAGGGCGGGGCCGATGCCGCTGACGTAGCTGAGCAGTTCGCGGCTGGCGGTGTTGAGCTCGACGCCGACGCTGTTGACGCAACTCTCCACGGTGTCGGCCAGGCTCTCGGAGAGCCTCTTCTGGTC
>JAEEGK010007945.1_pt1 | contig 25175 bp, 13 predicted proteins | sample 8958771 | NCBI WGS metagenome assembly JAEEGK01 (sample SAMN16246547, study PRJNA631951) | gut metagenome | biome: gut microbiome; feature: rumen; material: SC-attached | host: Bos | place: Iran: Karaj | collected 2018-10
AGGAAATCATTGCTAACGAGAGTCAGGAGCGTATGGGCTTGCTCATCGATGAGAAGCATATTGAGCATGTCAGAAAAATTGCTGAGCGCGAGCGTGCTCCACTGTATGTGGTTGGTGAGACCACTGGTGATGCCCACTTCTCGTTCAAGCAGGGCGATGGTGTGAAACCATTCGATCTTGATGTGGCTCAGATGTTTGGTCACTCACCCAAGACTATCATGAAAGATAACACTGTAGAGCGCCACTACGAGGACGTGACCTACAGCCAGGATAAGATTAACGAATACCTGAACCGCGTACTCCAGTTGGAGGCTGTAGCTTGTAAGGACTGGTTGACCAACAAGGTGGACCGTTCTGTAACAGGTAAGATTGCCCGTCAACAGTGTCAGGGTGAGATTCAGTTGCCTCTGAGCGACTGTGGTGTTGTTGCCCTTGACTATCGTGGCGAGAAGGGTATCGCTACAGCACTTGGTCATGCACCTCAGGCCGGTCTGGCTAATCCTGCCGCTGGTTCTGTGCTTTCTGTTGCCGAGGCTCTGACCAACATCGTTTGGGCTCCACTCGCTGAGGGAATGGATTCGCTTTCGTTGAGCGCCAACTGGATGTGGCCTTGCCGCTCTCAGGAGGGTGAGGATGCTCGCCTATATGCTGGTGTTAAGGCGCTGAGCGATTTCTGCTGCGACCTGCATATCAACGTGCCTACAGGTAAGGACTCGCTGTCTTTGAGTCAGCAGTATCCTAACGGCGAGAAGATTATCTCTCCAGGAACAGTAATCGTATCTGCTGGTGGTGAGGTTTCTGACATCAAGAAGGTGGTATCGCCCGTATTGGTGAACGATAAGAACGCATCACTTTATCATATCGACTTCAGCTTCGACGAGCAGCGCCTTGGTGGTTCTGCCTTCGCCCAGAGTCTGGGTAAGGTTGGCGACGATGTGCCTACTGTTAAGAACGCTGAGTACTTTGCTGATGCCTTCATGGCTGTTCAGGAGATGATTAATCGCGGTTGGATTCTTGCTGGTCACGATATCTCGGCTGGTGGTTTGATTACCACTCTGCTCGAAATGTGCTTCGCCAACACAAAGGGCGGTATGCACATCAACCTGCACGACATCTGTAAGGAGGGCGACGTGGTGAAGGCTCTGTTTGCTGAGAATCCAGGTGTAGTTATCGAGGTAAGCGATGAGTACAAGCAGGAGTTCAAGGACTTCATGGAGGAGCAGGGTGTTGGCTATGCCAAGATTGGTTATCCTGTTGAGGATGCCCGCACCATCGTAGTGAAGGCAGGTGATGAAGAGCATACATTCGACATCGATGCACTCCGTGACACATGGTATAAGACATCATATCTGCTGGATCGTAAGCAGTGCTTCAATGGTAAGGCCGCTGAGCGCTTCGCCAACTATAAGAAGCAGCCTATCGAGATGAAGTTTAATAAGGACTTCAAGGGTACACTTGCTCAGTATGGCATCTCAGCCGATCGTCGCAAGGCCTCTGGCGTGAAGGCAGCCATCATACGTGAGAAGGGTACTAACGGTGAGCGCGAGATGGCATACTGCCTCTACCTTGCTGGTTTTGATGTAAAGGACGTAATGATGACCGATCTGATTTCTGGTCGCGAGACACTCGAGGATATCAACATGATTGTATTCTGCGGTGGTTTCTCTAACTCCGATGTACTTGGTTCAGCAAAGGGTTGGGCTGGTGCCTTCCTCTTCAATCCTAAGGCTAAGGAGGCTCTCGATAGGTTCTATGCCCGTGAAGACACATTGTCACTGGGAATCTGTAACGGTTGTCAGCTGATGGTTGAACTTGGCCTGACTGGTGCTAAGGGTGCTAAGATGTTGCACAACGACTCTCATAAGTTCGAGAGTGAGTTCATCTCGTTGAGCATTCCTCAGAACAATAGCGTGATGTTCGGATCACTGAGCGGCAATAAGCTTGGTCTGTGGGTAGCTCACGGAGAGGGAAAGTTCTCACTGCCCGAGGCTGAGAGTGCTTACAACGTAATTGCTAAGTACAACTATGCTGGCTATCCTGCTAATCCAAACGGTTCTGACTATAACGTGGCAGGTATCTGCTCACAGGATGGCCGTCATCTCTGCATGATGCCTCACCTGGAGCGTGCCGTATTCCCCTGGCAGAATGCTTGGTATCCCGCTGACCGTCGTCAGGACGAGGTAACACCTTGGATTGAGGCCTTCGTTAATGCACGTAAATGGGTTGAAGCTCACAAGTAATGAACATATACTGGGATTCGTTTAAAACCTTCTTTAAGATTGGCATATTCACCCTTGGTGGTGGATATGCCATGATACCTTTGATAGAGGAAGAGGTGGTTAACCGCAAACAATGGGTTTCTAAGGATGAGATGCTAGATCTGATAGCTATCGCCCAGAGTTGTCCAGGTGTGTTTGCTATCAATATCGCCACCTTTATCGGTTACAAGTTGCGCAAAACTCGTGGCGCCATCTGTACCACACTCGGCACAGCCATGCCATCGTTCCTTATAATTCTGGCTATAGCTATGTTCTTCAGTCAGTTTAAGGATAATAAGGTGGTTGCTGCCATATTCCGTGGCATTCGTCCTGCAGTAGTGGCCCTTATTGCTGTGCCTACTTTCAATCTAGGCAAACGTGCTCAGCTAAACCGCTATACCATTTGGATTCCCATCGCCTGTGCCCTGGCCATCTGGGCTTTAGGCGTTTCGCCAATTTATATTATAATCATCGCCGCTATTGGTGGTTACATATATGGTAAGTATATTAAAGCAACGTGTTAAATAGTGAAATTCGTGCCTAAATTATGATTTTTGTAAGCTTATTCATCACATTTTTCGAGATTGGTCTCTTCGGCTTTGGTGGAGGCTATGGCATGTTGTCACTTATCCAGCACGAGACGGTCGAGGCTCATCATTGGCTCTCTACTTCTGAGTTTACTGATATAGTAGCCATATCGCAGATGACGCCCGGTCCTATTGGCATCAACTCTGCCACCTATTGTGGTTATACCGCCATACATAATGCCGGCTATGGTCATCTTGTATCCATCCTTGGTTCGGCTACTGCCACCTTTGCTCTGGTGCTACCATCATTGGTCTTGATGATACTTATCAGCAAGATGTTTATGAAATACATGAACACTCCGCTGGTGCAATCAATATTTACTGGTTTGCGTCCTGCTGTAGTAGGACTGCTTGCTGCCGCCACACTGTTGCTCTGCAACAAGGAGAACTTCTCTACTCCGATAGATAATCCTTGGCAGTTCTGCATCAGTTGTGCTCTCTTGATAGCCACCGCCTTCGGTACTGGCTATCTCAAGATCAATCCTATCCGTATGATCTGCTACGCAGGTTTTGCGGGTTTACTACTACTTTATTAGTCGACTCTTATCCAATCGGCATCCAGCCAACCTCTGTCCGTCTTTGGATTAGGGTCAACTGATACGTAGCCGAACTTGGCGCCAATCCATTTGCCTTCGCGCATTTGGAATTCTGTGCCACATTCCTTAAATTTCTTACCATCCAGACTGTAGGCGAACTTCAACTTGGAGTTGTCAACTGACAGACGCATATAGATGTCTATATGGATACCTGGTTTATAGTCGATCTTGTCCTCTGCTGTTGGCTTCAGGGTTGCAATCAGTTGTTCTGTCTGGGCGTTGCCTTTATCTGCACCTTTGCAAGTAAGTTGTAGCAAATGAAACTCCTTACCTACACGCTTTACAACGATGGCCGAATAGTCGAGTCCCATCATAATCAATCCGCCCATCTGTCCCTCGGCCTTAGATGTAAAGCGCAATTTGGTGGTAGTACTAAACTTATCGGTGGGTGTCTTCTGTAGCAGCAGGTTGGGCACCTCCCAGAAGTTAACGAACTTATCAGATAGTTTATAATTATAGATACGATATGTGCCAAATGCCGTTGGCATGCCGAACTTCTCGTCGTAGTTGGCGTGCCATTGCCATTGCAGACCTAATGTGTTACTATTGAACTCATCGCTCTCTACTGGATTTACCACTAGCGTTGAACTACTCTTTGGTTTTTTGTAGGTAGTAACAGGTTCTCCCTTCTTTCCCATGATAGGCCATCCTGTACTCCAATCAACAGGATTAAGATGAACCACTCTGCCGTATGCTTCTTTATCTTGAAAGTGCAGGAACCAGTCTTCGCCGTATTTGGTATGTACCCAACCGCCCTGATGAGGCCCATTGATATTGGTCTTGCCCTGGGCCAATACGATTTTGTGCTCGTATGGTCCGTAAGGACTCTTGCTACGCATAGCGAGTTGGAAGCCTGTAGGTACGCCGCCTGCAGGACACATAATCCAGTACCAACCGTCGCGCTTATAAAACTTAGGTCCCTCGCAAGTGCGATTCTCATTGCCATTGCCATCAAACACGATAACAGGTTGGCTGATAGGCTTAGTACCGTCAGCTGACATCTCGCGGACGGTCAATACTGAGGCGAACTTAGAGCGACTGTTGGCCCATCCGTTCACAAGATAGCAGCGACCGTCGTTATCCCAGAGTGGGGTGGTGTCGATATATCCCTGCCCCTTGATGACGCAGAGTGGAGCAGTCCATTTGCCTGCAGGATCCTGCGTCTTTACCATATACACACCATAGTCGGGATCGCCCCAATATATATAGTACCACCCATCGTGGAATCGGATGCTTGGGGCCCACACACCAGCACCATGACGAGGTGTGCTGAAGTGCTTAAGCAGTTCGTCATCGCCCTCGTAGAGATTTGTCAGGGCATAGTTGATAATCTCCCAGTTAACAAGATCCTTGGAATGCAGGATGGGCAAACCAGGTACACACTGAAATGATGAAGCCGTCATATAATAATCCTCGCCGCTGGCGCCCACACAGACATCTGGGTCGCTATAGTCGGCATTAATCACAGGGTTGGTATAGGTGCCGTTGCCATTATCGGGGCTCCACACCTTCGATACATACTGAGCCGAAGCTGCAAGATGTAGGCATACAAATGCCATCAGAATTGTTCTTTTCATATCTTAGTAGTTTCCTTGTTATAAGTGTTTCTTGAAGAAATCGAGTATACGCTTTTGGGCTTTCAGACCACAACTATGTGGGATGTCCCATAGTTCGGTTTCCAAGTTGTCGCCGACTTTTTGATTGCTCCAAACGTTATGCATGATGCTAAAGGCCTTTTCTACCCCAGGCACAGGGAAGAGTTTATCCTGCTTGCCGTTGATGAAAAGCATGGGCTTGGGACAGGCTATGCAGGCTACATGAGGATAGTCCATCCAGCGGCGGAGACCAGGGAAGCAGTTGGCAAAGCCGCCATTCTCCGTTCGGTCGTACTTAAACGACATCTGTTCGTCGGTAGTCACCATCCAACAGACTGATGCTGAGGCTGCTATCCTATCGCTTAGAGCAGCCAGCATCCAGGCACGATAAGCTCCCATTGACCAGCCTGTGCAACCAATCCTTGATGCATCCACCTCTGGCATCTGTGCCAGGAACTCAGTGCCGGCGATATCATCGTAAGTCATCCATGCCGAGAGGTCGATGCCGTACATCATCATATTGCCTGCTATCATGTCGTATCTATCTCGACGTGGACCTTCCTTCTGTCCCCGTTCGCCCCACATTGGGGCATCGGCTGAGAAGACTACATAGCCGTTCTTGGCTAGATAGTCGCCAAAGAACTGACCTTCATAACCTGTCAGCCATTCCTCAGCATCCTTGATAACAGCAGCATCTTCGCAAGCCAAAGGTCGGATCATCTTCTCCTTACCTATATATAAATGGGCACCGTGGTCGTGCAGTAGGTTGATGGCAGGAAACGGTCCATTGCCATCGGGGATCAATACGTAGGCTGGCACCGTGTAGTATTGCGACAGACGGATCTCCATCTTTCGAGCCTTATAGCCATCGCGCTGTTCCTCGTAGAGCACCTTTGCCTGATAGCCATCGGAAGGTGGCGGTGGTGGCATCAGCATACAGTCGAACACCTTTTGACGAGCAACCTTTTTCCACTTAGTAAACTTTTTGATGCCACTATTCTCCCACGCCAGGGGATAATCCAGATGAGCAATCAGCGAGTCGGCATACACAGGCAGATTGCGCTGGAACTCATATTGTTTGCGCTTTTGCACCGTTGTTGATTTTGGTTTGGCTATGGTGACGATACTGCACTCTACGTCTTCTTTATTAGTAGAGTAGCTTACGTATAGCTTGTTGTTGTGGACTATTGCTTTGGGATAGCTATAGCCAAGGGTTTTGTATTTGCCATCATAACGTCTTGGCGGCAAATCGCCTGCAGCACCACTACGTAGCAGAATGGCTTTGTCGAATTTTTTGCCATCGTTGCTCAGATGCAGCACGAGTGGCCAGCGACGTTTGGCTGGGACTGGACAACTGACTATAAAAGATTTGCCGTCGGGCAGGTTGCCTGCACACTGTTTGGTGCGTGCATCTGGGAATGATGTTAGTGCTGGTTTTGTCCAGCTTTCGCCTCTGTCTTTGCTTATAGATGCCAGTTTGTAAAAACTGCTGCCTTGGTCTCGAAACAGCATTACGATGGTGCCATCGGGTTGCAAATACTGACTGGGTTCTATTTCGCGCGATGTCTTGCCAATGTCTTCGTATTCGAACAGGCCCTTTCGCCAACCGCTTATGCCTTTTGGATTATCGGTATATACAGGACATACATGCAGTCCTGGCATAAAGTGGGCGGCACCTACTATTCGTCCCTCAGATATTTGGCGAGGGTCTTGTTCTAATATACCATCCATCTCGCTACCATCGACCATCCTTACAGGCATCATTTTGCTCCACGAGAGCCCATCGGAACTCGTAATATAGCAGGTCTTGCCGCCTCGTGGTGAGAGACCTTTCTCCCAAGTGTCAATGAAAGCTATCAACGTGTCGCCACATACCAACCAACCGCCTGATGTACAATAGTAATCCCTGCTTGGTGCAGCTAGTGTGGTGGGTTTGCTCCAGGTGTAGCCATCATCGCTGCTGATGCTGTAGACCACACGGGTGTCGTCGCTGTCCTCATCCTTTGGCGAACTCTGCCACATGCAGTAGAGCTGCCCCTTGAATGCAACCATTACCACGCCATTGGCATAATGGTCTGACTGTTCTGTTGCTTTAAATATTGTTATGGTTTTCACGTCAGTTGCTGGTTTTAGCCCCACTGTTTCGTGTATGGTGGTGTCGATGACGCCATTTGGGATGTACGGCATTTGCATCTGTGCCATAGCAAAACTACAGCATAGCAGCATGATGGTTGCGATAATAATTGCTTTCCTTTTCATTTTCGGTAGTTTGTCGGCTGCAAAGTTACACGATTATTTTAACAATGAAAAATTAATTCGTGATTTTTTTTGTTGTTTGCGCATTTTACATTATCTTTGCACACGGAATAATTGAGAACCGATGGAAGAAAAGGCGCCAATGACAATGAAGGACATAGCGCGGGAGTTTGGAATTTCCGTGGCTACGGTGTCGCGTGCACTCAAGGATTCACCCCGCATCAGCGAAGAGCGACGCAGGGCTATCCAGCAGTTTGCCCGTGAGCACAACTTCTACCCCAATGCCATCGGCGAGGCTCTGCGCCACAGTCGTGTTATGCCGCAAAGAATGATAGGTGTCATAGTGCCAGAGTTTACACATTATTATTTTTCATCTATCCTTACAGGTATTGAGGAGACTGCTCGTGCTCGCGGCTATCAGATAATGGTGGCGTTGAGTGGCGAGCAGTATGAGCGCGAGGCTGAAATATGCGAAAACTTCCATCGTTACAAGGTTTGTGGTGTAATTGTATCGCAGGCCAAGGATACCAAGAACTACGATCACTATCAGCAGCTGATAGATGCAGGAATTCCGATGGTGTTTTACGACCGTATTTGTACAGGCGTGAATGCCAGTAGAGTGGTGGTCGACGACTATATGGGCGCTATGAATGCCGTTACACATCTGATAGAATCAGGATGCAGGCGTATCGCCTTCTATGGTAGTCCTATGCAGTTGGAGATATCCAAGAACCGTTTCAACGGATACAAGGATGCTCTGTTGAAGCAAGGATTAAAGATAGATGAGGAGATAGTAAAGGTCTGCGATAATCGTACTGACGCTGAGGAACTCACACCCCAACTGATGACTATGGATAATCCTCCCGATGGATACTTTGCAGTGAACGATGATACGGCCATAGGTGTTCTCTACACGTTGAAACATGCCGGCATAAAAGTCCCCGAGGATGTACAGATATGCGGATTTACTAACGGACAGCGTGCAGTGGCCTGCGATCCTATGCTCACCACCGTGGAACAGCGTGGTCATAAGGTGGGCGAAGAGGCTGCTACCATCCTGATGGATAAGGTGGAAGGACTGTCGCCACTCGATAAGATAGAGAAAAGAGTGGTTAGAACCCGACTTGTAGTAAGAGGAACAACGAAATAATATAATTAAGAGATATGAAACAAAAACCGGATTTATCATTTTGGAAATTATGGAATCTTAGTTTTGGATTCTTTGGCGTACAGATAGCTTACGCTCTTCAGAGTGCTAACATTTCGCGTATATTCCGTACGCTTGGTGCCGATCCGCACTCGTTGAGTTTCTTCTGGATATTACCACCGCTGATGGGTATCCTGGTTCAGCCTATCGTAGGAACACTGAGCGACAGAACTTGGACACGATTCGGTCGTCGTATACCTTACTTATTTATAGGAGCGCTAACGGCTGTAGCTGTGATGTGCCTGTTGCCTAATGCCGGTTCGCTGGGTCTTACCATATCTATGGTGATGATATTCGGACTACTGATGCTGATGCTGCTCGATACCAGTATCAACATGGCCATGCAACCATTCAAGATGATGGTGGGCGACATGGTTAACGAGAAACAGAAGGGTAAGGCTTACTCTATCCAATCGTTCCTGTGTAATGCTGGTAGTGTGGTTGGTTTCCTGTTCCCATTTTTCTTCGCCTGGATAGGATTAAGTAATGTGGCTCCTGAGGGTGTTGTTCCCGATACGGTAATTTGGTCGTTCTATATCGGTGCAGCCATCCTTATCCTGTGTGTTGTCTATACCACAATGAAGGTAAAGGAGTGGCCACCACAGGAGTATGCTGAGTATAACCCTGTATCTGAGGAGAAGGAAGACTCTGGTAATTGGTTCGTATTGCTAAAGAACGCTCCATCGGCATTTTGGCGCATCGGACTGGTGCAGTTCTTCAGTTGGGCTGCATTCCTTTATATGTGGACATATGTGGTCGACGCCGTTTCGTTAACTGTCTGGGATACAGCTGATTCGACTAGCGAGGCATATCAGGTAGCTGGCAACTGGACAGGTGTGCTCTATGCCATCCAGGCTATGGGTTCAGTGGCTTGGGCTGCACTTATACCCCGATTCAAGAATATCAAGGTTGCCTACGCAGTTAGTATGGCAATTGGTGGAGTGGGCTTTGCTCTTATTCCGTTCTGCCCGGGTCAGTATCTGCAGATTTTCCCATTCCTGCTCATTGGTTGCGCATGGGCTGCACAGCTGGCTTGCCCATTCACGTTGGTTACCAATGCGCTGCAAGGCTATGGTCACATGGGAGCTTATCTGGGCCTGTTTAATGGTACCATCTGCGTTCCACAGATAGTAGCTGCCCTGTTGGGTGGATCAATCCTTACTTTGGTGGGCAGCAATCAGGCTTACATGATGATAGTGTCAGGCATCCTGTTGTTTGCTGGAGCATGTGCAGTATTTGGAATTAAGACTAAGAAGTGAACCGTTTAGCGACGATTATATTAGCCGGCATGTTGTCGTTGGCCAGTTGGGCCAACGGCAACATTCTTACTGAGCGGTATAATCTGTCGTACATTAACCTCGACAATGGGCTGCCTCACAATAATGTGAGTTGGTTGTACAGCGATTCCAATGGTTTTTTGTGGATAGCTACTTACGGCGGTGGATTGGTTCGTTACGACGGCTATGTCATGATGATGCCGATGTTGGGGCTTAACAGCCTGTCGTGCAAGGCTATGACCGAAGACAGGTTTAAACGCCTTTGGGTTGCCTTTGATGAGGGAACCAACGTGATCGACCTGAACACAATGCTCCCCATTGTGCCTAAAACGACAAAAGGCGACATGAGCGAACTACTGGCTCAACCAAGTGTAAAGACGTATTGTGATGCACTCGGTCGTATCTGGCTTATTACCACAAAATATGTAAACTTGATATCATTTGACGAATATGGTGGAATAAGCAATGTTGTCACTTATCAATATACAGACAATACTCCCGATATTAGTATTTGTGATATTGAGGGCAACGGTAAGCCATGGATATGTATTGACAGAGGATTGTATCGTATGGCAGAAAAGGACGGCAAACTGGTTAGGGAGGAGATTTCATCGCTTTTAAAACCGCTTTATGGTCTTTACATCACCGATATGCTTAAGCGTGGCAATGTGGTGTGGTTCAGTACCAATCATGGTCTGTACCGCTACGATCCATATCTGCATAAGCTCGACCAGATACCTGTTCAAAGCCTGTCACATGAGTTTTTGTCGCGCTTGGCCTTGATGCCCGATAACACTCTGCTAGTGGGCTCTCTGTGCGGAGTGAATATCTATGACGACCAGACGGACACTTTTACAGCATGGACTCAAGCTAGTAATCCACCGCTTAAAAATGATTTCGTTCACAATCTGTGGGTAGATAATGGCCTTATATATATAGGTACTGAGGCTGGTGGAGTGGTGCGACTGGTGCCGCGACAGTTACTATTGCAGAACAGTGTACATACTTCCGACCCAGGATCGTTGTCGCCCAACCCTGTAAATGCGATGTATGCATCGGCCGATGGCACCCTATGGGTTGGTACAGTCGAAGGCGGACTGAATCGCCGGCCAAAGGGGGAACGTAACTTTATCCACTATACCAAGTCAAATTCGTCATTGCCTCATAATAGTGTATCAACCCTTGCTGCCGATAAATACGGTCGATTATGGATTGGTACATGGGGAGGTGGACTATGCTGGATAAATATGAGCGATCCAGGGGCGATAGTCCATCTGGAGTTGTCAGTAGATCAGGCGCGATTGACTAACTTTATCGGTGCTATGGCTTACGATCCTATCAACGATGGCATGTGGATAGGTAGCAATGACGGGTTGTTCTACTACGATTTCAAGAAAAAACAATTGATAGAGCCGTTCGAAGAGTGTCAATTGGTTCGTGGATGCATCGGATCGATAGTAACCAAGGATGGTTATCTGTGGATGGGTTGTATGCAGGGAGTGGTGGTTGTCGACCTGAAATCTCAAAAGAACGGACGTTTTGAAACGCGTAACATTCGCCACCTATTAGCTGATCCTACATCTAAGATAGTAGACAAGATATCATCGTTCTGCGAGACAAGCGATGGTACGCTATGGTTGGGCAGTAACGGCTACGGGCTATACAAACGTATACTTGACGAAAAAGGCGAAGAGCGCTTTGAAGTGCTTACCCAGGCCGATGGATTGGTATATAACGGTGTAAAAGGCATAGTTGAAGATCGTAATGGTCGACTGTGGATTACCACCCAGAACGGTCTTTCGGTTTACGACCCCAAACTCAAGGCCTTTACCAACTATTCTCAGCATGACGGACTTATTAGTCCGCACTTCTACTGGAATTCGGCCATAAAGGATGCGGCAGGTAATATCTGTCTGGGTAGCGAGGCCGGACTTATTGAGATGCTTGGTGAGAATGCTGACACCCACTATCACGGTCACCTTACATTTACCCATCTGATGGTTGACAATCAGGACGCGATAGCCGGCAGTGACTATCTGAAAGAAGATATCACTATGGCCAAAACCATTTGGTTGAAGGAAGGACACCGATCATTCTCGATAGATTTCTCGGCGCTCGACTATGGCTACGAAATGCAAGGCGTATATAGTTACCGCATGAAGGGCTTTGATAACGATTGGGAGGTGTTAAAGCCCGGTGAACATTCTGTACGATATAGTTCGCTACCCGCAGGAACCTATACTTTCGAGGTGAACTATAAGTCAACACAGACAGCTGGTGATGGCGATACCATATCAGTCGAAGTAGTTGTTAAACCTTATTTCTGGCGCAGTTGGTGGTTCCGTCTGTTACTTGGCATTTTGTTTGTAGCCTTGTTAGTATATATATATAATAGGTGGGTTGCAGTAGTTAAGCGTAAGGAGGCCGAACAATTGCTTACTCCTATCCGTAGAGTACTTGAGGAGTCTGAAGATCCTCGCCAACTACAGTCACGTATACAGAACATACTTGATAACCAACAGCGTTACAAACAGAGTGTAACTAAGAGTGTTGAGGCTGATAAGGAGGAAGTTATGAAGAGCACCAAGCCATTCATGGAACGTGTGATGGAGATAATGGAGTCTCACTATATGGATTCTGAATTTGGTGTACAGGAGTTTTGCGATGCGCTTGGTATGAGCCGAACAGTGGCTAGCAAACACCTGAATGCTGAAGCAGGTCTGCCTGTGGGACAGTTTATACGTAATTACCGACTGAATATGGCCAAGGAGATGCTATCGTCTAAGACTGGTAACCGTAATATTACCGAGATAGCATACGCTGTTGGCTTCAACGACCCTAAATATTTCACCCGTTGTTTTACTAAACTATACGGAACAAACCCAAGTTCTTGGTCTTGATTTATCTCAAGATATACTCTTGACATATCTCAAGAAGTGGAAAATAAGCACCCTGGAGGACAAAAATCATTTTGTCCACCTAATAAATCGTTTTGTCCACCTCCAATGCATATTATATATCTATCTTTGCCGCAGATTTTGAAAATTCAACTAATTAAATTAATTCAAAACTTAAAACAATTAACAATGAGAAAACAAGTATTATTCTCTGCAATGCTGATGTTTGGCGCACTGGGAGGTCTGTCGGCCTATCCTGTTCCTGCAATGGCATTAGTGGCACAGCAGACCATTAAGGTTAGCGGCCAGGTTGTAGACCAAGAGGGAGAACCGCTCATTGGAGCTACTATTAAGTTGAAAGGCGCCCAGACGGGTGTTATCACCGACTTTGATGGTAAGTTCACAATCGATGCCCCCTCAAACGGAACTCTCGTAGTAAGCTACGTTGGTTACAAGGATCGCGAAATAGCTGTACGCGGACGCGCGATTATTGAAAAGATCGAGATGGAGTCAGACGCTATGATGCTCGACCAGGTGGTAGTAGTAGGTTATGGTGTTCAGAAGAAGGCCGACCTTACTGGTTCTGTATCTATCGTTAATGCTGACGAACTGAAGCGCGTTTCACACTCAAACATTTCTTCTATGCTCGAAGGTAAGGTTGCTGGTGTACAGATTACTTCTGACGGTCAGCCTGGTGCCGACCCAACAGTACGTATCCGTGGTATCGGTAGCTTCGGTAGCACAGCACCTTTGTATGTAGTCGATGGTGTGCCGGTAGGTACCAGTATCCGCGACTTCTCTCCAAACGATATCGAGACCATCCAGGTGTTGAAAGATGCTTCGGCAGGCGCCATCTATGGTAGCCGTGCTGCAAACGGTGTGGTAATCATCACCACAAAGGGTGGTAAGAAGGAACAGCCACTCAAGGTTGACTATAAGGGCTACTTCGGTATTGATAAGATTCAGAAGGGTGTTTATGATCTGACAAATGCCGATCAGTATAGTCAGTATCTTGGTATCGCTGCCGACAATGCAGGAGTTCTTCTTCCCGGCGGTTACAGCCTTGGGGCCGACGGTAAGTACCACTTCCGCGATAATACCGATACCGATTGGCTCAGTGAGGCCTTTAAGACTGGTATCCGCCAGAACCACAGTGTAAACCTGAGCGGTGGTGGACAGAATAATACATATAATATTAGTCTTGATTACTATAATCAGAAGGGAACCCTCGAGGGTGCTGGTCCTAACTTTGAGCGTTACACTGCACGTGTAAACAACACTATGGACACTAAGTTCGTTAAGTTCCGCACTAGTCTGGTTTATTCTCATTCAGATCAGGACAATCTGGCTGTATCTAATGCCAATGAGTACGTACAGGGTCTGTATGGTAACCTGGGTAATGTGCTTGGCGGTGTACTCAATATGCAGCCAACTATCAAGGCTTACGACCCATCTACATGGGTGCTCGATGATGTGGTAGGCTCTGCCAGCGCCTATAAGTACGATGCTTATGGTTTTGGTGTTTACTACGATACAGTACATGGTGATATCTCGGCCATGAACCCTCTGCTTATTAATAAGATGCTTACTCGTAACACTATCGTTGACCGTTTTGTAGGTACGGCATCTGCTGATGTTGACCTTCTTAATATGATAGGTATAAAGAGCAAGAACCACCAGTTGACTTATAAGATCAATCTTTCTTATAGCACAACATCTTGCAACGATAAGACATGGATTCCTGCATGGATTCAGAGTAACCGTGTATATCTGGCTAAGGAGAACGAACGTCTGACAAAGGCTCACCGCAAGTATACCGATGCATTGATCGAGAATACCCTTACATGGGACGGCACAATGGGACTGCACCACGTAAACCTGGTTGCAGGTCAGACATATCAGGAAGAAAATACTCAGACTATGTCGGCTACAGGTGTAAACCTGTCGCAGCCTTACTTCTTGCAGTTGCAGAATGCTACATCATGGAGCGCTGACAGTTATGAATATAAGCACACCCTTGCTTCTTACCTGGCTCGTCTTAACTACGACTTCGATGGTAAGTACCTCATATCTGGTATCGTACGTCGCGACGGTAGCTCTCGTCTGTCAAAGGACATCCGTTGGGATACTTTCACATCAGTATCTCTGGGATGGCGCTTCGATAAGGAGAAGTTCTTCCCCATCGATCGTGATATCGTAAATATGTTCAAGCTCCGCGCCAGTTATGGTGAGTTGGGTTATGAGGCTGCCGTAGGCGACTATGCTATAGAGGCTACAATGGCTCGTAACAACATGACCTATAGCTTCGGCAACCAGCCAATCACCGGTTCTGCCGTTTCTACATTCGTAAACGAGAACCTTACTTGGGAGAAGAGAAAGACTATGAACGTAGGTCTTGATCTGGCATTCTTCAACAACCGCATAGAGTTCACAGCCGAGTGGTATAAGAATAAGTCAGAGGATCTGCTCTACAACGTACCTGTTCCTGCCAATGCTGGTGTGGCTAACACATCTGTTACCATGAACGCCGCATCAATGGAGAACAGCGGATTTGAGTTCTCACTCACATATCGCAACCGCGACCACGCTCTGAAGCACGAGATCAGTGCTAACTTGAGCACACTAAAGAACAAGGTTACTTCACTCGGATTCGGTACCGAGAAGTACATCACTGGTTCATATATCACTGAGGTTGGTCAGGAAGTTGGTAAGTTCTATGGTTGGGACTATCAGGGCATTATCCGCACTCAGCAGCAGCTCGATGAGTTGAATGCTATCGCACAGGCTAATGGTCTTGACGAGTATCAGCCCGGAGCCCATGTAGGTGACTGCTACTACCGTGACATTAATGGTGATGGACAGATCAATGCTGACGACCAGACGGTTCTGGGAAGCGGTCTGCCAAAGGTTAACTTCGGTCTTAGCGCACATCTGGAGTACAAAATCTTTGATCTGAGCATCTCTACATATGGTGCACTAGGCTATCATGTAAGTGACTACCTGTACAACACGCTGAACTCTAGCTACGGATATGGCAATAAGAGCGTTGATATACTTGCCGCTAACCAGTGGGATGGTGGCACTTATGTATCAAATATCCCCCGCACTTACCTTTCTAACAGTGCTACATTGGCTTGGAATGACCTGTTCTGCAGCCGTCAGATTCAGAATGCAGCTTACTGGAAGATTGCCAACGTAGAGCTTGGTTGCAACCTGCCTAATAAGTGGTTTGCCAACTATGTAACAGGCGTACGTCTTTATGTATCGGCTCAGAACCTCTTTACATTCACAGGCTACAAGGGTTATAATGTTGACTATGCCGGCGGTACATTCACTCCAGGCTACAACTACTGCTCATACCCAACAGCTAGAAGCTTTATGGCTGGTCTGAACTTCACATTCTAAAGTGATGAATAGTATATATAACTAAGAATAAAGGATTAAGAATATGAAACTACATAAAATTTCATTGGCTGTACTGGTTGGTCTTGGTGCGCTCACTTCGTGCGACAGCAAGTTGGATGTGTCAAATCCCAACCAGCAGACCACAGCCACATTCGGCAATGATGTCGAGTCATTAGAGGAGAATGTGATTGCTGCATACAACCACATCCGTATGGAGGGAACCTATGCCCGTGTAGGCTATACCCTCGATGTATGTCGCGGTGATGAGGTGTGGAACTCATCTCAGGTATGGTATATGCCTTTCGATGATCTGAATGCGCCTTTCACCGATGAGATCGGTCAGTGGTCATGGCGCGACTGGTATTATACCATCAACGTATGTAACTATACCATCTCACGTTGCGGCGAAGATAATTCTGCGCTTTCTGAGACAATGAAACGCATTAAGGGACAGATGCTGTTCCTGCGCGGTCTGGCATACTATAACCTTACTGGTTACTATCAGAACCCAATTCTGATTACAGACTACAATACATATTCTACACTCGACGGTCTCTATGGTACTAACAGCACCTACGATGAGGCTTGGGATCAGGTAGAGAAGGACTTTGCCGAGGCAATGACTCTGCTGCCTAGCCGCGATGCCGGTGGCCAGTGGGAAAAGGGCCGTGCCACATGTGGTGCAGCTGCAGGTTTCTATGCCCGTGCCCTGATGATGCGTCATAAGTACAGCGAGGCTCTCACCGTACTTAAGGATATCATCGGTGGAAAGTATGGCACATATAAGCTGATGGCTAACTATGGCGACAACTTCCGTGAGGGTTCTGCTTACGAGAACAACGCAGAGAGCCTGTTCGAGGTCCAGTACCTGGACTATGGTTCACAGGGTACCGACGATGAGTGGACACCAGTAAACACCAGTCCTAACGCTACTCAGGGACATGCTATCGAGAGTAACTATGGTCCTGGCGATATGGGTGGATGGGCTGACCTCTCAGCTTCTCCCTGGCTCTATCAGTTGTTCAAGGCCGAGAAGACCACTAGCGGAACACTCGATCCACGTCTCTATTGGACTATCGGTACATACGAGCCTGAGTGGGAAGGATTCGAGTATGGCAACGTTTGCTACACTGTTCCTATGACTGCTGATGCTCCTGTAGTAACAAACAACAACTACGGTGGACTGCCAATAGCAAAGAACACCAACCTGCGTACAGGCCTCTATGATAAGGTTGTAACAGGTCTGCACTGCGGTATCAATCTCCGCATGATGCGTTACTCTGACGTTCTGCTCCGCGCTGCTGAGTGCGAGAACGAGGTAAACGGTCCTACACAGCAGGCTATCGACTGGATCAATCAGGTTCGTAACCGTGCCGGTTTGGCCGATCTTAAGTTGGCTGACTTTGCTGGTAATGCAGATAAGCTGTTCGAGCAGATTGCAAACGTAGAGCGTCCAAAGGAGTTCGGTTGCGAGTTTGGTCGTGGCTTCGACCTGGTTCGTTGGGGATTCTTCTACAGCGCTGATCGTCTGCAGCAGATCAAGGAGCACGGCACATTCCGTCGTACCAACGATAAGACTCGTGTTAAGGAGTCTGTAAGTTACTCAGAGGTAGGCGTAGATCCAGAACTCAAGAGTTCATACGACAGTTGGATTCAGGGTCACGAGTTCTTCCCAATCTATCAGGGAACACTTAATGACAACCCCAATTTGGTGGGTAACTCTGCCAACAAGAGCGAGAGTAATGCTGACAAGCTTTACGGTCCTGTTCACCCAGTCGTAAAACTCTAAGTGATAAAGTAAGAATTAAGGTTTAAGAAATAAGAATTGTAAGATTATGAAATACAATAAAATAGTAACAGCTTTCTGTGCTGCAGCTTTGGGCCTGATGTCGCTTACAAGCTGTGAGGGAGGCGACCTGTTCAGTATAAACGCTCCCGATTGGTTGTCGTCGAAGGCAGATTCTATTGCAGCCGAAAAGGCTAAGAACCAAGGCGATGACGTGATCGAAGGAATGGAAGAGGATGTTTATACCATTGGTGCTACCGATTACTCTACCGGCTGGTGGGCTCAGTTCTCTAAGTACTATCAGATACCAGAGGGTGGAAAATGGATTGCTCAGTTCAATCTGAACATCAATCCTAACGCCTCAAATACCTATAAGAACTATGCATTGATAATCACCAATGATGAAGATCGTGGAGCAGCCAACTATAAGGAGTACGGTGCTATCCGTTACGACTACCAGCCTAGTGGTAACTCTGAGTGGGGAGATTATATCGATCGTAGTTTGGCAAGCAGCGACCTGGAGTTTGCTACCGATACTGATGCAGGTGTAGACAAACTTGGTGGTAAAGTTACTCTTACCATCGATCGTACTAACGGCGGAATGGTTGTTACAATGACCAATGGTGTTGTAACCAAGACTTACAATCAGACTTCGGCACTTGCAAATCTGAATGCTGATGCATCTAACGGTACTATCCGTGCATTCCTTGTACCAGAGGGATCATATATCAGTTTCCTGGGATCAACTATCGAGCCTATCGGTGGTTTCACCTCTAAGGAGGACAAGCAGCCTCTGTCAATGACTCTGAATAGTGTGCCCAAGAAGGTGCTTCAGGGAACAGAGATTGCTGATGCATTTGCTAATGTAACAGCAACTGTACAGTTCGAACAGGGTGTTTCTAAGGATGTTCCTGCTAAGGATCTTACATTCCAGTCTGTTCCTAATATGAATTCACTGGGCAAGAAGACTCTCATTGCAGTATATGCAAAGACTTATAAGGGCGAGGCTGCTACACCGGTTATTGCAACTGCCGAGTTTGAGGTTGTTGATAAGATGTACACTAGCATTGGTGCTACCGATAACTCTACTGGTTGGTGGGGCGCTCATTCTGACAATATTAAGGTTGGACCTAATGAGACCTTCGTAAGCACATTCACCAATTATACCAGCGGCGCCAGCAACTGGAACAACTTCGTAGTTGTGCTCTGCAAGGCCGATAACTCTGAATATGCTGTACTTCGTGCCGACAATTACGGTTGGGGTGATGGATACGCTGCATGCACACCAAGCGGAACCCAGGGCGACTGGGCTACATGGCTCGCTGCAATGGATGGCGCTAAGGTTACAACCTATGTCACAAACAACGGCGACGGCACTGCCGACGTAAAGGCTGTGATGGAGGGTAACAACGGTGAGACCTATGTTCAGGAGTATATTGGTGTCAACACTATTGATCCTAACGACTTCTACTTCCGCTTTACTGTTGATAAGTGTCATCTTGAATTTACTGAGGTTGTTGGTGAGGAGGATAACACTACAGGTTGGTGGACAGCTCATTCTGCTGACTGGACAGTACCTGTAGGTAAGACTTATTCGATTCGTTTCAAGCACTTTACCGATGGTGCATCTAATTGGAACACTGTAGATGTAGTGCTCACTCGTCAGGACAATACAGAATATGCTGTGCTCCGTTCTGATAACTATGGTTGGGGTGAAAGCTATGCTGCCTGCACACCTAGTGGAGGACAGGCCGACTGGGCAACATGGCTTGCTGCCATCGACGATGCCTATGTTACCGCATCTGTTACCAACAATGGTTCAACAGCCGATGTGAAACTGGTATTCGAGGGTAACGATGGTGAGACTTATTACCAGAGTTACATTGGTCTGCCTATCGATGGCAACGACTTCCGTTTCCGCTTAACTATCGAGCGTGGTCACTTCGTATTTGAGTAACTGCTGATTGTATCAGTAAATGAGCCGGCTCTGGCATTATTTGAGCCGGCTCATATATATCACCTTGGTAGAGCCAATATAATAAAAAATAGAATATGAAAAGAACATTGCTTTACATCATGGCCTTGTTGCTGCCTATGACGGTAGCCGCTTATCAGCTGACTCGTGTTAGTGTTCATGATCCTAGTGTGGTTTATGACCCTGTCAGCAAGTATTACTACATCTTCGGCTCTCATCGTGGCGTAGCCAAGAGTGCCGACCTGATGAAATGGGTAGAGGTGAAGAAGGGTAAACTGAATAACGGCACTCTGATAGGTGTGCCATGGAAAACAGCTTCGAGCAACAATGACTATAGCTATAACGCCTTTACTACTCCACTGGTCACAAAGGTGAAGAAAGGTGGCGTTGAAGTTAGCCTGCCCAATTTTGATGCCCAGGCTTGGTCGAAGCGTGGTAACAGCAGTTATGATATCAGTGGCAACCTCTGGGCTCCTGATGTGATATGGAACCATGCTATGCAGAAATGGTGTATGTACATGAGTATCAACGGAGATAGCTGGTTCTCAAGTATCGTTCTGCTCACTTCCGATGACATTGAGGGCCCTTATGAGTATCAGGCTCCCGTGATAATCAGTGGCTTCAAGAACGGCACATCTTACAAGGATACCGATTTGGAACTTGTTATTGGCGAGCAAAGTTCACTGCCAAGCCGTTATAACGTTGGCAGTAAATGGGGAGATCGCTGGCCTAACAACATCGACCCCTGTGTGTTTTATGATGAAGAGGGTAAACTCTGGATGACGTATGGCTCATGGAGTGGAGGAATCTGGATGATAGAACTGGACGAAGAAACAGGTCTGCGCGACTACGATGTAGAGTACAAACCGGAAGGTAGTGGCAACGGAATAACTGTCGATCCTTATTTCGGTAAGAAGATTGCTGGTGGCTACTATGTTTCTGGCGAGGCTAGCTATATTGAATATATCGGTGGTTATTACTTCTTGTTTGTTACCTATGGTGGACTTGCTGCTGGTGGCAATGCGAATGACTATAATAATGGTGGTTATCAGATGCGTGTGTTCCGTTCAGAAAACCCTGACGGACCTTATTTGGACTCAAGGGGTATTAATGCCGTATTCACCAGTTACCAGTTGAACTTCGGACCTAATGCAAATAGCAATCGTGGCGTGAATATCTTTGGTGCCTATACAAACTGGGGCAATCAGGCTAAGGGCAACCTTGGCGAACGTTCGCAGGGACATAACTCTATCATCGCTGCCGAGGATGGTCGTACCTATTTGGTCTATCATACACGCTTCCAGAATTGGGGCGAGAGTCATCAGGTTCGTGTTCATCAAGTATTCCAGAATAAGGATGGATGGTTGGTGGCTGCTCCCTTTGAGTATACTGGCGAAGAAGTGACGAGTGAAGATATAGCTACAACTCAACAGGTAGCTACTGATAAGATTCCAGGTAAATACAAACTACTAATTCATAAATACAAGCTCAATCATAAAACCAAGGAAGCTGCTGAGCCTATAGAAGTTACGCTAACTGCTGACAAGAAGATTACTGGTGATTTAACTGGAACATGGGCAGTCACCGAGGGAACGTCGTACATGAATATGGTTATCGGCGGTATTGCCTACAGAGGTGTAATGGTTGAACAAACACTTGAGCAGAGTACCGACAAGACAATTGCCTTCACAGGTCTGGCCTATAAATCTAGCGGAACCGATGGTGTCACCCTATGGGCATATCAGACCGAAGCTTCTTCTACAGGTATAGCTGATGTAAAGGTAGACAATGTGACTAATGACGCAATCTACGACCTACAAGGTCGTCGTGTAAGTAATCCGCTACGTAAGGGAATATATATCCGAAACGGTAAGAAATATTTAGTTAGATAATAATATGAGGAAAAGTTTCATTTCCTTGATGCTGTTAGCCCTGAATACCACTTTGGTGGTGTACGGGCAGCAGCATCACAAGGAGCGTGTTCCATTTGTAACAGACACGCCGATGGTCCACGACCCAGTGATGGCAAAAGAAGGCAATACATATTATCTCTTTGCCACAGGCATGGGAGTACAGAAGATGACCTCGACCGACAGGAAAAACTGGACGGTACACGCAGATCCTGTGATGTCGGTTATCCCCCAATGGGCACACGATTCTGTGCCTGGCTTCACCCACCATGTGTGGGCACCAGATGTCATTCAGTGGCATGGCCGTTGGTGGATGGCTTATAGCTGTTCAACATTTGGTAAGAACGGCTCTGCTATCGGTCTGCTTTCCACTCGCAGATTGGCCTCTGGTCTGTGGAATGATGAGGGCTGTGTTGTTACCTCGCGTGAGAAGCGCGACAACTGGAATGCTATCGACCCTAATTTTGTAATTGACGATAAGGATCAACCGTGGATGGTCTGGGGTAGTTTCTGGGACGGCATCCAATTGGCTCGCCTCGATACCACCATGCATATTGCAAAGGGATGCAAGCCGCAGACCATTGCCCGTAGGTTTAATTTGAACAGCAAGGGCAGCAAGAATGCTCTGCCCATCAATCCTAATCCTCCAAAGAATCCTACATCCGACTTTGCAGGTCCTAATGCCATCGAGGCGCCATTCATCTTTAAACATGATGGCTGGTATTATCTCTTTGTATCATGGGATTACTGCTGTCAGGGTAGCAAGAGTAACTACCGTGTGGCTGTAGGCCGCAGCAAAACGGTTGATGGTCCGTATCTTGATCGCCGTGGTATTGACATGCGCTTTGGCGGAGGTAATCTCTTCATCGAGGGCGATAAGAAAGAGTTTGAGGCTGCTGGCCATTGTGCTGCTTACCATATTGATGACCAGGATATCTTTATTTGTCATGGCTATAGCATTGCCCACAATGGTGCCTCTATCCTAATACAGCGTAGCATTAGCTGGACTGAAGATGGCTGGCCTGAATTGAAATAAAAACATAAAAAATAAAAAGCGAGAAGTTATGAGCTATAAAGTTAGTATAAAAAAAATGGTTGGAAATAATGTTTGGTTGATAGCGACATATATACTTCTCGCTTTTCAATTTACATGCAACCCAGTAGCAGCCCGGTCGTGGACGGCTGATAATGGAAACGGGACATTTACTAATCCGTTGTTCTACGATGAGTTCTCCGATCCCGATATTCTCAGGGTGGGCGATGACTATTATCTGGCCGGTACTACCATGCATACTGTGCCAGGATTGGTTATCCTGCATTCTAAGGACCTGGTAAACTGGGAAAATATCTCGTATTGTTTTGATCGTTTCGACTTCGGCGACGACGCGTTCTCTCTGAAGAACCATAAAGAGATTTATGGTCAGGGCGTTTGGGCACCTGCCATCCGTTATGCCAATGGTCAGTTTTACGTGTTTACTAATATCAACGGTAAAGGCTTGCAGTGCTACACCTCAAAGGATATCCGTGGTCCGTGGAAGCATCATAACATGCAGGGCAATATCTATGACCTCTCTGTGCTCTTCGATGATGATGGTAAGATTTACGCCATCCATAAGTATGGCGAGGTGCACTGCACAGAGTTGAAGCCCGATATGAGTGGCCCTGTAGAGGGTACAGATCGTGTTATAATCCCTGAAGGTAATGCTATAGGTGAAGGCCATCACATGTATAAGATAAACGGTATGTATTATCTTATATCTACGGACTATATGCCCAATGGCCGTACACTCTGTAGCCGGTCTAAAAGCATCTGGGGACCATACGAAACTGTAACTATTACTGCTGATGAGACCTTTGGCTATCATGCAGCACCCCTTACACAGGTGCCGCGAGGTGTAAAATATCGTATTGGCGAGGATGGTACTAAGTTTGGTATTCCACAGGTGGATAAGGATGCAACCGCTTGTACCAACATCCATCAGGGAGGTATAGTTGAAGATCAGAGCGGACAGTGGTGGGCTTTGCTCATGATGGATTTCCATAGTATTGGCCGCACAGTGACCTTAGCACCCATCACATGGAAGGATGGCTGGCCAATGATAGGACTCGAAGGTAATCTCGGTCGCGCCCCTCGTACATGGTTTAAGCCTGATGTAGCAGGCAATGCTAGTATTGCAAGAGCGCCATACAATCGCTGTGAGGATTTTAATGCAGCCCAGCTGGGTCGCGTATGGCAGTGGAACCATAACCCTGATGATACCAAGTGGAGCTTGAAGAAAGGACACCTGCGCCTGCAGTCGATGCCTGCCGAACAGTTGATGTGGGCTCGTAATACCCTCACCCAGCGTGTAATCGGTCCTACATCCATCGCTACCGTAGAACTATATACCAAGGGACTGAAAGATGGTGATGTGGCAGGCTTAGGCAATATCAACGTGCCTTGCTCATGGATAGGTATCGTAAAAGATGGTAACAACCTTACACTGCGTTGCTTTGAACAAGCAACCAATGATACTATTAATAAAGAGGTGAAAGGTGACAAGATATGGCTCCGCATGGTAGGCGATTTCGACAATGATCATGCCCACTATGAGTACTCGATTGATGGTACCAACTATCAGCAATTAGGTCGAGAAATGCCTCTCAGCTATCAGCTCATCTCATTCCAAGGTTCGCGCCATGCCCTTTTTGCTTTTAATCATAAAGGTAAACAGGGCGGTTATGCCGAGTTTGATAACTTTACTGTTGATGAGCCTCAGGCCGATCGTAGCGGCAATATACCTTATGGCAAGTCGTTCCGTATTATAAACCTGGCTACAGGTCGCCCTGCTATAGCACAGAAACATGGGTTGCTTTATGATACAGATTACAAGGACAACAGTAAGTCTACCCGATTCCGTATAATTAATAAAGGTAAGGGACAGGTGATTTTGCAATGCGAAGACGGACGCTATGTCTTTTGTTCAGGTATAGGCATGGCAGGCGATGTGCGCCTTACCGATGATTTGTCAAAGGCCGAGGTGTTTATGTGGCAGGACTACCTGAACCACGAGTTTATGCTTATGTCTATGCGCACCCACCGTTACATCGGCAAGAGTCCTACTACTGGCAGTCCTTATTCGATGGACTATACCGGTGCCGATCCAGCCCGCCGTAATGGTGCTGTGTTCCGCTGGGAAGAATAGTTGATAAAGTTGTAATAGTATTTGGGGATAGGGTCGACAGAGATAATGTCGGACTTATCCCCAATCTTTATTATGCAAACGTTTGCATGGTAAAAATAACAAAATTAAACAAAAAAAAGAATAACGTATTGAAATCTGATATATCTTTGCACCGATGAAACTGTAAATGCGAGCTCATTAAAAGCTTAAAACGATATAACAATAACAAATTAACTCTAATTTAAAAATGTAATGATGAAGC
>JAEEGK010007946.1_pt1 | contig 25172 bp, 20 predicted proteins | sample 8958771 | NCBI WGS metagenome assembly JAEEGK01 (sample SAMN16246547, study PRJNA631951) | gut metagenome | biome: gut microbiome; feature: rumen; material: SC-attached | host: Bos | place: Iran: Karaj | collected 2018-10
CTGTGTAAGTGTAATCATAAGTCTGTCGTTTTAAAGATCCAATTTTTGTCGTGATTAATTGTTCTTTAAAATTACAGACTTTTTTCTTTCTACCTACTCAGACACATTTTTTGGTACACTATCAGATATTCTTACGTGTAGGTTCCCTCTGCTGCCAAGGTCAATGTCTCTGGGAACAACCTTAGGAAGGATAAACTATTTTGCGATGAACGAATAAGTTATAGTTGCTGGCCTCAAAAGCTAGAGGGCGATTCCTGGGATAGACCTTATCCCTTAAGGTGTTCGTATGCTTTCCTTACAATTCCTGACATGAGTCTTCGGCGAGTCTCCAGAAAGTCGAAGTAATTCATATCTTCAAATCCTTCCGGAATCGCATTTTGTTCGCAAGTCTGTCGGAAGGAGTCTTCACCGAGTTTCTCCTTGTATCGTACGACATAATCTTCCGGCGGATTGTCGGATATGTCGATATTTGTGTTGTAGTCCAGATAAGTGAAGTTCGCGATCTGGTTACGATCACGGTCTTCTTTTATGCCGATGTCTTCAAGGTATTTCTTCGGGAAGATATGATGTTTGTCAACAGATGACTTGGTACCACTTGAGCCGACAATAAGGTGTTTGGATAGCGGTGATGTCGAAAGCCACATAGGGGTTCCAAGTACGTTAAGGGCAGCAATATATCCAAACCAAGACGGAGAATTTGAAGAAGAGCTACTGAGGCTGGCCGGTAAGTTGACATTGAAAAAGTCATCAGTAAACCGTGTTTCAATGGCTCTATTCACATAGTCAATAAACTCTTCAGGAGTTTTTACGTCACGCAAATCAGCGAATTGTTTTTCAACTGTACTCTCGGGGGAAGATGAATAGTATGAGGTGATTGCGGACATAAATATCCACCTGGTGATAATTTTCCGTAAGGTCATGGGGTCAACCTTGTAATCATACTTGCCAATCAAGTACAATACATAACCGTAGATGACCACATATGTAGAAGCGACATCGCTACCACGGAGATATCCTGCTTCGCCAAACAGATTTAAGAATGCATGCCAGTTATTCAGATCCAGAGCAGTATCCAATGCGGTACTGAATATCTTCATGTTTTCTTCACGTATTGCAGCTGTAGTAACTCCAGTATCAAGGTTACGGCCACGAAGAAGCATGTATGCATACTTCATCCGCGCTCTTCTAAATCCAAGGCCAACGGCCATACGAATCAGATGCTGAGGACTAACCTCCATAATCTGGTTGTATGCTGTGCCATTCTTGGGAACTCGAGAATCTTCACAGAAGAGGTGAATTTTGTCGTATATGGTGGTATCGTATACGGCGATCAGCGTCTCAATGAAATTATTTTCGTTTAGCTTCTGGCCACCAGAATTCACTCGCTTGAAAATGTCAGAAACTTCTTCTTCGTCTGCATAAGTCGTTATCTGAAGGGCGGGGATCTGATACTCGTTTAGCTTCAGTAATTCAACGAGATTGGTTTCGATTGTATCTTCTTCCTCATCTGTTAAAGGCTCAACACCTTTCTTTTCTCTGCTGGCGTTTAGATTATTAATGAATTCGCGGCGGAATTTGGACAGACGATGTTCCTTGTCTGCAGCAAATACTTCACTGATATCGCTTACCCAATTGGCATCCCTTTCGAAAGCTTGAGACCACACTTCAAACTTCACAGTCAATGGGTTATAACAAATACGGATACGACGCTCCTTGAAGTTCTTATCCTTCACTTTCAAACCAAGGATGGCGGCAAGAAGAGATGTAAGACGCTGCTGCCCATCTATTACGAGATCATCTGGACGGACATACGTTTTATCGTTATTGCCAATAGTCTTGGTGTTTTCATACTCTTCAGGGGATGACCAAAGAATAAGATACCCAATAGGATATCCTTTTATCATTGAGTCCAATAAATCCCTGACTTTATTATCCTTCCACACGAATTGTCTCTGGAGGTCAGGGAGACCAATACGGCCAGATTCAACATCCTTTAGAAGATCCTCGACAGTACGGGGAACGCTCCTGTATATTTGTTTTCCCATAATTTGGTTTCTCAAAAGAACGGATAAAGATACTCATTTTTATTGAGGATTATGCTATTAAACCTAGTCTTATCCAAAAGAATATAAAGAAGTTCGGAGTTTAGTTGAAGGATAATAAAGTAAAATCGTTATTTTTGTATTAATGTTCGGATAATAGTGCTATTATCGGAACATGGTGAAAGCAAGACCCAAGGTACTTACATATCTTTTATGATTGATAAGAAGCAATTATCCGAAGAGGATATTAAGCTGCAATTTATCACTCCTGCACTGAACCGTGCCGGGTGGGATAATCAGCATATCCGAATGGAATATGCGTTTACCGATGGACGCATTATTTTCCAGGGACAGTCTTCTCACGCCCGCAAAGCAAAAAAACGCGCCGATTATCTGTTACAGATAGGGCCCAATAAAACCCCAATAGCCATTGTAGAGGCGAAGGATAATAATCAGCCGATCAGCGGTGGGATAGGCCAGGCAAAGGTTTATGCTGAGATTCTTGACCTTAAGTTCGCCTACAGCTCCAATGGTGACGGCTTCACCGAATATGATTTTACTACGGGAATTGAAACCAACATCGGACTTGACGAATTCCCCACACCAGAGCAACTGAAAGAAAGGCTTCAAAAAGAAAAGAATCTGACTCCTGAACAACAAAAGATAGTCGAAACTCCCTATTATTACGATATCGATTCCCATGAGCCGCGCTATTACCAGCGTATTGCCATTGACCGTACAGTTGAAGCAGTAGCCATAGGTATCAACCGTATTCTATTGGTGATGGCTACCGGTACTGGTAAGACATTTACATCTTTCCAGATCATACATAGACTAACAAAAGCCGGTGTTAAGAAGAAGGTCTTATATCTTGCGGACCGTAATGTTCTGATTGACCAGACGATGACGCAGGACTTTCGTCCTTTCAAAAGCCGTATGACTAAGATACAAAACCGGTATATGGATTCGTCTTACGAAATCTATATGGCCTTGTATCAGCAATTGGTGTCTCCTGACGAAGACAAGCCCAATCCTTTCACGGAATTCCAACCTTCCTTCTTTGATCTGATTGTGGTAGACGAGTGCCACCGAGGTTCAGCCAAGGAAGACTCCCAATGGAGGGCCATTCTGGAGTATTTCTCCTCCGCAACTCAGATTGGAATGACGGCAACTCCTAAAGCTGTTGATGGAGCCAACAACCTAGATTACTTTGGGAAACCGCTTTACACATATTCACTGAAGCAAGGTATTGAAGATGGTTTCCTGGCACCTTACCGGGTTACAAACTCCTTCCTGAATGTAGATCTAACAGGCTACATTCCAGAAGATGGTGAGGAAGACATCTATGGAAACCTCATTGAGCAAGGCTACTTTAGCCGGAAAGACTTTGGGCGAGATCTGGCTCTTCTTGAACGCCGTAAGATAGTTGCTAGGCGCATTACCAAGATGCTCACCCAGATTGGAAGAATGACGAAGACCATTGTCTTCTGCCCTGATATTGAAGAGGCTGAGGCAATGCGCCAGTTGCTCACCAATATGAATTCCGATCTGTGCAAGAAGGATTCAAGGTATGTAATGAAGATTACGGGAGATGACTACGAAGGAAAGCGACAGTTAGACAACTTTATCGATGTTGATTCTCCTTATCCCTGCGTTGTCACAACCTCTGAGATGCTCTCTACAGGCGTGGACTGCAAAACCTGTGGGCTCATTGTCATTGACAAGGAAATCCAGTCTATGACTGAGTTTAAGCAGATTGTTGGCCGCGGCACACGCATTCGGGAGGATAAGGACAAATGGCACTTTGAAATACTTGATTTCCGTAATGCGACCCAGCTTTTCCACGATCCAGAGTTTGACGGAGATCCAGAACCGCCCCAAGGACCGAGAGGTGGAAACGGCGGTGGCGGAAATGGTAGCGGCGGTGGGACACCACCTCCTCCCGGCCCGAAAAAATACTATGTAGATGGTGGGGAAATACAGATTGACAAGGAGTATGTGTCATTCCTTGATGCTGACGGCAAACTCGTCAAGGATTCCTTCATTGACTATACAAAGAAACGCATTTTGGGGCGCTATCCGACATTGAATGACTTCCTTACAAAGTGGACAAACGCTGAGCGAAAACGTGTAATTGTAGATGAGCTGAAGGATTACGACGTTCTGATTGATGCAATCAGAGAGAAGAACCCTCAGCTGGCACAGTCTGATATTTTTGACATAGTGTGCCATGTGGCATTTGATCAGAAACCTATGACTAGGAAGGAACGTGCGAACAAGGTAAAGCGCAGCGACTACTTCACCCAATTTGGAGATGAAGCGCGGAGGGTTCTTGAAGTTCTGCTTGAGAAGTATTCGGATATTGGCATTCTCGAACTTGAGAACATCGCTATACTCCTAACGCCCCAACTGGCTCAGTTTGGCAAGCCACAAAAGATTATGAAATATTTCGGTGGTATGGATGGATATCTATCCGCCGTAAGAGGTATGGAAACAAGACTTTACGCAGCTTAAATTATGGCAGTTAACAATATCATCAAGCGTCTCCAGAATATTATGCGGCAGGATGCGGGCATCAATGGGGATGCTCAGCGTATTGAGCAGATGGTTTGGCTCTTCTTCCTCAAAGTGTATGATACACAGGAAGAAACCTGGGAGATAAATGCGATGTCCGAAGGACGCCATTATGAATCCATTATTCCAGAACAATTCCGCTGGAGAAACTGGGCTGTTGATGAGAAGGATGGTCAGGCTTTAACCGGCGATGCGCTGCTTGAGTTTATCAATGGTACAGAAGGACTCTTCCAAACGCTTAAAAACCTGCCAGTCACTCCCGATACACCCAGAGGCAAGGCTATTGTAAAGGAGGTTTTTTCTGATCTGAACCAGTACATGAAAAACGGCATACTGCTTCGTCAAGTCATCAATGTTATTGATGAAATTGACTTTGCAGATGCGGAAGACCGTCACACCTTTGGCGATATCTATGAGGGCATATTGAAGGATCTGCAATCTGCCGGCAACGCTGGTGAATTCTACACGCCTCGTGCCCTGACCGATTTTATGGTTCGCACACTCCAGCCTAAACTTGGGGAGAAGTTCGGTGACTTCACATCCGGTACCGGCGGTTTCCTGACTTCTGCACTGAACTATCTGGAGAAGCAGGTTGTTACCACAGAAGACCGGGATAAATTTCAGAATGCGGTGTATGGCCAGGAGTGGAAACCTCTGCCGTACCTTCTGTCAATCACGAACTTACTTATCCATGATATCGAGGCCCCGAACATCCGTCATTGTGACTCTCTGGCCACAAAGATGAGCGACTTCAAAGATTCTGACAAGGTTGACGTGGTGGCCATGAATCCTCCATACGGCGGCAGTACCGAGGCCAGTGTCAAGGGCAATTTCCCGATGTATATGCGTTCCAGCGAGACTGCTGACCTGTTTATGGTTCTAATAATGTACCGTCTTAAGAAGGACGGACGTGCCGCTGTTATCGTTCCTGATGGTTTCCTTTTTGGTGTGGATGGTGCTAAGCTAGCCATCAAGACCAAGATGCTGCGTGAATTCAATCTGCACACCATCATAAGGCTGCCTGGCAGCATTTTCTCGCCATACACGTCCATCGCAACAAACATCCTGTTCTTCAATAACGAACGTGCCACTGGCTCCTCTGAGAAATACGCCACCAAGGAAACCTGGTTCTACCGTCTGGATATGCCGGAGGGCTACAAGCATTTCTCCAAGACCAAGCCCATGAAGCTGGAGCACTGCAAGCCCATTGAGGACTGGTGGAATGAAAGGAAGGAAATCATCGTTGAGGAGGGCAATGAGAAGTCCCGTAAGTTCACGGCTGAAGAACTGATTGCTATGGACTGCAACTTTGACCAGTGCAAGTTCCCGAAGGACGATGAAGAGGTTTTGCCGCCTGCAGAACTGTTGGCCGACTACTTCAAGAAGCGCAAGGCCCTGGACCACGAGATTGACCGTACCTTGGCCGAAATCCAGAAGATCCTTGGGATCGAAATCATGATTGATGAATAGGCCATGAACGGAAAGCAGTTAAAGAACAGCATCCTTCAGTGGGCCATCCAAGGGAAGCTTGTGCCCCAGGACCCCAACGATGAGCCGGCATCCGTCCTGCTGGAGCGCATCCGAGCAGAAAAAGCACGCTTGGTAAAAGAGGGAAAAATCAAGAAAGACAAGAACGAATCTATCATCTTCCGCGGTGAGGACAATTCTCATTATGAGAAGTTTGCTGACGGAAGGATTGTCTGCATCGATGACGAAATACCGTTTGAGGTGCCGCAGGGGTGGGAATGGGCAAGGATGTCATCATTGTCCTCGGTGATTCATTATGGTTTCACTGCTTCCGCCGGGTTGTCCGGAAATGCAAAACTTCTCCGAATAACAGATATTCAAGATGGAAAGGTCCAGTGGGATGATGTGCCGTTCTGCGAAATAGATAAAAAGGGACTTTGCAATTACCAACTAGAGAATGACGACATTGTCATTGCTAGAACTGGAGGGACTGTTGGAAAGTCTTTCGTCATCTCTGATATTTCTGTTGTGGCTGTTTTCGCTTCATATCTAATCCGAATCAAGCCCGTACCAGGCCTATACATACCTTATATTGCGTCATATCTTGAGTCGCCTTGTTATTGGAGACAGCTTACAGATGCAACATCTGGTACCGGTCAACCAAATGTAAATGGGCAATCTTTATCGAACTTGCTCGTTCCGATTCCTCCTTTTGACGAGCAGAAGAGAATCATTGTAGAGAGAAACAGCATATATCCACATCTGCAAAGATATACTTCGGCCCAGGATAGGCTTGATGCATTAAACGAATCATTAAGAGGAAGCCTTAAAAAGTCAGTTTTGCAAGAGGCTATCCAGGGGAGACTCATTCCCCAAGATCCGAGAGAAGAGCCTGCTTCCGTACTATTAGAACAAATCCGTGAGGAGAAAAGGAAGTTGCTGAAAGAAGGTAAGTTGAAAAAGAAAGATCTGGTGGACTCCATTATTATTAAAGGCGAGGATAACAAGTACTATGAGATAATAGGTGGTAAAGCGCTGGAAATCAGCGATGAAATTCCGTTTGATCTGCCTGAATCATGGAGTTGGTGCCGTTTAGCTAGCATTGCTCATTATCGCATCGGAAAAACACCGGCAAGAGGAGAAGCTGCATACTGGCAGCCCGGAACTATTCCATGGGTTTCAATCTCGGACATGAAAGATTATGGAACAATCGTGCACACGAAAGAGTTCGTATCCACAAAAGCAATTACTTTGCTTGGCCAGAAATCGCCCAGGGGTACTCTCCTTATGAGCTTTAAACTGACCGTTGGAAGGACAGCAGTTCTTGATATTGACGCATATCATAACGAGGCCATTATCTCGATATGGCCATTTTGTGATTCAACCTCTCTACAACCTTACTTGTTCTACACGCTCCCAGTTCTTGCGAATCTGGGAGACTCTAAGGATGCAATTAAAGGGAAAACACTGAACTCGAGCAGCATCAATAATCTCTTGATTCCTTTGCCGCCTTCTGCGGAGCAAATTAGGATAGTCGATAAAATCAAGGAACTTTATGGGCAGCTTTAATTCTGGAGATGCTTATAGAGTTCTTGGATTCTATCAACAATACGGCGTTGTTCTTTTATTGGAGGTATCGGAATAAGCGTACTTTGAATAGTCCCCCTTGAGATACCAGGAATAATGCTATGTGCAGCCTTTTCCAATTTGGGAATACTGTATTCAAGATACTTCTCGATATAATCGATTAGAATCCACCCCGAGTGGATAGACATAATCTGGCGAGCAATATGAATATCTCCTATCGTATTATACGCCATAGTGCCAACCGTTCCTTTACAAGTAATAAGCAAGTCGCCCTTATGTGAAATAGATGTCGGAGAGTTTGTCCATCGATTGACTAAAACGGCACAGTTTGAAAGATTGCTCGCGCCTGTAATATACGGGATACCTTTGGGAATAGCGAAATACCTATCTGGAATAAGATCTTGTCCGGACTGTAGAATAATTACAGAACCAAGGCGACACCAAGCCCATGAATCCGGTATGTCAAATGGCAATTCCTCGCTTATTTCAACAATCTTACTCCCTATTTTCTCATAGTACTTGCTATGAGAGTGTTATATTTATATGTAATACGATACTGTTCTTCAATGGGCGGTAACGGAACAATCAGACGGTGAAGAGCACCGGAAGATAGTCCTTGAATCCCAATACCTTTTCCTCCTATATTGCCTATATTTTTGTAATGGCAAAAAACAAGGTAATAAAACTCTGTGTTTATAGGATAGTATGCTCTAAGACGATGAATATGATTCTGTATACAGATTTCTTCATCATATTGCCAAATAGCGGATCTTCCAATATCGCCGCCTTCGCAAACCAACAGGTCTCCTTTATGAACTGTACATTTTTCCAATTCAGAATCAGTAAAATACATTTCCCTTACTTCATTGAAGTCAAAGTGATTCCAGTATACATTTGAAGTCGTAAGGTATTTTTTCTTTATTCCATCCGTATCTGCTCTATTCAACGCTTTACCGGTATTGTGAGTAAAGAGCGTGCCGAGACGAACCCATTGCCAAGAATTCGGTATCTCAAAGGAGATTTCTCCGCTGATATCACGGGTCTTACTATCAACTTTCTCATAGTACTTGTTATCCTCGCCTTTAAAAATAACGGAATCAACTATATCTTTCTTCTTTAAAAGGCCTTCCCTCAGCAGTTTTTGCTTCTCCTCTCTGATTTGTTCTAACAAAAATGTGGCTGGCTTTTCTTTAGGCTCCTGCGGAACAAGTTTTCCTTGGATTGCCTCTTGAAGTATAGATTTACGAAGCATCGGTTTGATGCCCTGATTAAGATCGTCAATCTTGCGCTGAGATGAGTTATAGCGGTTTAATGAGGGTTGTATGGTTGAAATAAACTCAACAATTCTATTCTGTTCATTTTTGGGAGGGACGGGGATCAAAGCTTTGTAGAGTTTTTCATCGTTTATAGCAGGATATGCCACCCCCTTTGCGTTGTCCCCATCGTTGGCATATTGGTCAAATTGAGGAGATTGGAGATACAGAAACAGATAGCTGTTTACTACACCTGGATAGCATGCCATTACCGCAAAGCCCGTACTTGCTATTGGTATGGCAGAAAAAATACGGTCAACAATACACATATTGTGTAGATATGGCCTTACAGTCGAATAAAGGATATCCCCCATTTTAACTATTCTTCGAGCCCGCGATGGCGCATCTTTCGCTTGAATTATATTCTCTATTTCATTTAGACACAGATCTATATTATTAATTGATCCAATATCTATGTATGAAAATGGTTGAGAAGGGACGGATTGTCCATGATTATATACAAGGCTCCTCAATCTTGCCCATTCCCACCCCTGCGGCACCGCAAACGGTATTTCGTCATCGATGCAGACAATCCTTCCGTCAGCAAACTTCTCATAATGAGAATTGCACTCACAGGCACGCCATTATACATTATTAAGACACAGCAATTCATGTTTTACTCTTAATCAATGCATTATGGCAAATGACTTTACACTATTCCTCCGTCAGGAGAACATGTCCGACAACACCATCTCGGCGTACACCTTCGCAGTGAAGGATTTCTTTGCTCACCAGAAGGAGCTTAATAAGCGAAACCTGCTTGCTCATAAGAACTACCTTATGGAGAATTTCAAACCCAAGACAGTGAACCTTCGTATCCAGGCCCTTAACAAGTACCTGGAATTCACCAAGCATCCCCGGCTTAAGCTGAAATCTGTGAAGGTGCAGCAGCGCTCTTATCTGGAGAACGTCATCAGCAACGCTGACTACACCTTCCTGAAGAACAAGCTCAGGAAGGAGCCTAACCTTGAATGGTACTTTGTCGTGCGGTATTTGGCGGCCACCGGTGCCCGTGTGAGTGAGTTGGTGCAGATCAAGATTGAGCACGTCAACGTGGGCTACTTCGACATCTACGCCAAGGGTGGCAAATACCGGCGAATCTTCATCCCGAAGAAGCTCAGGGAAGAATCAGAAGCCTGGATCCAGGAAACCGGCCGCGGTTCGGGATATCTCTTCTTGAATCGTTTCGGAGAGAGAATCACCACCAGAGGTATTTCGCAGCAGCTGAAGAATTATGCCCAGAAGTACGGGCTCAATCAGAAGGTTGTGTACCCACATTCCTTCCGTCATCGCTTTGCAAAGAACTTTCTGGAGAAATACAATGATATTGCACTCCTGGCAGACCTAATGGGGCATGAGAGCATAGAGACTACGCGTATCTACCTTCGGAGGAGCAGTCTGGAACAGCAGACTATCGTTGACAAAGTCGTGACATGGTAGATATGGAACATCTTTCGGCAAATAACACTTCCATCAATTATTGGAACTCTGTCAAGGATTCGCTATTATTGGCTTCGTATTTGTCGCTTTAATAATTGTCAAAGATACAATCTATCGCTATCTTTGCACAAATGCCGAAAAAGAAATCATCCCTAGGCCCCATCTGGGCCGTCGTAATCGCTGGCGCGCTGCTGCTGATCGTCGTCCAATTCCTGCCTGACAAAGCCAGCGCTCAGAAACTGGCACATTTCTTTATTGCCATTGCGCTTATGGCTGCGCTGGCTATCGGCTTTATGGATCGCAGGAAAAATAAGGAAGACGAATAACGCTCTCAAAGCCCGCTGGAGGAAAGAAACAATTCCGGAGCGAATTGGCGAAAAAGGGACGTGTGTGGGCTCGTGCCGGGAGCGGTGGCCGTAGGGGAGGGCCGCAGGGAATCCTGCGGCCCTTTCGAGGCCATGACGGCGTTTTGTTTGACGACCGTTAGACTCGCCTTGGCGAGGCTAAAAGGGAGGAGTTCGCCGTCAAGCGACCGATGCCGCTCCCTTTTTCGCCAGCCTGAGCGGAGGAATTGCCCCTTCCCGGCAGGGCTCTTCCCCACAGTTAAGGGACTGGAGCCCCGATGATTTAGAGGGCGGCGAGGATGAGGATTTGGGCGGAGACGACGCGGAGGAACATCGTCAGGGGGTAGACGGTGGAGTAGCTGACGGCGGGGATGTCGTTGGGGGAGTTGCTCGAGACGAACGAGAGGGCGATCGGATCGGTCATGCTGCCGGAGAGCGTGCCCATCAACTCGAAATAATTGAACTTGAAGACCCAGCGGCCGAGAAGACCGACCAGCAGGATCGGAATGACCGTGATCAGGAAACCGTAGCCGACCCAGACAAGACCGCCGCCTTGCAGCGTGCTCACGAACTCGGGACCAGCCGCGAGGCCCACGGCGGCCAGGAACAGCGAAATACCGATCTCGCGGAGCATCAGGCTGGCGCTCATCGTCGTGTAGGTCACCAGATGGAACCGGGCGCCGAACCGGCTCAGCAGGATGGCCACGATCAGGGGACCGCCGGCCAGACCGAGTTTCACGGGCAACGGAATGCCGTGTATGTGGAACGGAATCATACCGAGGGCCACACCGAGCAGGATGCCGATGAACATCGGAATCAAATTGGGCTCGCGCAGCCGCTTCGAGGAATTGCCCAGCAATCCGGCCACGGCATTGATCGACGCTTCGGTGCCCACGACGGTCAGACGGTCTCCCACCTGGAGCGAGAGCGACGGCGAGGCGATCAGATCGACGCCCGCACGGTTGACGCGGGTGACATTCACCTTGAAATGATTGCGCAGCTGCAGCGAACCGAGCTGCTTGCCGTTGATTTTGCCCTTCGTGACCAGAATGCGGCGCGATACCAGTTCGGTGGCCCCGCTGATGCGGTCCCACACGGCCTGGTCCATCTCGATCCGCTCGCCGAGGAACGTGGTCACGGCTTCGGTGTCGCGGGGATCCGAGACAAAGAAAACTTTGTCGCCGAGCCGGATCTCGGTCTGCGCGTCGGCCAGAACCGGATCACTGCCGGGCCGGAGCATCCGGGAAATCACGAACTGCCGGTTGAGCAGCCGGGCGATATCATAGACTTTTTTGCCGTCGAGCTGCGGATTGGTGATGACCACGGTGACGCGGTCGGGGTCGTGGGTTTCGATGATGTGCTCCGCCTGGAGCCGGGCGTTCTCCTTCACGGGGTCGACCCGGAACAGCTTCCGCATCAGCACCAGCGCGAGAATCAGGCCGATGACGCCCAGCGGATAAGCCACGGCATAGCCCAGGGCGATGGAGGGGTCGTTGGCCCCTGTGGTTTCGAGGAAAGTCTGCTGCGCGGAACCCAGCGACGGCGTATTGGTGACAGCGCCCGACAGGATGCCCGTCATTGTGATCAGGCTGGTGCCGCTGATGGCGCCAATGGCCAGGGTCACGCCGATGCCCAGTAACAAGACGCAGAGCGCCATGACGTTGAGCCGGATGCCATTTTGTTTGAGCGAAGCGAAAAAGCCGGGTCCGACCTGCAGACCCACCGAATAGATGAACAGGATCAGGCCGAATTCCTTGACGAACCCGAGCACCTTGGGATCGATGCCCATGCCGAAATGGCCGAATGCGATGCCTACGAACAGGATCCAGGTCACGCCCAGCGAAATGCCGCCGATTTTGATCTTGCCCAAAAGGGTTCCCAGGGCGATGGTGGCGGCGAGAATGAAAATGATGTGGGCGGTACTGCTCCCAAATAGCAATTCTGCGAACATATTCGGCAAATCTTCGGACTTTTGCGCAAAGATACGCTTTTTCGGTACAACGAGGGAATCTTTTACTTAACTTTACCATGCAAACCTGAAAGAACTCCATGAAACGGATGAACAACAACTGGTGGTGGCGCTTGCAACTTCAATAGTCGCGAGGGAGCCAGCCGTTGTATATCATAATAAGGCCTGTCGAACTTGCGACAGGCCTTTTTCTTTTGAATTTTATTAATCAATCAAATACTAAACGCCATGAAACAGAAAAAATTCCTGCTTCCCGAAAGCGAAATCCCGACCCATTACTTCAACATGCAGGCCGTAATGCCCAACAAGCCGCTGCCGATCCTGAATCCGGCCACGCACGCGCCGCTCACCGCCCAGGACCTCTATCCCATCTTCTGCGAGGAATGTGCGAACCAGGAACTCAACCAGACCGACGAGTGGATTCCGATTCCGGAGCCGGTCCGCGAGCAGTACGCCATGTACCGCTGCACACCGCTCGTGCGCGCGTATGACCTGGAAAAAGCGCTCGGTACGCCCGCGCACATCTATTTCAAGAATGAAAGCGTGAGCCCGGCCGGTAGCCATAAGCTCAATTCCGCGCTGGCGCAGGCCTACTATGCCAAGAAGCAGGGCGTGACCAATATCACCACCGAGACCGGTGCCGGCCAGTGGGGTGGTGCCCTTTCGTACGCCGCCAAGAAGTTCGGCCTGGAACTGGCTGTCTATATGGTCAAATTGAGCTATGAGCAGAAACCCTACCGCCGCAGCATCATGCAGACCTTCGGTGCGGCCATCACGCCTTCGCCGTCGATGTCAACCCGGGCCGGCAAGGACATCTTGACCATCAACCCCAACGACCGCGGTTCCCTGGGCTGCGCCATCTCGGAAGCCATCGAACTGGCCGTCACCACGCCCAACTGCAAATACACCCTGGGCTCGGTGCTCAACCACGTGTGCCTCCACCAGTCGATCATCGGCCTGGAAGCCGAGAAGCAGATGGCCCTGGCGGGCGAATATCCCGACATCGTGATCGCCTGCTTCGGCGGCGGCTCGAACTTCAGCGGCATCGCCTATCCGTTCATGCGCCACAACATCCAGGAAGGCCGCAAGACGCGTTTTGTCGCGGCGGAACCCGCTTCCTGCCCGAAACTCACCCGCGGCAAGTTCGAATATGACTTCGGCGATGAGGCCGGCCTTACGCCGCTTCTCCCGATGTACACCATCGGCCACGGCTTCAAGCCGGCCAGCATCCACGCGGGCGGCCTGCGCTACCACGGCGCCGGTGTGATCATGTCACAGCTGATGAAAGACGGGTTTATGGAAGCGGTGGACATCGACCAGCTCGACTCGTTCAACGCCGGCGTGCTCTTCGCCCGCACGGAAGGCATCATCCCGGCTCCGGAATCCTGCCACGCCATCGCCGCCACCATCCAGGAGGCCCTCAAATGCAAGGAAACCGGAGAAGCGAAGACCATTCTCTTCAACCTCTCCGGTCACGGATTCGTGGATATGGCCGCGTATGACCAGTATTTCTCGGGCGAGATGCAGAACTACCAGCTTACCGAAGAGGAACTGGCGAAGTTCATGGCCCCGGTCGATGCGCTCAACAAGGAGATCAATCAATAACCATCGCAAAGCCGCCGCCGGGAGCCAGATGGACCAGGAACGGTTTGTTCATCGGGATTTCGAGTGAATCGAGCACATAGTCGGTGGCATTGCGGGTCGCGTTCACGCCGTCACGATAGACCGTGACGGCGTGCGTGCCTTTGGTCAGGCCGCTCAGGTCGAGCGAGATGTCGCGGGCGTCCCAGTTGGTCAGGCCGCCGATGTACCATTTTTCTCCCTTGCGCCGGGCGGTCACGATATACTTGCCGATTTCGCCCTGCAGGATGCGGGTTTCGTCCCAGACGGTGGGGATGGCGGTGATGAAATCGGTGGTTTCCTGCTCTTTCATATAGGCGCTCGGGTTGTCGCAGAGCATCTCGAAGGGGGCGTCGAAGACAATGTATTCGGCTACCTGGCGGGCACGCGTGCCCTGGCTGGTCGGGTTGCCGTTGTTGGGCGTGAATTCGTGACGGAGCTGGTTGCGCATGGCGCCGGGCGTGTAGTCGACCTGGCCGGAGAGCATGCGGATGTAGGGGAAGGTAACGTCGTATTCCACCATGTCGTCGCGCGACCATTTCATCTGTTCCAGACCCCAGACACCTTCGAAATTGAGGACATTGGGCCAGGTCCGGTTCATGCCGGCGGGCTTGTACATGCCGTGGTAGTCGACGATCATCTGGTAGTTGGCGGCCATTTCGGCGATGCGGTAGAGCTGTTCGGGGATGGTCTGGTCGTCGCGGTCCATGAAGTCGACCTTGAAGCCTTTGATGCCCATCCGCGAGTAGGTCTTGCAAGCTTTTTCGAGGTCTTTGTCGAGCACGTAGCTCACAGCCCAGAGCACCAGCCCCACGCCCTTGGATTCCGCATAGCGGCAGAGCTCCCGCAGGTCGATGACGGGTTTGATCCGCATGATGTCAAGGGGATCCGACCAGCCTTCGTCGAGCACCACGTATTCGATGCCGTTGGCCGAAGCGAAATCGATGTAGTACTTGTAGGTCTGGGTGTTGATGCCGGCCGTGAAATCGACGCCGGTGATGTTCCACCAGTTCCACCAGTCCCAGGCCACTTTGCCGGGCTTGATCCAGGAGACGTTCTGGATCCGGCTCGGGGATGCGAGCAGATAGACCAGGTTGTTGGTGGGAAGGGCCGTGTCGCTCTCGGCGATGGCCATCAGGCGCCAGGGGAAGCTGCGCGGCTCTTTCTTCGAGGCGCTTTCGCGGATGACGGCCAGATAGTCGGTATAGGATGTGACGATCACTTGACCGCGCTCGGGCGTTTCCTTCACCTCGGCGGGATACGGTGCGAACTCCCCACGGAGCGAGTTGGGATTCAGACCTTTCCGCAGGAACATACCCGGGTAGGCTTCGATGTCGGAGTCGGAGATTTCGACGCGGAGGCCATTGTCGAGGCAGACCAGCAGGGGAGAGAAGGCCACCTCGTTGTCGCGGAAGGCGCTCAGCGGCGCCACGGTGTACCGGCTTTCGAACGAAGTGCGGAACGGATTGTTCGGGCCGCCGCTGCTATAGGGTACATAGGCGGTGTAGTCGCCTGTGAAATTGAATTCGGCCAGTTCGGCGGTTACCCGGTCGTCTTTCTTGACCGAGGTGGATTCGAAACGGTAGGCCACGCCTTCCTTGTCGTAGGCCCGGAAGTAGACGGTCCAGCCGTCGTCCAGCGTCAGTTCCAGCTCGTTGTAGGTATAGTTGATGAACATCTGCCGCCAGAAGGGGGCTGCGATGGCGCTTTTCACTTTGTTGGTCTTGGCCGATTTGACTTTCGGGTCCAGGCCGATTTCCTTGCCCGCCACGGTCATCGAGACGGCGGAAGGGGCGAGGATGCGCTGCCCGTTGTGCGAGACGCTCCAGGTAATCCGGCCCTGGACGTCGACATCGACGACGGTCCTTCCGTTGGGCGAGGTGAGTTTATAGTTTTTGGCCTGGAGGCCGCCGGCCGCCAGGACGGTAAGAAGCAATAAAGTAAGAAACCGTTTCATATAAAGTTCTGACGTTATCCTTACAAAATTACAAAGAATCTTTTATCTTTGTAGTCTAACTAACCGTTTTTATCATGAAACTCGAAGGAAGACGCGAAAGCACGAACGTTGACGACCGCCGGGGCGGCTCGTCGATGGGCACCATTGGCGGCCTGGGTATCGGCGGCCTCATCATTATCGGACTCCTCACCTGGCTGCTGGGCGGCGACCCTTCCTCGGTCATTCAGGAAGCCGGTCAGGTAATCGGTACGGGTTCGCAGACCGCGGGCGAATACACCCCGACGGCCGAAGAAGAGGAACTCGCCCGGTTCTCGAAGCAGATTCTCGCCGGTACGGAAGACGTCTGGACCAAGATCTTCCGCCAGAACGGCCTGACCTACGAACCTCCGAAGCTCGTGCTCTTCTCCGGTGCGGTGCAGTCCGGTTGCGGCGGCGCCACTTCCCAGTCCGGCCCGTTCTACTGCAGCGCCGACAAGTGCGTCTATCTCGACCTCTCGTTCTTCTCTTCGATGAAGAAGCAGATCGGTGCCGACGGTGACTTCGCTTATGCCTACGTCATCGCCCACGAGGTGGGACATCACGTCCAGAACCTGCTCGGCACCCTCGGCCAGGCCCATCAGCAGATGTCGCGCTATAAAGCCAACAGCAAGGAATACAACCAGATCAGCGTCCGCCTCGAGCTCCAGGCCGACTTTTATGCCGGTGTGTGGGCCCACCACGACAACGCGATGTTCGGCTCCCTCGAGCCCGGCGACATCGACGAAGGCTTGGCCGTGGCCGCAAAGATCGGCGATGACTATCTCCAGAAGCAAGCCTACGGCCGCACGGTTCCGGATTCCTTCAACCACGGCACCTCCGCCCAGCGCTCCAAATGGCTGAAGAAAGGCATCGCCACCGGCGACCCTTCGCAGGGCGACACCTTCTCGATCGCGTATAACTCGCTATAAAATTCTGCCTTATGAAAAGCGAAATCCGCAATCTTGAGCTGTGGCCCGACGGCGCGCTCAAGATTGAATGGGTGCGGCATCATATGCCGTTGCTGAACGGTCTGGAAGCCGAATTCCGCACCGAACGTCCGTTCGCCGGCCTGAAAGTGGCCCTCTCCGTCCATCTGGAAGCCAAGACCGCCTACTTGTGCGAAGTCCTCGCCGCAGGCGGCGCTGAGATGTTTGTTACAGGCAGCAACCCGCTCTCCACGCAGGATGACGTGGCCGCCGCCCTCGTGCACGAAGGTCTCAATGTCTTTGCCTGGCACGGCGCCACGCCTGAGGAATACGAAGCCCATATCCGCCGCGTCCTGGCCATCGGCCCGAACATCATCATCGACGACGGCGGCGACCTGGTCTCGCTGATGCATTCGGAATACCTCGATCTGCTTCCCGGCGTGATCGGCGGTTGCGAGGAAACCACCACCGGCATCCTGCGTCTGCAGGCCCTCGACAAGGCCCGGCAGCTCGAATTCCCGATGATGCTGGTCAACAACGCCGATTGCAAGCATCTTTTCGACAACCGCTACGGAACCGGCCAGAGCGTGTGGGACGGCATCAACCGCACCACCAACCTGATCGTGGCCGGCAAGACCGTCGTGGTGGCCGGCTATGGCTGGTGCGGCAAGGGCGTGGCCATGCGTGCGAAGGGGCTCGGTGCCCAGGTCGTAGTGACCGAAGTCGATCCGATCAAGGCCATGGAGGCCGTGATGGACGGTTTCTCGGTAATGCCGATGGACGATGCGGCCCGCGTGGGCGATTTGTTCGTAACGGTGACGGGCTGTGCAGGCGTCATTACCCCGGCGCATTTCGCGAAGATGAAAGACGGCGCCATCCTGTGCAACGCCGGCCACTTCGACGTTGAGGTTGACGTGGCGGGGCTGCGCGCCATGGCCGTCGAGGCCGCTCCGGCCCGCAACAACATCATGGGCTACCGGTTGGAAAACGGCCGCAAGCTCTATGTCATCGCTGAAGGCCGGCTCGTCAACCTGGCCGCCGGCGACGGCCATCCGGCCGAGATCATGGACATGTCGTTCGCCATCCAGGCGCTCAGCGCCCGCTACCTGGCGTCGCACCGCGATTCGCTCCCGCGTTCGCGCGGTGCCATGCTCCACGACGTTCCCCGCGAAATCGACGAGGAAGTCGCACGCCGCAAAATCGCCTACTGGGGCTGCCGCATAGACACGCTGACCCCGGAACAGCACAAATACCTTTACGGAGAATAATAACCCCCTATGCTGGATGTCTTCTCTGCCGACGGCTGGCTCAACCGGGCGGTAACCGCCTCCAACGACTTTCTCTGGACGTACATCCTGATCGCCGTGCTGATTGGTTGCGCGCTCTGGTTCACGTTCCGTTCCCGGGGCGTGCAGTTCCGCATGCTCGGCGAGATGTTCCGTCTTTTGGGCGAGTCGACCGGCCGGCACGACGGGCAGAAGCACGTCTCTTCCTTCCAGGCATTTGCCGTTTCGGTGGCCACGCGGGTGGGGACGGGCAATTTGGCCGGCGTGGCCACGGCCATCGCGGTCGGCGGGCCTGGCGCCGTGTTCTGGATGTGGATCATCGCGCTGCTGGGTTCCGCCTCGGCCTTCGTCGAGTCGACCCTGGCCCAGCTCTTCAAGAAGCGTGAGAAGGATTCCTTCATCGGCGGACCGGCCTACTATATCCTGAAAGGCCTGCGCCAGCCGTGGCTGGCCGCCCTGTTCGCGATCCTGATCTCCGTCACCTTCGGCCTGTCGTACAACTCCATCCAGAGCAATACCATCTGCAGCGCACTGAACGTGGCTTTCGGCTTCAATCCCGTGTGGGTGGGCATCATCCTGGCCGTTCTGTCGCTGACTGTCATCTTCGGCGGCATCCATCGCATCGCCAAGGTGAGCAGCGTCATCGTGCCGATCATGGCGCTGGGCTATCTGCTGCTGGCGCTGTTCGTGATTTTCCGCCACATCGACCTGATTCCGCAGGTGTTTGCCATCATTTTCAAGGACGCTTTCGGCATTACGCAGATCGCCGGCGGCGGCATCGCCGCCACGCTGATGAACGGCATCAAGCGGGGCCTCTTCTCGAACGAGGCGGGCGAAGGCTCGGCGCCGAACGTGGCTGCCACGGCCAGCACGAGCCATCCCGTGAAGCAGGGCCTCATCCAGGCGCTCGGCGTCTTTACCGATACGCTGGTGGTATGCAGCTGCACGGCATTCATCATCCTTTTCAGCGGCGTGGATTCACAGGGCGGCCTGAACGGCATCGCCTTGACGCAGGCGGCGCTTGAAGCCGAGATCGGCCGTTTCGGCACCATCTTCGTGGCGGCCGCCATCCTGCTGTTCGCCTATTCGAGCATCATCGGCAACTATTATTACGGCGAGGCCAACATCCGCTTCCTCACCCGCAACGCCCGTTCGGCATCCTGCCGGAAATGGGTGATGGCCATTTACCGGCTGCTGGCGGGCGGCGTGGTCGTCATCTTCGGCGCCCTGGCCAGCCTCGACCTGGTCTGGAGCCTGGGCGACCTTTGCATGGCCTTGCTGACCGCCTGCAACCTCTATGCAATCGCCCGGCTGGGCAAATATGCCTTCCGCCTCCTCGACGACTACCGCGCCCAGAAGAAAGCCGGCAAGAACCCCGTCTTCCGCCGCGATTCCCTCCCGGAGACGGCGAAACTGGATCTGGAGTGCTGGGAGTAGCATATCCGCTTTTTTCGTATATTTGGGAATTGAATCCCTAAAATCCTGTAACGATGAAACGCATCATTGTCTTTTTCCTGGTGGCCCTGGTGGCTTTCTGGACGACTTCCTGCAAGGAAACTTTACCGGCGCGGTTCGACATGTTCGTGAACAACGTGGAGAAGCGCTGCGACAAGTTCTCCGAAGATGACTGGACCAAGGCGAACGCCCAATTCGAAAAATTGGTTGACGAATACACGCAGAACCGGGGTGCCTACAATGTCGACGAGCAGAAGCAGATCCGTTCGGCCATCGCCAAATATGTCGGCCTGGCCGCCAAGAGCGGTGTCAAGACAGCCGTTGATGCCATCAACGGTGTGATTGAGCAGATTCCCTCGCTGCTGGAAGGCATCGGCGGATTTTTCAAGGACCTGGGGCTGGGAACCGAAGAAAAACCGGAATAGGCAATGAAACGATTATTGATGGCGGTCCTGGCGGCCTGCCTTTGCCTGTCGCTGACGGGCTGCGATTCTGTGAAAACTTTCCTGGCCGACGTGCTTGCCGGCATTGTCAACGGCGACAATGAGGAGGGCGACGATGACGACGTGATTCTGGACGCCTGGGCCGGCCTGGTCAACAACGAGCGGCACGAGGCCTACGCGGACGGCAATTCCCTGCGCTACGGCGACCACGTCTATACGATAGTCCGCGAAATCGATCCCGCGACCCGGGAGTTCAAGACGGCGACGGCGTCGGTGACCTTCACCAATGTCCCTTCCGGCTTTACGGAATTCCAGGCGGTCTATGACGGACTGCTGGGCAAGAGCATCGCCGGCACGGCCGCGATGATTCCCATGGCCATGGAGATCTATGCGCGCAATGCGGCGGAAGGGGAGCGTTGCTTCGGCCTGCTCTGCAACGGTCCGGCGACCGTGAGCGAAATCACGCGCGAGTTGGTGCGCAAACTCGAGCCGTCACGCTTCTCGCCCGAGAACGATTCGTACATCCAGCGCTACCTGCCTGCCGCGGTGCTCAAGGGTGCCGTTCCTTCCAATGCCTATGCGCCGGAAAAGCCCTATACGGTGGAAATGACCATGTCGCCCAACGGCGTGAAAGCCGCTCCGCTCACCGGCGGTGAGGTAACTTACATCTATATCCTGGCCGGCGGATGGGATACCTATCAGCGCGGCGTGGATATCTTTCAGGCCGACGGCAGTGACCATTACAAAGTGTTCAACTGCCCGTCCTGCTATACCCAGTGCAAGCAGATCAAGGGCACCTGGGCCGGATTGGAATAGTACAAACTGGTCTATTTTTTGTACTTTTGTGCCGCAGAACAATTAAAAAAGCATTTGTCATGAAGAAAATTGTTTGTTCTTTCGTGCTCCTTGCGGGCCTCCTTGCGGCTTTGTGTTCCTGCGATCCCCTGAACAACAACGATCAGGAAAAAGAGGGAACGCTCTATGGCTCTTGGAAATTGGATACGCTGACCATCGAGGCTTCGGCTTCCGTGATCGGAAGCGGTGCCCAGAATACATCGAACATCGACTTCACCAGGAATTCGGGTTACCTGTATCTGAGCGATGCCAACATGGCGACCGTGAAACTGGGCTGGGATGTCGAAATGTCATCCTTTACCTATGACGCGGCGAAAAAAACCGTCCATTTCAACAAGTCGATGGACGTATCGGACGACGGGAAAGCCATCGTGCTGGTCGGAACCTATGAGATCATTAGGTTGACGCCGGACCACCTGGCACTCCGCCAGCCGGATTTCAACATCGACATTCCCGGCCTGTTCTCTTCGCACCAGACGGCGATTTACAAATTCCACCGGGTGGTTGGCGACTAGCCTTTCCGGAAATGCCACTAAAAAAGGAGCCTCGAGGCTCCTTTTTTTATTACAAGTCATCGATGGGGTTGCCGGTCGATGGCGTGGTCAAGGTTTTTGAAGGCGCGTTGGCATAGGTCAGGATCACGTGCCAGGAAGAGCGGTCGCTCACGTCGGCATCGAGGGAGATGGTGCCGTTGGGAAGCTCGTACACGGCGAGGTTGCTGTTGGCTTTGGTCTTCGGTTCCTTGCCGTATTTCTGGGTCAGGGATGCCTGCATGGAATCATAAGCCTTTTCCAGCGCGTCCCAGTCGGAGATGACCGGGAAGTCCACGCGGACTTCCTGGACCGGATTGCTTCCGGAAGGAGTGATCTTGCATCCGTCATAGCCGGCGAAGGTGCCGGTATACGTACCGTTGCCGGCATTCCGGAATCCGGCTCTGACCAGTTCCGACCCAAAAGACGAAAGGGAGCCCTTCAAGGGGATGCCCTTAAAGGTAAGCGGCATTGCGGACGTAGTCGAGGCCGTCGTTGTTGTGGTCGGCGTTTTGGCCGGGGTTGTCTCGTTTTTGTCGACGCCGATGCCCAGTTCGCGCTCCAGGTCCCGGATCTCGTCGCTCGAAGCCGTTTTGTTCTCGGACTTCTGGACGGACTTTTCTTCGGTTTTCTCTTTCTGGCGGAACCAGCCGCCGTTGTCTTCGGTGGTTTCTTTTTCCGTCATACCGGGGATGGTGATCACATTCCCCAATTTGCTGGCGCAGAAGCGCACGGCCAGGATGAGGACCAGCAAGACCAGGACGACCCTGATGATTTTTTTCATATTCATATCAGCTGTTGTTTTGATTGCTAAAAATAATAGGTGAACCCAAAGCCGAGATCGCCCTGATAAGGCTTGTAAAAGACCCGGAAGTCCGTATGCCGGCCGGCCAAGCCGGTCTGGAGTTTAATGCAGCCCCAATACGTGCCGATGAAATCAAATTCATATCCGCCGCCCAGATAGCCGGAGAAGCGGCTGCCCTTGAGCAGGTTCACGTTCACGAGAATGGGAACCTGAAAGCCCGACAGGCGCCTGCCGTATATATATCGGACGCCCCCCACCAGATTGAACCACTGGTCGTGTCCGCCCAGCCGGGCGCGGGCTCCGATGCCGAAACTGGGCAACACCGAATTGTTCATCGGGAGGAAGCAGTCCGCGCTGGCATCGACGCCAATGCGGAACTTCTTGTCGTCCTGCGCCAGGGCCGAGCCGGGAATCAGGAGAGCCAGGAAGATGATCAGAATCCGTCGTTTGCGCATACTACAAAGTTAACAATCATTTCCGCTTCTTTTGCGTTTTATCGATTATTTTGGTAACTTGCATTCCAAATAACTCTTTAAACACGTCCATTATGAGGAACTTTACTGTCAAACTCATGGCTGTTGCGCTGGTGGCCCTCGTGTCGTGCGGCGCCCAGCTCCAGGCGCAGAACGTCTTGAACGGACTCAAGAATGCCGCCAAACGGACTGTTCAGAAGACAGTCAACGGGAACAACAGCGGAACGAGTACGGTTAAGAATTCCGTATCCGGCATCACCGACAAAGCCGCCTCGGCCCTCCCCGCCGGCAAAGGCAAAACCTACTATGTGAGTGTCTCTACCGGCTCGGCCCGCGCCGACGGCCTGACGCCGCAGACTGCGATGAAAGACCTGCAGAAGGCTATCGACACGGCTGAGGACAACGACATCATCCTCGTGGCCGAAGGCAATTACCTGGGCAGCATGGACCGCGGCTACATCCAGGTCGGGCAGTTCGGCAATGCGAGCAACGACCGGGGCAAATACCTCTCCTTCTACGGAGGATACTCGCCGGATTTCAGCGAACGCGACGTCCTCAGGTACGTGACCAAATTCCAGCCTACCGACCAGAAATTCATCGCACCGCTCTTCAACATCAATGCAAGGCGTCCCTACGGCTACACAGGCCCGGTGGGAACCGTGGTTGTCGACGGGTTCGTATTCGACCTGGGCGAGAACAACGTTTACTGCGTAGCCAACGTGGATGACGACCGAACCGGCACCCCCAACAAGGGCGTCCTCACGGGCCGTATCCTCTGTAACGGCGAGTCGCCATCTGTCCCTACTGTCGGCACGCTGAAAGGCGACGAATATGGTCTGCATATGGACGTGGAAGGCGAAATCCGCGTGGCCAACTGCATCTTCGTCAACTGCCGCGACTATGGCATCGCCGCAATGATGGGCAAAGGGCATATGGAGATCTGCAACAACATCTTCATCGCCTGCAAATACGCCTCCTGCCAGGTCAGGGGCAATACCGGCGAGGCCGATATCGCCAGAGTGTCCCTTGACTTCCACCACAACACCGTGCTCTTCAGCTGGACGCGCGACAAGACCTTCGAAGACATGGGCCAGGGATTCCGCTTCATGAACGGCATCCGCACCATCGACGTCCACAACAACATCTTCGGCTGCAACTCCAACTGCGGCGTGGAGCGCGTGTACTACGAAGCCAACAAGACCGTCGAGGCGGCCAAGGAGAGCAACCTCTACGACAACTACTTCTTCGGCAACAGGCGTGACCTCGAGCTGGCCTCTTCCGGTGCTGCGACGATTTCCGTTCCGGCCGCCCGGATCGAGGAAGCCGAGCAGATCGGTCCCAAGTATGAAGGCAACAAGGAACTTCCCGCCGGAAACGACGCCTTCCTCAACGCCATCGACCAGCCTTACCTGCAGGGCTTTATGAATCTCGAGATTGTCAAGTCGCAGAGCTACGACGCCAATTCCACGATCAACCAGATCAACCGCATCTTCGGCCAGAATCAGGTGGGCAGCGAAATCGTCCGCCCCAATATGTTCGGCAACAAGTATCCTTGGGAAAAGGCGAAAGACCTCTTCGGCAAAGTCCCGGGCTACGGCGCCCAGATGCCGAAGTAGTCTGTCCTTGATGTAAAAAAAGCACTTACAACTGTAAGTGCTTTTTTTTATAAATATAAATAAATGATTTTGGTTTCGTCGGGTCGGACGCGTACCGATTCGTTGAAGACGGTTCGGCCGTGATCACGGACGTGGACTTGGTGATAACCGGGAGAAACATAGATCATGTTGTCCGCGGCACGTTTCAGGTTCCGTCTCCGGTCGAGCTCCCGCTCCCTGACGGTTTGGACTTCGTAACGCTGATCATCGACTCTCACATCGACGGTATACCGGGTTCTGTCGACGAAGACAATGACTCCATCCTCCTCAACGGTGGACAGGGCGGCTGCCAGGAGGGTCATGCAACTGGTTGCCATCAGGGCGACAACGGCTACCAAGAGAATAGGCAATAATTTTTTCATGGCTATCGTAATAATGGATTGTTCTTTTGCAAAGGTAATATTTTTTTACGG
>JAEEGK010007948.1_pt1 | contig 25168 bp, 6 predicted proteins | sample 8958771 | NCBI WGS metagenome assembly JAEEGK01 (sample SAMN16246547, study PRJNA631951) | gut metagenome | biome: gut microbiome; feature: rumen; material: SC-attached | host: Bos | place: Iran: Karaj | collected 2018-10
GGAGGGTGTCGGTGCTGGGACACCCCTCGGCGTTGGAGTAGTCGTAGGTGTAGGTGCCGGATGCGGCGTACGGGGTGCCGTGCCAGGTGTAGCTGTCACAGGCGGTGACGGTCTCGGCACTGTTCACCGGGTTGTTGATGGTCAGGTGCAGGGTAACCACGCTGTCGCAGCCCTGAGCGTTGGTCAGGGTGAAGGTCGGGGTAGTGGTGCTCTCGGTGTAGGTGACGCCGTCGATCCAGGTGAAGCTTCCGCAGGCCACCTGCGTGTCGGTACCCGTAGTGCTGTGGTTGATGGTTAGGTGGAGGGTGTCGGTGCTGGGACATCCCTCGGCGTTGGTGTAGTCGTAGGTGTAGGTGTCGGAAGCGGCGTACGGGGTGCCATTCCAGGAGTAGCTGTCGCAGGCGGTGATGGTCTCGGTATTGTGGGTGCCGTGGTTAATCGTCAGGTGGAGGGTGTCAATCTGCGGGCAACCGTTCAAATCAGTGTATTCGTGTGTGTAAGTGCCTGATTGTGTGAGAACTTCATTGTTCCATTCATAGCTTTCGCAAGCCACCTCTGTGTAGGAGTTCCCTTCCGGATGGCACAACGTGCTGACCGTTATGTTGCCCCGTGTGAAGGCCCGGCAACCGTTGCTCCATACCGCCCACACATCGTACGTGTAGTCTCCTGTGGCGGTAACGGTGTCAATGAAGGCGTTTGCGGTCCTCTCACCAACGGTGACAGCGTTTCTATCTATTTGATAATGCGTCAGATGGGTCGGGGCATCCTCGATTGAGGCTTTCAACGCGAAACAATACGCTTGATTCGTGTTGTATTCGGTCCAATGGTTTGCTGCAGTCGTCGCCCCCCTGTAAATACTACCTTTTTGGGCAACGTATGGGGTCGCCATGCGGATGGGGCTGGTGTTCGCTGGCGCTTCCACATAGAGTCCAAACCAAAGCTCCTGGTCGGCGCTGATGACGATGGGCTCCTCCAACGGGATGGTGTTCCACGTGTCGTTCGTCAGTGCGGCAAGGTTGATGGTTTGGTCGCAGACTTGCGTGCCGGAGGTGAGATAGTTTCCACCGTTCAGCCCTCCTCCTTGGAATACGACGAGCTTCAAGGAGGTGACAGCTGATGTCGGGATGAATGAAATCGCCGTAAGGTACTTGTCTTGATAGGGAACAAGGTCATCGGTGTCGAAACGTTGCACGAAGTACCGCTCGATGGGGTTGACGGAGCCGTAGCTTATTCCGGAGACATCGTCTATCCACGTCAAATCCTCGCATTGTGTCAACTGTGCGGAATCCCAGTGCAGGTCGATGATTCCGTTGGCGTTGGAGAGGGTCAGGTTTTGCGGAGGGGCGCAATCCCCATTGTTTTGTCCGATTAGCGAGACCGTCGTGTGGAGATTGCCGGAAGTCAGCGTGATCGTCCCTGTCTCGGAATCGACATTGCCAGGGATGTACTGCACGAATAGAACTCCTCCAATAGAGGGGAGCGTGACCGTTGAAGAGTAGGTTGTCGAGTCACTGCTTATGAGGAAGTTGCCCGTCACAACGGCCTGAATGCCAGCAGTCAAGCCGTTGCCGATAACGGAGACTTTGTGGACAGAACTGCCGAAACCGGAGGCGGTGTGGAAATCCAGAACATCGGGCGAGGCCGAGAGCTCAGGTGCAGTCGTGAACGATTTCTGTGCGGAAGCGGAGCAGTTATTGCTCCAATTAGCGGTGACAGTATAAATATAAGTGCCAGTGCTGTTGACGAAATCCTGGAGGGAAGTGCTTGTGGTGCTGCCGATGGATATACCGTCCCGTGATACCTGATACCCTGTCACTTCCCGATTGTCTTCGACGATGCCGCTGACGCAGAACGAATACAGGGGAGAGTATTCTGCCCAGCTGACGGTGCCCGAGGTATGCGTCCCGAGGATGCTTCCTTTTGTCGGAACGGACTCGGCGCAGATGGGGATGCAGCAAGTGCCGGCCTCGGCTTCCAGATAGATACCGAACCATATCTCCTGCGAGGCCTCTACGGGAACCGGGGTGTTCAGCGTAACGGTGTTCCACGCGTTCAACGTCAGCGAATTAAGGTCGATGTTCTGTTCTACCAACAGCGTGCCGGGGAGATAATTCCCGTTGTAGGAACCCCCTTTATAAACCACCACCTTATAGACATCGGCGTCTTCATGCGCGTAAAACCGAATGCTGGTGAGCGCTTTGTTGTGGCAGTCCGTCAGATCTGTGCCGCAATACCGCTGTACCATACTGATCTTGTAGTCTCCGGTGGTGAACCCGATAAAGGAACTGATGACATCGGAGGACCAAGCCAACGTCTTGGGAATGCCGTTTGCCGACGGTGCATCCCAATGAATGGAGATGTTCTGCAAGTCTGATGATGAGATAATCAGATTCGCAGGAGGCAAGCAGGTGTCGCTGCCGGGCAGGAGAGCTGCCTGGGGGATATCAAACATTGCCGAATGGCTGTGAGGCACAGAAGCCGACAGCGTTCCTGACCCTTGAATAGGCACTATGGAATATACGAAGAGGATGAGGATGAGTTTGAACAGGTATCTATTATTCATTACTTTTTGATAATTAGCAGTTTGATTATAAGTGGTTATTGTTTTTTCACAATGAATTTCCGCGTGGTGAATCGGCCGTCAGGGAGAACAATTTTCACGAAATAGTGCCCTGTGGCATAGAACGATACGTCGATGGTTGCCCAGCTCTGCCAATCGCCTTCTTTGGCATAAACAAGATGTCCGTCGGCGTTGTAAATGAGGATTTTCTGCATCTCCGCTCCCCTGATGTTGAGAACGGTGTTCGTCGGATTCGGGAATACTTCGATAGTCGGGAAGTCACTTGTATGGATGCCGTCGTTATACATCACGTAAAGCACAAGATGGATGGTACTGTCGCACCCAAATGATGTGCTATACTGAAAGTCGTAGGTGTACAAGCCTGTGTCGGCGGTCTGGACGGTGAAGTCCCCGAAGATGTATTCTTGATTCTGCATCACGGTGTCATACACCTCTATGTCATAGATTGGGTTCACCGTCAAGTGCAGGGTGTCAACGCTCGCGCAACCGTAGGCGTTGTCGTACTCATGCGTGTAGGTGCCGCTCTGAGTGTAGGTCACACCGTGCCATTCGGCGCTTCCGCAGGTGGCGATGCTTTCGACATTGTGGGTGCCGTGGTTGATGGTCAGGTGCAATGTCACGACGCTATCGGCACCGTGGATGTCTTGATAGGTGCGGGTGTAGTCGCCGGACTGCGTGTAGGTTTCGCCGTCCCATACGTAACTCTCGCAAGCGGTGGCCGAGAAATCGTTGCCGGAAGAGTAGAACACGGTCAGATGCAGGGTGTCCACCTGTGTGCAACCGTTGGTGTCGGGGTGGGCGAAGGTGTAATCACCCGTCGAGGTGTACGTGGTCCCGTTCCAGAAGTACGAGTCGTAGGCGGTCACCGTTTCGCTTTGATGCTGCGGGTGGTTCACCGTCAGCTTGAGGGTATCGACCTGCGTGCATCCGTTGGCGTCCTCGTGGGCGTAGGTGTAGTTGCCGGAGGTGGTGTAGAGTGTGCCGTTCCAGGTGAAGCTTTCGCAGGCGGTCTCGGTGAGTACGATGTTCGTTGGGTTGTAGATGGTCAAATGCAGGGTGTCAACGCTCGCGCAACCGTAGGCGTTGTCGTACTCATACGTGTAAGTCCCTGACTCTGTGTAGGTCACACCGTGCCATTCGGCGCTTCCGCAGATGGCGATGCTCTCGACATTGTGTGTGCCGTAGTGGATGGTCAGGTGCAGCGTCACGACGCTGTCGGCACCGTGGATGTCTTGATAGGTACGGGTGTAGTCGCCCGACTGCGTGTAGGTTTCGCCGTCCCATTCGTAGCTCTCGCAGGCTATAGCCGAGAAGTCGTTGGCGGAAGAGTAGAACACGGTCAGATGCAGGGTGTCCACCTGTGTGCAACCGTTGGCGTCGGGGTGGGGGAAGGTGTAATCCCCCGTCGAGGTGTACGTGGTCCCGTTCCAGAAGTAGGAGTCGTAGGCGGTTACTGTTTCGCTTTGATGCTGCGGGTGATTCACTGTCAGATGCAGCGTATCGACGCTCGCGCAGCCGTCACCATTCGTGTAAGCGTAGGTGTAGGTGCCCGACGTGGTGTAGGTTGTGCCGTGCCACTCGTAACTCTCGCAGGCGGTCTCGGTTATCACGTTGTGCGTACCGTAGTGGACCGTCAGCTTCAAGGTATCGACGCTCGCGCAGCCGTCAGCGTTGGTGTAGGCATAGGTGTACGTACCCGACGTGGTGTAGGTCTGCCCGTGCCAAGTGAAGCTCTCGCAGGCGGTCTCGGTTTCGACGTTGTGCGTACCGTAGTGGACGGTCAGCTTGAGGGTATCGACGCTCGCGCAACCGTCACCGTTCGTGTAGGCGTAGGTATAGGTGCCGGAGGTGGTGTAGGTCTGCCCGTGCCAAGTGAAACTCTCGCAGGCGGTCTCGGTTTCGACGTTGTGCGTACCATAGTGCACCGTCAGCTTGAGGGTATCGACACTCGCGCAACCGTCAGCGTTGGTGTAGGCATACGTGTACGTGCCGGAGGTGGTGTAGGTTGTGCCGTGCCAGGTGTAGCTCTCGCAGGCGGTCTCGGTCAAGACGTTGTGGGTACCGTAGTGGACCGTCAGCTTGAGGGTATCGACACTCGCGCAGCCGTCAGCGTTCGTGTAGGCGTAGGTGTAGGTGCCCGACGTGGTGTAGGTTGTGCCGTGCCAGGTATAGCTCTCGCAGGCAGTCTCGGTTATCACGTTGTGGGTACCGTAGTGGACCGTCAGCTTCAAGGTGTCCACACTCGCGCAGCCGTCAGCGTTCGTGTAGTCGTAGGTGTAGGTGCCGCTCTGGGTGTAGGTCTGGCCATGCCACTCGTAGCTCTCGCAGGCGGTCTCAGTCACGACGTTGTGGGTACCGTAGTGCACCGTCAGATTGAGAGTATCGACGCTTGCGCAGCCGTCCGTGTTGGTGTAGGCGTAGGTGTACGTACCCGAGGTGGTGTAGGTCGTGCCGTGCCAGGTGTAGCTCTCGCAGGCAGTCTCGGTTACGACGTTGTGGGTACCATAGTGGACCGTCAGCTTCAGGGTATCGACGCTCGCGCAACCGTCAGCGTTTGTGTATGCATAGGTGTACGTGCCCGAGGTGGTGTAGGTTGTGCCGTGCCAGGAGTAGCTCTCGCAGGCCGTCTCGGTCACGACGTTGTGCGTACCGTAGTGGACGGTCAGCTTGAGGATATCGACGCTGGCGCAGCCGTCACCGTTGGTGTAGGCATAGGTGTACGTACCCGACGTGGTGTAGGTCTGCCCGTGCCAAGTGAAGCTCTCGCAGGCGGTCTCGGTTTCGACGTTGTGCGTACCGTAGTGAACGGTCAGTTTCAACGTATCGACACTCGCGCAACCGTCACCGTTCGTGTAGGCGTAGGTGTAGGTACCGCTCTGAGTGTAGGCCGTACCGTGCCAGGTGAAGCTCTCGCAGGCGGTCTCGGTCTGCACGTTGTGCGTACCGTAGTGGACCGTCAGCTTCAAGGTATCGACACTCGCGCAACCGTCCGTGTTCGTGTAGGCATACGTGTAAGTGCCGCTCTGAGTGTAGGTCTGCCCGTGCCAGAAGTAGCTCTCGCAGGCGGTCTCGGTCACGACGTTGTGCGTACCGTAGTGGACCGTCAGCTTGAGCGTATCGACGCTCGCGCAACCGTCACCGTTCGTGTATGCATAGGTGTAGGTGCCGCTCTGAGTGTAGGTCTGCCCGTGCCAGGTGTAGCTCTCGCAGGCGGTCTCGGTCACGACGTTGTGGGTACCGTAGTGGACCGTCAGCTTGAGGGTATCGACGCTCGCGCAGCCGTCACCGTTCGTGTAGGCGTAGGTGTACGTGCCCGAGGTGGTGTAGGTCTGCCCGTGCCAGGTGTAGCTCTCGCAGGCGGTCTCGGTCACGATGTTGTGGGTACCGTAGTGCACCGTCAGCTTCAGGGTATCGACGCTCGCGCAACCGTCACCATTCGTGTAGGCGTAGGTATAGGTGCCGCTCTGAGTGTAGATCTGTCCGTACCAGGTGAAGCTCTCGCAGGCGGTCTCGGTTATCACGTTGTGGGTACCGTAGTGGACTGTCAGCTTGAGGGTATCGACACTCGCGCAACCGTCCGTGTTCGTGTAGGCATACGTGTACGTGCCCGACGTGGTGTAGGTCTGTCCGTGCCATGAGTAGCTCTTGCAGGCGGTCTCGGTCACGACGTTGTGGGTGCCGTAGTGGACGGTCAGCTTCAGCGTATCGATGCTCGCGCAGCCGTCGGCATTCGTGTAGGCGTAGGTGTACGTGCCCGAGGTGGTGTAGGTCTGCCCGTGCCAAGTGAAACTCTCGCAGGCGGTCTCGGTTATCACGTTGTGGGTACCGTAGTGGACGGTCAGCTTGAGGGTATCGACACTCGCGCAACCGTCACCGTTCGTGTAGGCGTAGGTGTACGTGCCCGACGTGGTGTAGGTGTACCCGTGCCAGGTATAGCTCTCGCAGGCGGTCTCGGTTATCACGTTGTGCGTACCGTAGTGGACGGTCAACTTCAGCGTATCGACACTTGCGCAACCGTCACCGTTCGTGTAGGCGTAGGTGTAGGTGCCGCTCTGAGTGTAGGTGTGACCGTGCCAGGTGTAACTCTCGCAGGCGGTCTCGGTCACGACGTTGTGGGTACCGTAGTGGACGGTCAGGTGCAGCGTGACGGTGCTGTCGGCGCCATGGATGTCGTGGAAGAGCCGTTCATAATGACCGCTGGTGGTGAAGGTCTCCCCGTTCCAAGTGAAGGACTCGCAGGCGGTCTCGTAAATGTCGCTTGAGGAGGAGTAATATACCGTCAGATGCAGGGTGTCCACCTGCGTGCAACCGTTGGCGTCAGCGTGCGTGTACGTGTAAATGCCCGTTGAGGTGTAACTTGTCCCGTTCCAGAGGTAAGAGTCGTAGGCGGTCACCGTTTCGCTTTGATGCTGCGGGTGGTGCACCGTCAGCTTCAAGGTATCGACACTCGCGCAGCCGTCACCGTTCGTGTAGGCGTAGGTGTATGTGCCCGAGGTGGTGTAGGTATGTCCGTGCCAGGTGTAGCTCTCGCAGACGGTCTCGTTCACGGTCGCATGCGTGGGGTAGTGGACCGTCAGATGCAAGGTCACTACCGAATCGCAACCTACGGCATTGGTGAGGACCTGCGTGTAATCGCCGGATTGGGTGTAGGTCTCGTCATTCCAAACGAAACGGCCGCAGACGGTCTCCGCGAATTCCGTCGTTTCCGTATAATTCACCGTCAAGTGCAGCGTGTCAACCTGTGTGCAGCCGTTCGCGTCCGCGTGTGCGTGCGTGTAAACGCCGCTCTGGGTGTAGGTTGTGCCGTACCAGACGAAGCTTCCGCAGGCAGTCCTGTGAACAGCGGTATGCACGGGGTGGTGCACCGTCAATTTCAGGGTGTCGACACTCGCGCAGCCGTGGGCGTTGCTGTAGGCGTAGGTGTAGGTGCCCGAGGTGGTGTAGGTGTGTCCGTGCCAGGTGAAGCTCTCACAGGCCGTCTGGGTCACGACATTGTGGGTACCGTAGTGGACGGTCAACTTCAGCGTATCGACACTCGCGCAGCCGTGGGCGTTGCTGTAAGCGTAGGTGTAGGTGCCGCTCTGAGTGTAGGTGTGTCCGTGCCAGGTGAAACTCTCGCAGGCCGTCTGGGTCACGACGTTGTGGGTGCCGTAGTGCACCGTCAGCTTCAACGTATCAACACTCGCGCAACCATGGGCGTTGCTGTAAGCGTAGGTGTAGGTGCCCGAGGTGGTGTAGGTGTGTCCGTGCCACGTGAAGCTCTCGCAAGCGGTCTGGGTCACGACGTTGTGGGTACCGTAGTGGACGGTCAGCTTCAACGTATCGACACTCGCGCAACCGTGGGCGTTGCTGTAAGCGTAGGTGTAGGTGCCGCTCTGAGTGTAGGTCTGCCCGTGCCACGTGAAGCTCTCACAGGCCGTCTGGGTCACGACATTGTGGGTACCGTAGTGGATAGTCAACTTCAATGTATCGACACTTGCGCAGCCGTGGGCGTTGCTGTAAGCGTAGGTGTAGGTGCCGCTCTGAGTGTAGGTCTGCCCGTGCCAGGTGAAGCTCTCGCAGGCCGTCTGGGTCACGACGTTGTGCGTACCATAGTGTACGGTCAGCTTCAATGTATCGACACTCGCGCAGCCGAGGGTGTTGGTGTAGGCGTGAGTGTAGGTGCCCGAGGTGGTGTAGGTCTGCCCGTGCCAGGTGAAACTCTCACAGGCCGTCTGGGTCTCCACGTTGTGGGTGCCGTAATGGACGGTGAGCACTAATGTGTCAACGCCGGGACAGCCGTTAGGAAGCGTGTAGGTGTAATAGTACGTTCCTGAATGGGTGTACGTTGTGCCGTGCCAGAGGTAACTGTCGCAAGCTGTCTCGGTGTAGGTTTCGCCCACCCGGTCGCATAACCCGCTCACGGTGATGCTGCTCCGAGCGGGGGCGCGGCAACCGTCGCTCCATACCGCCCATACGTCGTAGTCGTACAGACCGTTGTATATGAGATGGTCATCGTAGGAGGTGTTCCCCGTCGTGTTGACGGTCTCCCCGTCGCGGTCTATCTGATAGTGAGTCAGCGTGATGGGGACGTCTTCGACGGTGGCTTTCAAGGCAAAACAGTACGATGACGTAGTGTATTCGTTCCAGTAGTTGGATGGGGTTGTGGCCATTCTCGAAATACATCCTTTCTTTGCCACGTAAGGAGTCGCCATGAGGATGGGGTAGGTGCCGGCCGGTGATTCAAGGTAGATACCGAACCATAGCTCTTGGTTGGCCTCTATGGTGACCGGCGTCTCCAACATGATTTCGTTCCACGTGTCGTCCGTCAGGGAGGAACGGTTCACGCTTTGGTCGGTGACTTGGGTGCCGGACTGGAAATAGTAGCCGTTGGGGCTACCGCCCTTGAACACGACCAATCGGTAGGTGGTGGCGTCGGGGTCGGGGATGAACGAAATTGACTTGAGCCTTTTGCCGTGATAGGGCGCGAGGTCTTCCGTCGTGAAGCGTTGCACCAGGAACCGTTTGGTCTCGGAGGAGGATCCGTAGTGCATAGGGACAACGGTGTTGAGCCACGTTAGGCTCTCCTGTTGCAGAACAGGTGCCGTGGCGGTGTTCCAGTCGAGACCTACCGTGTTGCCCGATTGCGAAAGGGTCAGGTTCTGCGGAGGATTGCACCCTGCATGGCATTGTCCGCTCAAAGGGATGGTGGTGCTCAAGCTGCCAGAGGTCAACGTGATCAGCCCGGTTTCGTATTCAGAGTCGAATGACGTGGGCGTGTATTTCACGTAGAGGGTGCCGCCTGTGAGCGGAAGACTCACGCTGTTAGCGTATTGCGTGCCGTTCGTGCTGAGAAGGAAGTTCCCGCTGACAGAAGCCGTGATGTTCGCAGTCAGACCGATACCGCCCACGGTGACGGTTTTGACAAGCGTGCCGTACCCGTAGTTGGCAAAGAAATCGACAACCTCAGGGGTGACCGTGATCTGTGCAATGTTGGTGAACGACCGTTGCGCGGACGAGCTGCAACCGTTGCTCCAGTTTGCCGTGACGACGTAAGTGTAAGTGTTCGTGCCGCTTACATGATCCTGGAAACTTGTGGAGGTCGTGGTGCCGATTGCCGTGCCGTTACGCGTTACCTGGTAATTTGTCAACGTCTGCACATTCTTCACCGTGCCTTGGATGCAGAATGTGTGGCTGTCGTCAAACTCGCCCCAAGAGGCGGAGCCGGAATTGTGCGTGCCGCAAATGCAGCCCTTCTTCGACCTGTATTGTGAGCTGAGGGGGATGCAATAGGTTCCTCCCGGAGCTTCGATGTAGATGCCGAACCAGAGCTCCTGCTCTGCATCCACCAGAACCGGCGTGTTGAGGGTAACCGTGTTCCAGTCATCCATGGTGAGCGAACTCAGGTTGATGTCTTGAGACAAAACCAGCGTGCCGGGGTCGAAACTGCCGTTATAGCTGCCGCCCTTGTACACGACCGCTTTGTAGGTGGTGGCGCCGTTTCTGGCGTAGAACCGGATGCTCGTGAGCGCCTGATTGTGGCAGGCGACCAAATCGGTGTCGCAGAACCGTTGCAACATGCTCTTTTTATAGTCGCTGCCGTATCCGAAATTCATAAACGGGGAATCCGAAGACCAGGTCAGGGTGTGCGGATCGGGATCCATCACCGGGGCATTCCACTGTATCGTGATGTCTTGCAGGTTCTGGGATGAGATGGAGAGGTTCTCAGGGGGCAGGCAGTGCGGATATGGGTCGTAAACGGTGCCTGTCAGGAGGATGGTGTCGGAGACATTGCCGGAAGTCAGCACGAGGAGGCCGGTCTCAGAGCCGCTGTTGACGGTGGGGTGGTAACGCACGTACAAGGTGCCCCCTTGACTGCTTAACGTTCTGGAAGTGTAGAAGTTGGAGTTGTTGATACTGATTTTGAAGTTCCCCGTGACCGTCGCGGTGATAGAGCTGCCGAGGTTGGCGGCCAGTACGGAGATGGTTTTACTCTCGCTGACTGCCCCTTCCTCGGTGAGGAAAGAGAGCGACCTGAGGGACGGATGGATGGTCGGCTGTGAAGCGTCGATGCCGATAATGGCCAGTTGCGAGCTGGTGAAATTATAGTTCCCGGGATTCAGGTTCGAGAGGGAATAGTAGCCGTTGTAGTTTCCGCCCCAACCCCAGTTGAAGTGGAACAAGTTCTGATCGTCGTAGCCGTCGCAGAGGAAGGCGTGGCCGCCGGTGCCGTTGCCGCTGTAATAGACAGGGCGCAGGTTGTCCAGCTCGGCTTTGACAAGGCTGAGCCATGCGTTGTTCAAGTAGCTGCTCTTGTATTTCAGGTTTGCGCCGCTGTAGCCGAAGTAGGTGTTCAGTGCGTTGACCGCCATATTGTCGTAGGCGCCGCTGCTGCCGGCTCCGTACATCATCTCCACGGCCACGCCGCAGTGGTACATCAGCTTGGCCACTTCGTTGATTTGGGCCGACGTGCTTCCGCTATTCAGCGACAAGGGCATGAGGCTGAAGTCGTATGTGGCGGCGGAGAAGTCCACACTCTGGATGCCGTAATTGCCGTAGTTGCTGTTGGTGCTGGAGAAGTTGGCGGCGTAGCTGTGGCTGCCGATACCGCTTGACGGGTACTGCCAATAACGGATGATCTGCGACAAGGCACAGGCCACACAGCCCGCGTAGGCGTGTCCGCCGGGACCGAGGGGGTCGGCAGGACAAAGCGAGTTGTAGGGGGCGTTTTGGTTCCAGAGCGTCTTCAGCAGGGGCGCCACACTGGTTGTTGTCGCCATGATGGGGGCATTCCCCGAGATCCATCGGTTCCATTCGTCCACGGTTGCCGGGCTCTCGTTGTCGCTCACTTCGAGGAGTATGCTCTCGATTTCCCGGACGTATTCATCGAGGAACCATTCCAGGCTGCTGGAGTGTCCCTCGGTGCTGAAGTCCGATTCGGTGGAGTAGGCCAGCACGGGGATCACTCGCGTGTCGGCGGAGGTCATCACGAAGTGGTTGCCGAAGTTGAAGACGTAGAGGGCGTTGGCGGGTGCTGTCTGCAGGTGTGTCCCTTGGGGTGTTGTCTGCCGGATGTAAACCAATTGAGCATAATCTTCCGATACCGACCTGCCCGTCCGCCAGTTGTAGAAATGCGTGGCCGCCTTCCGCGCAGCCGCCGTGTCCACCGGTGCGGAGACGAGCGGCTGCAGGAACGCTAATATACTGGTCAACAGCAATAACGATGATTTGAAAAGCGGTTTGTTTCGCATATCTGTAAAAGGTTTATGGGGTATTGGTTCTTATTTGCGGTTTACGATGATTTTACGGGAGACTGTCCGGTTGTCGTCCAACTGTACTTTCACGAAATAATGCCCAGCGGCGAACTGCGATACATCCACCTGTTGCAGGCCTTCAATGTTCTCCGCTTGTGCGTAAACAAGCTTGCCATCCGCGTTGTAGATCCAGATCTTCCGCATGTTCTCACCTTTGATGTTGAGGAGGTGGTGGGCCGGGTTCGGGAACACCTCGATGTCGGAAAGGTCGCGATCGTCGAGGCCGACGGTGATGGTCAGGTGCAATGTCACGACAGAGTCACAGCCGTCCACCGTCTGCAGCGTCAAAGTGTAGTCGCCGGATTCACAGTAAGTCTCCGAGTTCCATTCATAGCAGGAATCGCTGGTGGTGACGGTCAAGTCAGCGGTGGTGGAGTTGTTTATGGTCAGGTTGAGTGTCACCACGGAATCACAGCCATTCGCACTGGTGAACGTCTGCTCATATTCGCCCGACGTTGTGTAAGTGAAGCCGTTCCACGTGTAACTGTCGCAAGCGGTGGCCTCAACATTCTCTGTCACAGTAGATAAAATCGTCAGATAGAGGGTGTCCGCGCTAGCGCAACCGTCTTCGTTCGTGTACTCATACGTGTAAGTGCCCGATGCGTTGTACACAACTCCGTGCCAGCTGAAGTTTCCGCAGGCGGTTTCGGTCGCCACGTTGTGCGTGCCGTAAAGCACGGTCAGGGTCAACGTAATCACACTGTCGCAACCGCTGACGGACTGCAACGTATGAGTGTAGGTGCCCGCCGTGGTGAGCGTCTGGCCGAAGAAGTCATAGCTGCTGCCGTTGCAGATTTCTGCGGCAACCGGGATGTTATAGACCGGATTGACCGTCAAAGTCAAGGTGATGACGCTGTCGCAACCGCTGACGGACTGCAACGTATGAGTGTAGGTGCCCGCCGTGGTGAGCGTCTGGCCGAAGAAGTCGTAGCTGTTGCCGTCACAAATCGTGGCGGTGAGCGGGGTGTTGAAGACTGGATTCACTGTCAAGGTCAACGTGACGACACTGTCACAACCCTGTACGGACTGGGTCGTGTGGGTATAGGTGCCCGCGGTGGTGAGCGTTTGCCCGAAGAAGTCGTAACTGCCACCCGCACAGATTTCAGCCGAGGCGGTCGTGTTGATGACATCGCTTATGGCCAGGGTCAACGTGACAACACTGTCGCAACCACTCACAGACTGCAGCGTATGGGTATAGGTGCCTGCGGTGGTGAGCGTCTGGCCGAAGAAGTCGTAGCTGCTGCCGTTGCAAATCGTCGCCGCTATCGGGGTGTTCTGGACGGGATGCACCGTCAGCACGATGGTGACAATGCTGTCGCAACCATTGGCAGTCTGGGAATATTGGGTGTAGATTCCGGATTCTGTGATGATTTCTCCGTTGAAGTGGAGGCTCTCACCCTCACAGATGTCCAAATCGTACTCGAAATTATAGACTGGGTTCACGGTCAAAGTCAACGTAATCACGCTGTCGCAGCCGTGGACGCTTTGCAACGTATGGGTGTAAGTCCCTGCGGTGGTGAGCGTCTGGCCGAAGAAGTCGTAACTGCTGCCCTCGCAAATTGCAGCGGAGACAGGCGTGTTGAAGACATTGTTGACGGTCAAGGTCAGGGTAATCACACTGTCGCAACCGCTGACGGACTGCAAGGTGTGGGTGTACGTGCCTGCGGTGGTGAGCGTCTGCCCGAAGAAGTCGTAGCTGCCGCCGTCGCAGATTTCAGCGGAGACAGGCGTGTTGATGACATCGTTGACTGTCAAGGTCAGGGTAATCACACTGTCGCAACCGCTGACGGACTGCAAGGTGTGGGTGTACGTGCCTGCGGTGATGAGCGTCTGCCCGAAGAAGTCGTAGCTGTTGCCGTTGCAAATCGAAACGTTGAGCGGGGTATTATAGACGGGGTTAACCACCAAGGTCAACGTAATCACGCTGTCGCAGCCGTGGACGGATTGCAACGTGTGGGTGTAGGTGCCTGCGGTGGTGAGCGTCTGGCCGTAGAAGTCGTAGCTGCCGCCTTCGCAAACCGCAGCGTTGATCGGGGTGTTGAAGACTGGGTTGACGGTCAATGTCAGGGTGATCACACTGTCGCAACCGCTGACAGACTGCAACGTATGGGTGTAGGTGCCCGCAGTGGTGAGCGTCTGGCCGAAGAAGCTGTAGCTGCCGCCCTCGCAAATCTCAGCGTTGATTGGGGTGTTGAAGACGGGGTTGACGGTCAGGGCCAACGTAATCACGCTGTCGCAACCGTTGACAGACTGCAACGTATGGGTATAGGTGCCCGCGGTGGTGAGCGTCTGTCCGAAGAAGTCGTAGCTGTTTCCTTCGCAAATTGCAGCCGTAATGGGCGTGCTGAAAACAGGATTGACCGTCAGTGTTAACGTAATCACGCTGTCGCAACCACTGACGGACTGCAAGGTGTGGGTGTAGGTGTCCGCTGTGGTGAGCGTCTGCCCGAAGAAGTTGTAGCTACCGCCTTCGCAAATCTCAGCAGTGAGCGGGGTGTTGAAGACGGGGTTGACGGTCAAGGTCAACGTAATTACGCTGTCGCAGCCGTGAATGGTTTGCAACGTGTGGGTGTAAGTGCCTGCAGTAGTGAGCGTCTGTCCGAAGAAGTTGTAACTGTCGCCCTCACAAATCGCAGCGGTGAGCGGGGTGGAGAAGACGGGGTTGACGGTCAGCGTCAAGGTAATCACACTGTCGCAACCGTTGACAGACTGCAACGTATGGGTGTAAGTGCCCGCGGTGGTGAGCGTCTGCCCGAAGAAGTCGTAGCTGCCGTCCTCGCAAATGTCTGCCGTGACGGGGATGTTATAGACGGGGCTGATGGTCAGATGCAGTGTTACCACAGAGTCACAGCCGTTGGGCAATGCGAATGTCTGCACGTATTCGCCGGAGGCCGTGTAGGTGATGTCGTTCCAAGTGTAGCTGTCGCATGCGGTGATTTCGACAAGCTCATTAATGTTGCAGGAGGCCTCGTAGCAGCCGATATCCACCGTGCCGTTGAGTCGCGGATTGCCGTAAAAGTCAAGGTCGCCGATTGCCGCGCTCGAGTTGCCGGCATCGATACAGGCGGAAGTGGGTTGCAGGCGGAAGTTGCCGTTCGCTGGGTCAACAAAGCGCACGTAGTGTTGCGAACCGTCGTTGCCGTCGTTGTCATGGGCGAGGTTGATGTTGCCCGTGCCGTCATAACCTCCCTCCACGGCACAGTAGGTGCAGTAGTTGTAATAGCCTGAACGGTTACTGAGGCTGTTGATGGTGTTGGTGCCCCTGATGTTGCCCCAGAACAGGCAGTTGGTGAACGTTCCGGTGCCGTAGTTGTTGTAAATGCCTCCACCGTTGCTTGTCGCCGTGTTGCCCACTAAGTCGCAGTTGATGTATGTGTTGGTGCCGGAGTTGAGGAAGATGCCACCGCCAAACTGTGAGCTATTGTTATAAATCAAACAGTTGGATAGTACATCATTGCCATCGCAGTAAATACCGCCACCATATTGTGCGCTATTGCTGTGGATCAGACAGTTCGTGATAATATCATCGTTGTTGCTGTAAATACCGGCGCCACGATCCGCGCTGTTGTGGTGAATCTGACAGTTGTCCAGAGTGTCATCGGGGTAGCTGAATATGCCGCCACCGTATGTTTGCGAACCGGAGTTGTAGCAAATCTCCGTGCGGATGATCTTCGTCCCTTTGGTGCACAATCCGGCACCGCGGCCGTGAAGATTGCTGTTGGCTTCGAAGCTGTTGTTGCGGATGATACAGTCGCTGATGATATTGGGTCTCATGCCGGCATCCAGCGTGATGTACGAGAACACGCCGGCACCGAATTGGGTCACGGATTCACCGGTGCTGCTGGCATAATAGACGGTGTTGTTTTGCACGATACAGTGGCTCAGGGTACTATATTGCTGCAAATAGACACCGGCGCCGTATCCTGCGAATCGTCCGTTCTGGATGGTGAAGCCGTCCCAAGTCGCCGCCGTGGCCGCCGTGAAGTTGGTTGTCTGGAGGAGCACTCTGCGGGCGTTCTGGCCGTCGAGAATGGTGGCGTTCGTTTGGAAGTCACGCTGGGAGAGGTCGTAGTCGGCCGGTTCGTTTCCCGCGAAGCCTCCATACACGCTCACGCCCGATTTCATCAAGAAGGCGTTTTCGGAAGAGGTGTTGCCGTAGTAGGTGCCCGCAGCGACCCACACCACGGCGTTGTGTGCCTGCGCCAAGGTCTGCGCCTCTGCGATGGAGGAGAGGGCGTTCGCCCAGCTGTCGCCGTATTGCGTGCCGGCACCCTGTTCCGTGACGTAGATGATGCCTTCGTATTCGGGCAGGGGAGCGTTGCCATAATTCGATTCGTAGCAGCCCATGTCGACCGTATCGCGCAGGATGCGGGTGCCGTAGTCCAGATCGGCGTTGTCGTAGCTGCTCATCATGGAGTTGCTGCCTCGGTTCACGCAGATGGAGCCGTCTTGCAGGTGCCAGTCGGCGTTCGACGTGGTGTCTGTATTGCCCGCCGTGGCGGAAGGTTGCACGAAACGGGGACAGTAGGGACTGCTGCCGGTGTTCTCAGAGACGAGGTTGATATTGCCTTCTCCTTCATAACCGCCCTCCACCGCAGTGTATCTGCAGTTGAGCGGGTTTGAGGTGCTTTGGTAGATGCTGCTCACAGCACCGGATGTAGTGCGGTTACCCCAAAAGATGCTGTTGCGTATTTGGTTGATGGGGCCACCGTCGCGGAGACCCGCTCCGCTCTCAGAGACCGAGTTGTTCACAATGGTGGAGTTTTCGATGGTCGTACTGCCCGAGTTGTTGTAAATGCCGCCGCCATGGACCGCCGTGTTGTTGGCTATCAGACAGTTGGAGATAAATCCCGAATAATATACAAGGATACCTCCGCCCAAATGATTGGAAACATTGTGGGTGAATGAGCAACGCAAGATGGTGGCTACGTTGGCATATAAGGCACCGCCTCCTCGAATGAAGGTGCTACTTCCGGTTGCAGTGGCCACGTTGCCGCTGAATTGGCAGTTCTCAATGTAAACGCTGTTGATGGTGTAGAGCTCTTCGTAGGCGTATGCGTAAACACCGCCGCCGTTTGCCGCAGTGTTGTCGATGATGGTACAGTTGTAAAGGCTCGACTTGTTCTTCAGCTGTGCGCCGCCGCCGTTGTCGGTGGTGTAGCCATTGCGGATGGTAAAGCCGTCCCAAGCGGTGCGCACCGTGAAGTTGGCCGGCTGGTTGAGCACGCGCTGGCTGTGCTGGCCGTCAAGTATGGAGGGATGGGCGTATAAGTCGCTCTGCGAGAGTTCTGTCTCGGTACCTGCAAAACCGCCATAGACGTTCACGCCTTCCAGCATGGTGAAGGCGTCGGCGGAGACTCCGTCGCCATAATAGACCCCTTCGGCCACCCACACTTCGGGTGCGAAATCGAAAACGTTGCGAATGGCAGCGGCTGTGCTTACGGCCCAGTTGAGGTCACTGGCCGCGGTCGCCCAGCTCCCGCCGTCGCCCGTACCGCCCACGGAGACGTAGATGCGCGGGTATAACTTCACCGGTGTGGTGAAGGTTACCTCTTTCCAGATGCTTTGAGTGTCAGTGCACAGCGAACGGATTCGCACCGTGTAATTCGTGTTTTGATACAATCCCGTCAGTTGGAGAGTGTTGCCGGTGGCAGACAATGTGGTGAACGCACTGTCAACGGTGCGTTTGTATTGCAGCTCGATGCCGGAGGCACCCTCACCTGCAGTGAAATGGAGCAGTGCGGTGGAATCCGTGATGTCCGTCACCGCCACGTTCGCGCGGTCGCATCCTTCAGAGATGCATTGGCCCGGGAGGCGCAGGTTGTCGCGAAAACCAACCCTGTAACCGCTTCCCGGATTGGAGAGTGAAAAACTTGCACTTGAAGCGTTGTAAAGAGCCGGATAACTACTGGCCGAATGGGTGAGGAATCGTTGGGTGGATGTCGCCTGGCTGCCGGTGTGGTCGTAAAACGCCACAATCAGGTTGTCAGTTCCGTTATACGCGAATGACAAGTCGAACGGGATGGTCATCCAATAGTTCTCACCTTGATTGGTGAAGGTCACTGCGCCGGAATAGACCAAGGTCAGTCCACTCGTCACCCAATCTGATGTGTTGTCAAAGCCATTTTTGGAAGTGTGACCCAGATAAATGTCGATGTCGCGGGTCTCAGGATTGGAATAAGTGTATTGGATGGAAAGGTTGTTGATGGTGTTAGCTCCGCCTATTTCGTCTGCCCTGTAGATTTGCTGGGAATAGCTGTAGTTCTGGTGCATGATGACGGGGAGCGTATAGTTGGAAGAGTTGTTGTTCGTTGCGTTTGGAGTCCCGATGACAATGGGGTCGGTGTAGCCCCCGGCACATTCTGTGAAGAAGGCAGTGGTGACGTAATCGTTGCTGCAAAGCGAGCGCACACGCACCTGGTAGTCCGTCTGTGGTTGCAGGCCCGTGAGCATCCAGGATTCGCTGGTGGTGCTGGCAGCGGCGACTGTCCAGGCCGCATCACCGACGGCTTTGTAGGAGACCTCGTAGGGGTGCGGTACCGTGGAGTGCCCCTGCTCCCACGTCACGAACGCGGAACTGCCCGTAACCTCAACGACCTCAAGGTGTCGCGGACTGCAGGTGTCCAGCCATGTGAATGTGAACGTGGTCTTCGGGATAAAGTTCTCGCGTGTGCCGTAGGCGATATAAGACCCGCCGCTGTAACTGTTGTAGTTGCGCAAGCTCCCATTGGTGGAGGTGATGCCGTAAAAATAGGCAGTCCGGTCAACACCTGTGGTGGTCGTGGCGAGCTCCAACATCAGGTTGCCGCCATTATATACGAAGGGATTGTCAAAGTTGAGGGTTATAGTGTTGTTTGCCGCTACCGTGACTGTGCCGGTATAGGAAGCGGGAAGAGTGTCGGTATAATAGAAGTAACTGTTTTGAAATTGATCCTCGTTGACAATCTCGAGTTTCGCTTCAAAGACACAGGTCCAGGGGTTGGAGGGCGGCGTCTTCAGGTGGAAGGTGATGGCGGAGATTTCAGAGCCCTCCATGTTGGAGAGCATCGAGGCTGGATAAATCACCTGGTTTCGCAGAAAATAGTCGGAATATCCTGTGTAAATAGGTGAATTACTGCTTGATTGCGTGCCGTCGGCCACGGTGTACGAGTGCTGCGTTTGAATCGGCACTTCAATGCTGGTGAGCACCTCCTGATTCCCTTCACACACAAACGCGACGAAACGGAGATTCTGCAGCACGGCATTGATGGGGTTGGGGGAACCCAATTGCTCGGGAATCACATATTCGTAAGTCCGCTCCACCAAAGTGCCCTGCGAGATCGTGCTGATGGTTTCGCCCCATTGGCCGGTGATCAGGTGGCGCAGGATGTTCGTGTGGTTGTATTGGTCGCCCACCATCTGGCTGGGATTATAGTTAGCGCCGCCACTCTGAGGCCCCAACACATTGTCTTGGATGATGGCGATGTTCAAGGCGTTGGAGGTGACCGTCTGGGCAGCGGTGTAGTATAGTTGTACTCGGATTCTCACTACTCGGTTCTCCTCATCCAACGTGCCTACTGCCGCAATGTTCACAGGCGAGGGCATCGCCATGATCTGGTTGGCGCGGTTTGCCCATTCGCCTCTGCCCAAAGAGGTGTACGATCCAGAGAAGACGTGCCGGTTGACGGTTCCCGCTGGGTATCCTCCCGTGTTCGTCTGATCGACCAATGCTGTGCCGAATTCAGTGGTATAAACATTGGAGGTATAGTAACTCTCGTACACGTTGATGACATTCACGCGTCCGGGATTTGCCGCTGCCAACTCGTTCGCCCTTCGATGGGCGTCGGGACAAAACATGCACCCGGTGGTTGTGTACACTTCCAGGAGCACATTTCGGTTGGTCGGGGTTGTCGGCACGATTGTGTCGGTGACCTGAGCGGAAACAGTGGCCGCAGTCAAAGCAGCCGCAAAAACAACGAGAATAAGTACAATTTTCTTCATAAGAATCCATTTTAAACCAAACTACAAAAATAATATATTTTACAACTAAATGCGGTTGTTTTTTCTTAAAAGTTATGAACAGAGAACGGCCTGGTTTGTTGATAAAACGGCGGTGGGGGAGGGCTGTCGCCGAAGCCTCCGGGAGCACGTCAAACAAATCGTGAACCGATTCCGAGTGCAAGGGTACAACGGAATAAAAAAGCGCATCCATAAAACCGGCGGGTTTTGCAGCAGACATACCGAAATCCTGCGAAACAGGTGTGTATTTTTAACAATTAATTGTTAAATTATTTTCCAACAGAAGCACGAATACAGCCACAATGCATTGACTGACAGTTTGATAATAAAAATTTTCAAAACCTCTTGACAAAGGCGTTTTTTCGTTGTATCTTTGCCACGTGAATATCTATTACAAATAATTATGAAGATGGAAAATTACAAAAACACGCCAACGGAAGAGCTTGCGAAACTTGAATTATATGTAAACCTAACAAATATAAACGAATAAACATGGAAAAGAAAGATCCCATAGAAGAGGCCCGAAGATATGTGGCCAATGCAGAAGAGGTCATCAAGAAGGCCAACTACGATCCCGAGCTGAACATCTACACAGACGGGAAATATGTGAAAATGGCGGGAAACACCCTGTGGAACGGTTGCTTGGTGGCCATGGATGCCGTGTTTGGCATCCGTAAAGGGAAAAGCCGCCCGGCAATCGAAAAATACAAGGAAGCCGCCGGGAAACGCGATCGTAAACTTTTGGCGGCCATTGTGGCAGGTTACGACACCATGCATTTGTACATGGGCTACGATGGCACAAAGAACAAAAAGACTTGTGACTCTGGTTTCGAATATGCCAACGCTATCATAGACCGTTGCGCGTCGCTGATGCCGAAGGTGGCGTACGCGTGATTTGTAATTTGTATCTTTTACAGATAATTATGGAGATGGATAATGTTACAGTAACCACACCGCAATACCCGGACTTCGGGGCGTTGCTGGAATCAATCAAGGAAAACGGCCGCCGCATGGACGAGAACTATACGCGGTATTTGGCCGAACGCAAAGAACAGGAGGCTGAACGCAAGGAATGGGAGGCTGAGATGAAAGCCTGATGTCCGCACCCGCAAAACCGATGGTGTTCTGACACGGTGTAACCAACATTGGGCGTGTATATGCCAAGTGTTTCCCAAGTGTTTCCCAAGTACTTCCCATACATTTCCCAAGGGGCAGGCAAGCTCTTCGCAAGCTAAAAGGCTTGCCAACTACTTGCCAAGTACTTGCCAACTACTTGCCTACTACTTGCCAACCCCTTGCCAAATATTTGCCAAAGGTTTGCCATGCAGAGACGCGGGATTTCGCGTCTCTACATATTGTGATTCAATGATTTAGGATGTTATTGTTGTGCCTTGCGACCGGTACGGGTTGACGGGCGGATTGCACACCACAGGGTGAACAACAACCCTAAGACGGTCAGCACCACTGCGATGCGGGCGAGGTAATCCCCGTGCTTCACGTAGAAGGTCTCACCAGATTGGGCAGACACTATGGTCTGGATAGCGGTCCGTTCGTTGTATTTCGTCTTCGCCAGCACCCGCCCCAGTGGGTCGATCACGCCGGAGAAGCCGCCGTTGGCCGCGCGGAGCACGTAACGGCGTGTCTCGATGGCTCTTAGCCGTGACATCTCGAAGTGCTGCCGGTGGCCCGGACTGTCGTCCCACCACGAGTCGTTGGTGATCACCGCCAAGATGTTCGCGCCGTCGCGCACGAACTTCGCGACCAGCTCGCCATAGACCGACTCATAGCAGATGGCCGTGCCGATGCGCAACGGTTTCCCGTCCACCTCGAACGCGAAGGTGCGCTGCGCTGTGTCTTTCCCGAGAGAGGAGTTGGAACCGCCCAGCTCGATGATGGCTTTTTCGAGGAAACCGAAAATCTTGGGGAACGGCATCTTCTCTACACCCGGCACCAACCGGCTCTTGTGGTAGTGGCTCACCAAACCGTCGTTGTTGTAAAAGCCGGCGGTGTTGAAGAACTCCATGAACATACCCGGATTGCACTCTTGCGCCACGGGAGAGGTCTTGTGGTCGGAGATACTCACCGTGGAGAGTCCTAACACGAAGTTGAGGTTCGGGTAAACAACTGTGACACTGTCGAGTAGGGAGAATCCTTCGAAACGGCTGTCCCCCTCCATGAAGGTGTGGTTGCGCAACGCCTCCATATCGATGGTGTGCGCGATGGCCGACTCCGGCGTGATGACGAGGTTGGTCTTCTCGTTGAGGTAGGGCTTCGCCACATCGAGAACCCGCTGGATCTCCTGGGTGTTGGTGAGCCGGTACTCCTCCTCCCACGGGTCGGTGTTCTGCTGCACGATGACCGCCTCGATGGGACGCGGTTCGGTGGTCATTTTAAGTTCGCCATCCCAGTAGAAAAAGAGAGAAACCAAAAGGGGCAGAATGAAACTGGCCGCGAAAACGCCAATGATGACTTTCTTTGGCCGATCTTTCTTCTCTTTTCGAAATACAAGTTCTTGGTAAATCAAGAAGTTGACGATGAGAATCCACGCCGTACCGCCTAAAGCGCCTGTAATGCAGTACCATTGTACCAGCCAAGGCGTGGAGGCGAAGACATTGCCGAGATTGAGCCAGGGCCAGGTCAGGTCCCAGTTGAGGTGCAGGTATTCGAAGGAAATCCAGAAGGAGATTAATAATAACAGTTGTAAGAATCTGTTTTCCATTTGTTTGCGGCAGGCGTGCCATGCGGAGAACGTCAGGGTTTGCAGCAACGCATTGGCAATGACCGCCGCCGCCGCGCCGGGCACTGTGCAGAAGGCGATCCAGTAGGTGGTGATGAGGTTGAAGACGAAGAACGCGGGATAAAACAGCAGGATGCCGCGCCCGAAGGCGTTGCGTTTGCCCTCCTTTAGGGAGATGTCGCTCAGCCAAAACAACGGCACGAACGCCAGCATGATGAGGAACGCCGCCCCGCGCACATACCACGCCAGCGACAATATCAATCCCGTCAACACGCTGAGGGCTAATTTAATATACCATTTGTTCAAGTTCATGATCATTTTGCCTTGAACGCATCGATGCCCTTCCGCAGGAACGCGATGTATTGGTCCTTGTCGCGTTCGTAATAGGTCGGGCCGGAGAGGATGTTGCCGTCAGGATCCACCACGAAATAGCAGGGTTGGGAATTTTCGTGGTATTTGGTCTGCTCGATGTAGCGGTTCTTGGCGCCCAGCATGGTGATGGGGTCTCCGTTGGCGTCGGTGAGCTTGCCCTTCTCCTCGTCGGGCAGCGGGATCACCTTGTCGTCGGCATACATGGTGCAGACGATGACCTCCTCGGCGAAGATGCGGCGCACCTCGGGATCGATCCAGACGGCGTTCTCCACGTTACGGCAGTTGGTGCAGCCGTGACCGGTGAAGTCGAGGAAGACGGGCTTGCCCTCCTTCTTGGCCACGCGCAGCGCCTGGTCGTAGTCGAAGTAGCCCTTGATGCCGAAGGGAATTTCCAACTTGTCGGCGTACATCGGCTCCTCGGTCCATTGGTAGGTGCTGGCGGTCGCGCCACCGGAGCCGCTTTCGGTACGCACGATGTTGGAGATGTCGAAATCCTGGGTGGTCATCGGCGGCAACCAGCCGGAGATGGCTTTCAGCGGGGCGCCGAACAGACCGGGAACCATATAGACCACGAAGGAGAAGACCGCCACGGAGAGCAGGAAACGGAACCAGCTCTTCTGCACGGGATAGTCGTCGTCGTGCGGGAATTTGATTTTGCCGAGCAGGTAGAAGCCCAACAGCGAGAACAGTACGATCCACAGGGAGAGATAGACCTCGCGGTCGAGGATGCGCCAGTGGTAGGTCTGGTCGGGCACGTTGATGAACTTCAGCGCGAAGGCCAGCTCTACGAAGGCGAGCACCACCTTGAGGGTGTTCATCCAGCCACCGGACTTCGGCAGCTTCTTCAGCATGTTCGGGAAGAGGGCGAAGAGCGTGAAGGGCACGGCGATGCCGAGGGAGAAGCCCAGCATGCCGATGACGGGTTTCAGGAAGGAGCCGCCGGCGGCGTTCAATGCCACCGCGCCCGCGATGGGCAATGTGCAGGAGAAGGAGACCAGCACGAGGGTCAGCGCCATGAAGAAGATGCCGGCCACGCTGCCTGCGTTCTGACGCTTGGCGGAACCGTTCACCCACGAACTCGGCAGGGTGATCTCGAAATAGCCTAACAGCGAGAGGGCGAAGATGAAGAAGATGATCGCGAAGAGGATGTTCGGGATCCAGTGGGTGCTCAGCACGTTGCCGAGGTCCGCGCCGAATATCAGCGACAGCACCAGACCGAACACCACGAAGATCAGGATGATGAACAGGCCGTAGAGCATGGCGTTGCGCTTGCCGGTGTTGCCGTCTTTCGAGAAGTAGGAGACGGTCATCGGGATCATCGGGAAGACGCACGGCATCAGCAGGCCGACGAGGCCGCCTAAGACTGCGCCGAGGAAGTACATCAGCAGGGACTCCTCCTCTTTCTCGGCAGGAGCTTCCTCGGCGGGCGCTATCTGGGCGGTCGGCGTATCCGTTTCGGGTTCAACCATTTCATTGTCAGTGTTTTCGGTCTCCGCTTGGTTGTCCACCACGGCGGTCATCACCGGGTGGAAATCTTTGAGGTCGAAGGAGAACTTCTCCTCGATGGGGGTGCAGCGTCCCTCGATGCAGGCCTGTCCCTCTAATTTGCCCTGCACGGTGAACGGCAGGTTGTCTTTCACTTTAACCTTTTGTTTGAACGTCACTTGCTTGGTGTAGAAGTTGGAGTGCGCGTCCATGAGGTCGTCGTATTCGCTCTGCGGGGTCGGTTCCGCGACTTTCCCGATGCGTTCATATTTGGGAGACTTCGTGAAGTGAAACACCAGCGGCAGTTCAATCTGGCCTTGGCCAGGTTTCTGGGCGTAGAGGTGCCAGTTTGGTTCGATGGTGGCGGTGAACTGCAGTTCAGCCACGGAGTCGTTGACTTTCACCGTCTTGTAGGCCCATTTCACGGGCGTGACGGACTGCGCGAAAGCGGAAAAGGTCAGACATGCCAGCAGGCAGGTCGCCAAAAGGATGCGGATATTCTTCATATTTGCTGTATATTTATTCCGAATAAAAATTAAGGGGGCAAAGATACACTTTTTTTGTTTAAGGTTTAGGGTTTAAGGCACTGCTGTCCCGTTAAAACTTAAAAATGTTCTTTGAAACGATTGATATATAGTTAGTTGTAGAGATTTTTCGAGTCAACGGATTTGAATCTGTATCTTTGCAGTCAGAAATGATGAC
>JAEEGK010007950.1_pt1 | contig 25163 bp, 21 predicted proteins | sample 8958771 | NCBI WGS metagenome assembly JAEEGK01 (sample SAMN16246547, study PRJNA631951) | gut metagenome | biome: gut microbiome; feature: rumen; material: SC-attached | host: Bos | place: Iran: Karaj | collected 2018-10
CCTCGCCGATGGTCTTCCTCCCTTGTCTTCCGGAAGGCTTGCCTTATCGGTCTTCTCCACGGTCTGGAAATCGAAATGTGCCCAATTCAAACCGCTGTTATAGGGATATCCCGCCTCCTCTGTCAAAGCAGGAAGTGTTGTATCAAGTTGTCCCTTATTGAACACAAACAGTCCCTTCGGACCCTTTTTACCCAGTTTCTTTCCTGTCTCTGCGTCCACGCTGATAGCAATGGCCGAAATCTTTGCCTGTCCCACCTTGATATGCGGGAAGCCAATGTAAAGCTGCCCGTTCTGTATCGACATCGTTTGGTAGCTTACGTGCGAAACGTAGTGACGACTATTGACAAACCACAGATCCACCTGATACATGGGGCCTGAAGGCAAGGGGAACGAGAATCTCAGCTCGTGACGACCATAACGGTAGTTGCGCAACAGTGGCTGATCCACTTTCGAGGCAAGAAGCTGTCCGTCTTTCTGTATCGGATCAAGCGCCCAGCCTCGCAGCACGCTTTGGCTGCCCAGCACAGGGTTCAGGTTGTCTCCTGCATACTGGGGTGCCATGGCCCAGCTGGTGCAATACCGGGTGTCATCGCCCATCCAGACGTTTCCGTAACTGTCCACAACCTTGTCTCCGCCACAATTGTAGCGATAGACGTAGATGCGTCCGTCTTCCGGTGCAAGAGACGATGTCCGCTCGGCGAATGTATGAAGGTTGGGACGCGAACAGTCCTCGTCAGCGGTCTCGTCAAGCAGATAATCAGGCAAGGGGATTCCCTCATACTGATAGCCGAGTGCCACCATTTCACGGGCCAGCAGGTTCTTGGGCTCATCAACGCCTTCAGGCCATTCATGGCGCAGGAAGGCACCCCAGGCCACATAGAGATAATAGGCATCGGTAGGCTCCCAAGTCGCTGTCAGCAAGCCTTTGTAGTTGAATGGTCCCACCTTGTCAATGGTCCTCAGGAACTCGTCAGGCTGCTGACGTCCAGGATTATCGTGGCTGGCCAGGATCCATTGGAACTGTCCGCACAGGCGGTCTCTGTGCTCATAGGCCAGCATCAACTTGGCATGCAGCAATGCACACTGGTGTTCTTCGCTCCAGGGAGCATCGCTGGCAAACAACGAGAGAGGCAGGCGGTCCTGCTTGTCATGCAGGCCCACAGTGCGCCATCCTCCATATTCTCCATTCAGGAGCTGGTCATCGCGGCTCAATTCCTCGCCGTATTCTTCCAGTTTGCCTCCGTATGTGCCGCTCCAGTTCTGGACGACATTCCAATCGGTTCCGCTGCCGCCATTGCATGTGGTCACCAGTCGGCCGTTCTGCGTATTGCCCACGCGTCGGCACTTCGGGTCCATCTCACGGATGATGTCGGCACACTCGCGCGCGAAGTCCTCAGGTAAGGTCGATTCGTTCTGGAGTCCCCAAAGGATAATGGCAGGATTGTTTCGGCGTTCCTTCACCCATTGGCGAAGCAGTGTCTTGAAGTTCTCGCGGAACTGCGGTGTATCGTACCAGATATGTGCCGAGAACTGCGGCCACCACAGCATTCCTTCCTTGGCCCAATGCTCCTGATAGCGCAGGTGATGCGGTTGATGGGCATCACGGAATGCATTGAAGCCCATATGCTTGATGAGCCTGCAGCGCGAATCTATCTCCTCCTCGCTGAGGGCATGGCTCTGGCCGAAGAGATGCTCGTATTCGCACACGCCATGTAGGAAGACGGGCTCCCCGTTCAGATAGAAGCGATGGTCCTCGTCCGAGAGCCGGCCTTCTGCAGTGCGTGCCGGCCATTTCACCTCGGCGAAACCGACTTCCGTCTGCACGCGGTCCACAATCTCGTGCATACGTCCCTGCATCACCGTTGTATTGACCGTATAAAGCTGAGGATGTTCAAGCGACCAATGCTGCAGCTGCACGTCCCTCATCGGGATAGCCAGATGCACTATCTGCGTCAACCGTGCTCCCAGTTCGATGGTCTCCTTCTTCAGCCTGCCGCCGATCTCCGATTGGACGACGCAGATTTCTCCATGATTGTAATAGTTATGCACCTCCGTATCCACGAAGACCGTATCCAGTGCTTCGTTGGCCCAGGCATGTACGCCAAAAGGCTCCACTCGCAGCATGTCGGTCACCTCAAGGCTGACATTTCTGAAAAGGCCGAAAGGTGCCGATCCTTCGCTGAATCCCCATTCTGCCGAGCATCCTCCGCACACCCAGGGAAGGTCGGTGATGTTCGACGGATGGTCGCACTCTATCTCCAGTCGATTGTCCTGTTTCGGGTTGTTCGTGTGGAGATATTCGGTGATGTCGAGGCTCGTCACAACCCTGCCGGCCGGTCGATGATTGCAGACCTCGCGTCCATTCACCTTGACGGTCACATAGCTTCCCGCACCCTCCAGTTGCAACGTATAATGTTGCTGCGAAGCGACAGCTGCATCACCCTCCTTAGTGATTCCATAGAGGGTGAACCGGCGCTCGTAGCGTGCCTTGCCATGAAGGTTGCCATGCATATACTGCCGATAGCCGTAATAATCGTCCCAGTTATGGGGCAACTGGAGGTTCTCAATCTCCAGACTATCGGTTTTTCCTTCCGGATAACACACCGAACGCCACTTGTCATTCAGCGAATAGATATTACGAGCCACACCGGAGGCCGTCATAAGGGCGCCCAAGGCAATTAGGGCGAGGATTTTTTTCATTATTTCAAATGTTTTTGCAGAAATCTCATCTGTCGATATCGTGTCTCTGTCGATATCCAGTGTTCGTTGATGGGGGTGATGTAGCTTTCCTTCTCACAGGTCAAGGTGTTCCACACGATCCACGATGTGGTAGGTGGGCAGGTGTTGTCATTATAACCCCATGTCAGATATACCGGGCATTTCACCAGGCGGGCAAAGTTCACCACGTCGTAATAGGCCAAGGTCTCGATGGTCTGTTTGTCGAGTTTTACTTCCTTGTAGTGACGATTGAAGTGAGGATATCCTCCCGTACGCCCCTCTTCGGCATAACCTGCCATGTCGCTGAGTGCAGGATGTGCGATGGCTACCGCCGTAATTCTCGGATCAAGGCCTGCCAACACCATGGTCAAGGCAGCACCCTGGCTGTTTCCCTGTACAAGGATGTTCTTTCCATCCCATTGCTCCAAGGTGGTCAGATAATCCACCGCACGAAGCAGGCAGGCATAGACCTTCTTCATGTAATAGGTGTCACGGCTCTGGATGCCATTGGCAAGATATCCATTGCCCATATGATCACCGAACGAACGGGAAATGTCCTTGTAATCTTCTGCGCTGATCGAAGGATTGATGCCATGAATCTCCAGCTCCAGTCGGATGATGTTGCCCTCCGATGCATAGAACTGAGTCTTCAGCGGATCCATGTGCTTCACGCCAGCTCCAGGAGGCGACACAAGCACGGGGAACTTACCTGCCTTCTTCGGTATCGACAGATAGCCATAGATGCAATGGGGAGCACTCGTGAAGCCTCCATTGAGCTTCACAAGGTAACAGTCCACCTTATCACTCGAATACTCGGGTGCAGGCTTTACGACAGGCTTCAGCTTCGAGGCCTTCTCCTGCTCTTCGAGCACCTGCTTCCAGAAGGCTTCGAAATCCTTCGGCATCTGCGTGTAGGCAGTCAGTTGCTCGGGCGACCACCCTACCTTGATATGATTGTCAAAGCGCACGCCTTCCACCTCGCACCACATCTTGCAGTCGCGGAATCCGGCTTTCTTCGGCGTCTTGATTCGAATTTCGGCATTTCCACGGGCATCGGTTTTCACGCTCCCTTGCGTGTCTGCTTCGAGGCAATCTCCTCCGATCGAATAACCGACCTCGGTGTTCTCGAGAGGCATGCCATGCCACAGGAGTTGTACGTCGATACGGGCATCTTTTCCCAACTTATAGGTCCAGTCGTTATCGTCAGGGACGGCGATCCACTGCAGGTCCGACTGATTTCTGAAGTTCTGTGCATGCGACAGCATCGTTCCCATCAGCATGCAGCAAATGACACAACAAAATGTCAATAATGGCTTTTTCATGTATGTTTCGTTTAATATTTCGGGTACAAAGATAAAAGTTTTGGTCGAATTGTGCAAATTTTTTTGGTTTTTTCGTGCAGAAACACTATCTTTGCGCCGAAAAAAGAAGAGTTTGACCTATTTGACCTTTCCAATTACTCGGTGTTTCCCGAGAATTACGACCACTTCGACCCTTTCGTTCTAAAATGAATAAATTCGAAAAGACCCTCCATTTCATCAAGGATGTCATCCATGAGGATTCTCCCTTCTACGGGCAGATTTACCTTGTAGGAGGATGTGTACGCGATGAACTGTTGGGCGAACGCTATAGCGACATTGACCTTTTGGTCAATATGCCGAATGGCCAGAAGGCATTTATCGAATACATGTGTGCCGAACACGCCGATCGATGCAAAGGCCCATTCTATTATCAACGCTACGGGACCACAGCCATGGACGTCATCATCGACGATTCGCTGACGCTCGTTGAATGCGTTGAACCTCACATCGAGGAATACGCCGATGACGACATCACCCTCCTCGAAACCCGTTTCTGCTCTCTTGAAGAAGATGCTTCGCGTCGCGATTATACCTGCAACGCGCTCTATAAGAACCTGCATACAGGCAAAGTGCTCGACCCCACAGGTCGTGGCATCAGCGATCTGAAGAACGGTCTGCTGATTACACCCTCCGACCCGGTCACCATCTATCGTCAGGATCCCGTGCGAATGCTTCGTGGCATCCGTTTCAAGCACCAGAAAGGTTTCCGCTTGGATCCCGCCTGCTGGAAGGCCATCTGCGACAATGCCGACTACATGGCCAACGCCGCTCCCAAGCGCCTTCGTGACGAGCTCAACAAGTTGCTCAAGAGCCGCACTTTCGGCGATGGCATCCAGGACCTCATCACCACAGGCCTCCTCCAATATGTCATGCCAGGCATCGTCGAGCACTTCACCAATCCCATGCCCTTCGAAGGTGGCGAAGGCGGTATCACGCTATGGGAACATACCCATCGTGCACTCTCCGTCCAGGGTCGTGAGCATCCCCGCACCGACACCATCTACAAGCTCGCTTGCCTCGTGATGGACATCGCCCTCCTCAACGGACGCGATGAGGTGGGACAGATCCTTTTGAATGCCGGCATCGGTAGGGAAAAGGTAGGCAGCATTCTTCACATCACCGAGCTCTACGAACGTTTCCGCAATATGTTCGACGGCGAGGAATACGTAGCACCCCCTCGCGTATTGGTACGTTTCCAGAACTCCCTCTCCAAGAGCCGCGACAACTTCCGTCGTCTCGTTCGTGCCGAAAACACCGGCCTCCTTCCCGAAGTGCAGCTCCCCTGGCGCCTGTTCTACGACGATGGCGAAGGTCCACAGCCCCGCCAACATCGAGACCACGACCATCGCCCCGCCTCCTTCCCTTCCGACCCCGAGGCCTCCTCCCGCAACCACAAGCGCAACGTCAAGCGTCGCGAACAGCGCAAACGCGCCCGCTCCCGCCGCCGCAACACCGAGTCCTCCTAATCCCGCCCCCTTTGTCCCCGTCGCGGCCATGTTTGGCCGCCCCCCGTCCCCGTTGCTGCCGTATATGGCCGCCCCCTTTCCCCCTTTGCGTTTTTGTCGCAGCCATCTATGGCTGCCCGCCCCCTTTATAACCCCCATATTACCCCTCCCATGATTATCGCCCCGAGTTTCCTAAGCGCCGATTTCGCCCATCTGGAGCGCGAGATCGAGATGCTCAACAAGAGTGAAGCCGACATGCTTCATTTCGACGTGATGGACGGCTCCTTCGTCCCCAACATCAGCTTCGGCTTCCCAGTGATGGCCTCCCTTCAGCCCGTCGTTCGCAAGCCAATGGACGTCCACATGATGGTCGTCCATCCCGAACAATGGATCGAGAAGGTCGCCTCCTACGGCGCCGAGTACATGACCGTGCATCAGGAAGCATGCCACAACCTGCATCGCTGCATCCAGATGATACACGAAGCCGGCATGAAAGCCGGCGTCGCCATCAACCCAGGCACGCCCAATGTCATGCTCGACGAAGTGCTCTGCGACCTTGACCTCGTCCTCATCATGACCGTCAATCCCGGCTTCGGCGGACAGAAGTTCATCCCCTCCATGCTCGACAAGGTGCGTCGTATGCGTGCCAAGCTCGTCGAGCGTAATTTCAGTGCCCTCATCGAATGCGATGGCGGCGTAAACCTCGAAACCGGTCGCATGCTCAAGGATGCAGGCGCTGATGTCCTCGTGGCTGGTAATTCAGTGTTCCGCAGCGAGAACCCCACCGAGACCATCCACAAGCTGAAGAATCTGTAATTGTTCTGCTACCCAAACGTGCCAAACGTTTTGGCGCAATCCATTGCGCGGAGTTATTTTGCATATAAAAATACACCATGGTTTTCCATGGTAACCATTTTTTGAGTAACTTCGCACACGTAAATTATGAATCATCAACCACATTTTAAATTAATATAAAGATGGAAATTAAAAATTATGATTTCGCTGGCAAAAAGGCCATCGTACGTGTAGATTTCAATGTACCTCTTAAGGACGGTAAGATTGCTGACGACACCCGTATCCGCGGTGCTGTTCCTACCCTCAAACTCATTCTTGAGAAGGGTGGTGCTCTCATCATCATGAGCCACATGGGCAAGCCCAAGGGAAAGGTGAAGCCAGAACTCAGCCTTGGTCAGATCAAGGAGGCAGTTGCTGCTGCTCTCGGTGTACCTGAGGTTAAGTTTGCTCCCGACTGCGCTAAGGCCGATGCCGAGGCTGCTGCGCTGAAGCCAGGTGAGGTGCTCCTCCTCGAGAACCTCCGCTACTATCCCGAAGAGGAAGGCAAGCCAGTAGGCATCGAGAAGACCGATCCCGCTTACGAAGCTGCCAAGAAGGATATGAAGAAGAAGCAGAAGGTATTCGCTGAGAAGCTCGCTTCTTATGCCGACTGCTACGTAATGGATGCCTTCGGTACCGCTCACCGCAAGCACGCTTCTACCGCTGTCATCGCCGACTACTTCAAGCCCGAAGACAAGATGCTCGGCCTGCTCATGGAGAAGGAGGTAACTGCTGTCGACAACGTCCTCAACAACATCAAGCGTCCATTCGTTGCCATCATGGGTGGCTCGAAGGTTTCCACCAAGATCGGTATCATCGAGAACCTCCTCGGCAAGGTTGACAAGCTCATCCTCTGCGGTGGTATGACCTATACATTTGCCAAGGCTCACGGCGGTGAGATCGGCAACTCGATCGTTGAGATGGACAAGCTCGACGTTGCGCTCAGCGTTGAGGAACTTGCCAAGAAGAATGGCGTAGAGCTCGTGCTCGGCACCGACTCTGTTGCTACCAACGGCTTCGACTTCGGTACCATGAGCCTCAAGCCAGGTGCTGACGTGAAGAACGTTCCTTCCAACGCTATTCCCGAGGGTTACGAGGGACTTGACGCTGGTGAGGATAGCCGCAAGAAGTTCGTCGAGGCCCTCAAGGGTGCCAAGACCATCCTCTGGAACGGTCCTGCTGGTGTATTCGAGTGTGACGACTTCTGCGACGGCAGCCGTGCTATCGGCAACGCTGTAGCCGAGGCTACTGCTGAAGGCGCCTTCTCACTCATCGGTGGTGGTGACTCTGTAGCTTGCGTCAACAAGTTCGGTCTCGCCGACAAGGTTTCCTACATCTCCACTGGTGGTGGCGCTCTCCTCGAGGCTATCGAGGGCAAGGTGCTCCCAGGTGTTGCTGCTATCAAGGGTGAATAATCACCTCCCTTCAAAATAATCTACGGGGACGTGCCAAGGGCACATCCCCGTTTCCATATCTTACTCACTCACCTTTCATCTTATCACCTCCTACAAATTGAAACACGTTTTCTCATTCCTCCTCCTCGTCATCACTCCCGTCCTCTACGCAAGCACGGGACAATGGACCAGTGCCACGCTCTCAACCTCGGTTCCCTACACCACCCTTTCTCCCACCAATGCCCTGAAAGACCGCAACGGCAAGTACATGACCATCGTTTATCTCGAGAACCTCGGCTTCAAGAAGATCTCCCAACATTCCAACGACGAAGACGTCCAGGCCATGCTCGACGAAGGCTATCGTGTCATCCGCCTCGACTATCAAGGCAACGCCAAGGCCGTCTCTCCCGGCATCAATCAGGACATCATCTCCATCAACGACCAGTTGAACAAGGGTTCCATGTGCGGATTCTCATCCATCTCTCCCATTCGTTCCTACATCCTCATGGAGGGCTACCGCATCCGTCGCGACGTCAGCTATTACCTCGACGATCCCACCATCTACAATTGGCCCGGTTCGCCCTATACCGAAAGCCAGGGCGATTCGCTCTACATGGACATCATCTACCCGACCTCTCCCACCACGCCCGTCCCCGTGCTCCTCTCCTTCTCTTATTCCAACAGTTATGCGACCCTGTCGGGAGGAAAGCTCACCGACGAGCATTACCATCAGCGCCTCTATTTGGGCTACACGCTCTCGATGTTCGACGATTCCGTGCTCGAAGGTGCACCCGCCCACGGAATAGCCTGGGCCATTGCCGATCATCCGAAATACTGCGATTGGGGACAAGGTAAGCCTCAAGGTGGCAACAACAAGGATTACGGTTCCATCGAAACCAATCCCGATGCCGTACGCAAGGTGAAGTCTGCCGTACGTACCCTTCGCACGGTCGGCGAATCCCTGGGTCTCAATGGCGAAATCGCCATCTTCGGCTTCTCACGTGGTTCCACAGCAGGTTCATTGGCCATCGGCAATCTCGATATGCCCGAATTCCAGGATGCCTCCCGTGGCCTATATCCCGATGCCAACGACCACGTGCAGGCAGCCATCCTCGGTCCCGGTGTTTTCGACTACACGCTCCTTCCCCAGGGCCGCAACGAATACAAGCATGCCACCGCCGTCTGGGGCGATCTGTCCTCCCATCGCGAAGATTGGGAATGGCAAGGCGGCTCCTACCTTTGCACCTCTTCATCGACCGCTCCCACCCTTTTCTTCTACAACTCCACCGACGACTCCTATTATGCCACACAGGTCATCACCCTCAAGGACAAGCTCACCCAACTCAACGTCGACACCGACCTCATCAAGGATTTCTCCAACGGCCACGCCGTCCCCAACGATCTGGCCAGCCTCCAGAAGATTTACGACTTCCTGACCTCCCACCTCTCCGTGCCCGAAGCCCTCGAAACCATCGAGTCCAACCCATCCTCGCAACATCCCCATTGCTCCTTCGACCTCCAGGGTTGCAAATCCTCCTCTTGCAAAGGCTTCAAAATCACCGATGGCCAAGTCGTCTTCATCAAGTAATTCTCAAATTCGCTAATTCGTGATAAAACAATCGGGGCCTGGACAGTTTTTCTGGCGCAGCCTTTTTTCAGCCTCTAAGATTAGAGGCCTTTTTCTCTTTTGAAGAAGACAGCCAATTCCTCGGAATTGGCGCTATTGAGAAGAAACATGTAGATGGGAAAGCTTGCTTTCACATATGCATGATTCTTGCCAATAGCACAAGGGACATCGTCCCTGTCTTCTTCTAAAGTTTTTTTTTCTTATCATTATTTCTCAAATTCGTGACTAAACAAATACAATAAAATGCAAATTTCTTCGTTATTAGTATGATGAAGAAGTCCGCATTTCTTTCCACCCTTTCCCTGGGTCTCCTCCTGCTCCTGACGACCGCGTGCAACACGGCCCGTCTCAGCACGGCCATCGAGCAATACAAGCGAGGCGAATACTTCGAGGCATCACAGACCCTGAAGGCCGTCTATCGCAAGACCGATGCACGCAGCGACCGTGAAAAGAAAGGCGAGGCAGCATGGTATATGGGCCTCTGCTACGAAAAACTCATGATTCCCGCCCAGGCCGCCTCAGGATTCCAGAATGCCCAGCGTTACGGTTGGGACGATCCTACGTTGCTCCTTCATCTCGCCCAGGCCCAGCATCGCAATGGCAAATACCGCGAGGCCGAACAGACCTATCTCCAGTATCTCGAACTCTTTTCCGAAGACGAACTCGCCCTGGCAGGCCAGGAGAGTTGCCGTAAAGCCGCCGAATGGAAAGAGGCAGGCTCTCGTTACCAGGTAAAGCGTTTTGCTCTGGCAAGTGGCCGTAGGGCCGATTTCAGCCCCGCTATCTGGGGCGATAAGGACGAAGTGCTCTACTATACCTCCTCGGCCGACAAATCGACAGGCGACGAGAAATCGCCCATCACAGGCACAAAGTACTGCGACATCTGGTGTCTCCGCAAGGACGACAAGGGGAAATGGGGCCGTCCCCAGCTCATCGAAGGTGGCATCAACTCCGAAGGCGACGAAGGCACGCCCGCCTTCTCTCCCGATGGCAACACGATGTACTACACCGCAGCTGGTGGTAAGGGGCAGATCACCACCCCGCACCTCTATGCATCATCTCGCTCCGATGCCTCCTTCGGCAAAGGCTCCATGCTCCAGTTTGGCAACGACACGCTCTCGGTTTACGCCCATCCCGCCGTATCGCCCGATGGTCGTTGGTTGTATTTCGTCAGCGACATGCCAGGTGGAGAAGGAGGCTTGGACATCTGGCGTGCCCAACTGCGTGCCGCCACCGACATTGCCTTCATCGAAAACCTCGGTCCCGCCATCAACACCGCTGCCGACGAGATGTTCCCCACCTTCTCGCCCGATGGCATTCTCTATTTCAGCACCAATGGTCGCGAATCGATGGGCGGCCTCGACATCTACAGCGCCCGCCTCGACGAATGGAACACCTGGCACCTCGAGCATCTCGGAGTGCCCATCAACAGCAATGCCGACGACTTCGGCATGACCTTCTGTCGTGCCACCCAGGAGCAGCAGGAAGGTTGGTTCAGTTCCAACCGCCAGCAAGGCAAGGGCTACGACAACATCTACTCCTTCCTCCTTCCTTCCATCAAGATCAACATCACCGGATACGTCATGGACACCGAAGGTGAACCCATCCCCGAAGCCATCGTACGTGTCGTCGGTCGCAACGGCATGAACTTCAAGTCGCTCACCAAACCCGACGGTTCCTACATCGCCTCCATCGACCGTTCCACCGAATACGTCATGATGGCAGGCAAGACAGGCTACCTCAACCGTCGCGCACAGTTCACGAGTGATCCAGCCGAAGAAGACGCCGACTACGAAGTCGACTTCTACCTCCCCACCATCTCCAATCCCGTCCTCATCGACAACATCTTCTACGACTACAACAAGGCCACCCTCCGCGAAGAGTCCTATCCCGCCCTCGACGACCTCGTCCAGCTCCTCAACGACAACCCCTATTGCGCCATCGAACTTGCCGCCCACACCGACCGTGTAGGTGGTCAGCCCTTCAACCTCGACCTCTCCCAGCGTCGTGCCCAGTCCGTCGTCGACTATCTCATTGAGCAAGGCATCGACGAAGATCGCCTCACCCCCGTCGGTTATGGCAAAGCCAAGCCCAAGGTCATCGACGACAAGCTCCACGCCAAGTACGACTTCCTCCCCGAAGGTCAGGAGCTGACCGAAGACTTCGTCAACACCCTCCCCCCCGACCAGCGCTCCATCGCCGACCAGATCAACCGACGCACCGAGTTCCAGGTCCTCTCCACCATTTGGGGTCTCGAATGATTAATTTCATGAAGTTTTTTGACATCTAAAAATCAATTTAAGTTGTCAATTACTATGATTATCAACTTAAAAATGTCTTTATTATAGTTTTTTTCTGTTTTTATTTTTTTTATATCTTAATATTTCATATATTTGCACAGTTTTTATGACATTTTGTAAAGCTTTCACTTCTATATGTGTCAAGCTTAGCGAAGCTGTGGATAAACTAAATTAATCAATAAAATATTGTAACGTTTAAAAATGGTTGACCAAAAGATTTAATTACAACCGACATTTAAAGAAACAGATTTGGATAAGAATTATCAGAGCCAAATAGTAAACGATAAAAATGAATAATAATATCACAGTAACATCTCCTCTATTGCCAAATCTTGATGAGTTCAACGAACTACTCAAAGAGATATGGGCGAGCAAGTGGATCACTAATAATGGACAGTTCCACAAGCAGTTGGAGGCGGCTTTGGCCGAGTATCTGAAAGTGCCGTATATCAGTTTATTCACCAATGGTACCTTACCGTTGTTGACCGCATTACAGGCAATGCGTATCACCGGTGAGGTCATCACGACTCCATACAGCTTCGTTGCCACCACCCATAGCATCTGGTGGAACGGCTGCAAACCAGTGTTTGTGGATATCGAGGAGGAGACTTGTGGGATTGATCCCAATAAGATCGAAGCTGCTATCACGTCAAAGACTACGGCTATCATGCCAGTACATTGCTATGGCAAACCGGTCAAGATGGATGCTATTCAAGAAATTGCTGATAAGTATGGACTAAAGGTAATATATGACGCTGCTCATGCTTTTGGTGTAGAGGTGAATGGCGAAAGCGTATTGAATCGTGGAGACATGAGTACGTTGAGTTTCCATGCCACAAAGGTTTATAACACCCTCGAAGGGGGCGCATTAGTAGTTCATGATGAGAAAACCAAGAAACGGATTGACTATCTGAAGAACTTCGGTTTCGCAGGCGAGACTGAGGTGGTGGCTCCAGGCATCAACAGCAAGGTCGATGAGGTGCGTGCTGCCTATGGACTCTTGAATCTGAAGCAAGTCGATGCTGCCATCGAGGCTCGTCATCAGGTGGCTATTAAGTATCGTGAGGCATTACGCAATGTGCCCGGTATCCGCTTCTTCGACGATATGCCTGGTGTGCGCCACAACTACAGCTATTTCCCTATCTTCATCAATGCCGAGGAATACGGAAAGACGCGCGATCAGCTTTACTTCGAGATGAAGGAGCAGGGCATCCTCAGTCGTCGTTATTTCTATCCACTCATCAGCAATTTCTCCACCTACCGTGGCCTCCCTAGCGCAGCACCCGAGAATCTTCCTGTAGCCACCAAGATCGCCAATGAAGTAATCTGCTTGCCCATGCATCATACTCTTAGTAGCGAAGATGTTCAAAAAGTGATTGATTGTATCTCACGCAAATATAATTGATTTAATATTATATTTATTCTCCTATGAATATCATTGACAGTTTAACTAATAGGATAGAATGGAAAGTTCGTTCATTTAATGCTAATCGAAATCTTCAAAAGCTTGCCAATATCTATGATAATAAATTTAACAACTTTATCATACAAAATAAAGTTCCATATCTTCCAAAATCTGTCACTATAGAAATCAAATCTTTCTGGGGCAGATACATTAATTATGATTTTGGCTTAATATATCATAGAATTGCCGCTTTAAATAATCCAGAAGAATCACTTCCATATATTGTCAGCGATTCTATAATGTATCCACTTTTAATCAAGAAACTCAATCCGGAATACCGAGCACGAGTCCTTGGGAATAAAGGGCTATACCACACATTGTTTTCTGACGTAAAACATCCATTTGAAATAGTTCGCACTATAAACGGGAATTATTTTGATAGTAATAACAAGTTAATATTCAAAGATGCCGCTATAAATAAAATTCTTTCATACAAACAACCTATCGTTTTCAAGAAAAGCACACAATCTTATGGCGGTCTTGGTGTTAAAATCGTCAAAGAATATGATGAATCAATCATTAAGCAACATTTTGATTACTTCCAAAATAATTTTGTTGTTCAAGAATTACTAACACAAAGTGAACAGACAGCAAGGTTCAATCCTACTTCACTTAATACATTCCGCGTAACCACATTGTTATTAAATGGCAAATTAACCGTTCTAGGTGTTTGGCTAAGATGCGGAGCTAAAGGTGCCCTTGTGGATAATTTAACTTCTGGAGGTATTGCCTCATGTATTTTACCCGATGGCCGAATGTCTTGTGGGACCAATATCAGCGTGCCTCAAATAGATTATTCTCCCACTGGTTTAAAATTTGAGGATTGCCATATTATTCATTTCGAACAAATTGTCGAAAAAGCGATGCTTTGTCATAGAAAGATTCCCGTAGTAGCTATGATTGGCTGGGATTTCGCATTAGATTCAAATGATGAGCCTGTCTTTATAGAAGCCAATTTAAGGTGTCCAGACACTTGGCCACTACAAATGACACAGGGTCCAATCTTTGGAGATCGTCTTCATGAGGTGCTCGATTATTGTTTTCCGACCGGCAGGAATGTTTAGTTTAGATGAAACATAAGAAACTGATGCTGCTGGGTGGCATACGATATTTGCTTCCTGCCATAGAGGCTGCACATCGCCATGGGTGCCATGTCATCACGGTGGATTATCTTCCGAATAATATAGCTCATAAGTATTCGGATGAATACCATAATGTGAGCATACTCGACAAAGAGGCAGTATTAGCACTTGCCAAAGAGCTTCAGATTGATGGCATTCTTTCGTATGCTGTAGATCCAGGAGTAGTTACGGCTGCATACGTTGCTGAGCAGATGGGGTTGCCCTTCACTTGTTCATACGAAGCAGCCTGTATCTTGCAGGATAAATCTCGTTTCCGTCAATTCTTGTCCAGCAACGCATTCAATGTGCCGAATGCCAAAGGATATACTGATGCAGAAGAGGCTTTGAAGGATGTTGATTACTTCAATTGGCCGGTTATTGTCAAACCTGTTGACAGTGCAGGCAGCAAAGGTGTTACACGTGTCGACGACTCGAAAAATCTGAAAGAGGCGATACAACACGCCATAGACGAGTCCCATAATGGTCATTTCATCATTGAGGATTTCCTGGAGAAAGAAGGTCTTTCTTCAGGCAGTGAGAGTTTCTTTGTCGATGGCGTATTGAAGTATAATGGTTTTTACGATCAGTATTTCGACCACGAAGCTTCTAATCCATTCACTCCTTCCGCCGAATGTTGGCCTGCTGACAAGGAACCAAAGTTCCTCGATGAGATAAGAAGCGAGTTGCAGCGCTTGGGTTCTCTTTTACATTTCCAGACCGGCTTGTTCAACGTCGAATGGCGTGTCTGCCGCAATGGAAAGCCTTACCTTATGGAAGTTTCTCCAAGGGCAGGAGGTAATCGTTTGGCCGAAATGCTCAATTATGCAGCTGACGTGGATATTATTGAGGCAGAAGTGTGCAAGGCTATCGGCGAACCGATTCCAGTGGTGCATGAACCCAATTACAATGGTTATTATGCAATTCTGGTTCTTCATAACGAATCTGTTGGAGTTTTCGACCATTTGGAGATTGATGAGGATTTTAGGAATAAATATGTTATTGAGGAAGAAATACGTGTGGATAAAGGCGATAGGGTAGTTCCCTTTTCAGGTGCTAATAATGCCATTGGCACTCTGTTCCTGAAGTTCGATTCACAGGCCGAACTTCATCAGATAATGAATTCCTATCGCAACTACGTAAAAGTAATTCTATCTCCACAATGAATCCCATAGGCGGCTATTTCTCGTTAGAACTTCCTTTCCATGAGGAACTTCATCAGGACGCTCTCCGTCTCAATACAGGGCGCAATTGTCTGGAGTACATCCTTCGTGCCCGTCAGTATCGGAAGTTTTATCTGCCTTATTATACCTGTGATGTCGTTCTCGAGCCATTCCACAAGCTGAATGTAGCCTACGAATTCTATCCTATCGACATCAATTTTGAATTGGTTCAAGAGATTACCCTTCATGAAGATGAGGCATTGCTTTATACCAACTACTATGGTCTGAAGCAGCATTATGTCGAGAAGCTTGCCGAGCTGTATGGCCACCAATTGATTGTTGATAATACCCAGGCATTCTACGCTAAGCCCGTAAAGGGAATTGATACCTTTTATACCTGCCGTAAGTTCTTCGGCGTGCCCGATGGTGCCTATCTTTATACGGATAAGTACCTTGATGTAGAATTTGAGCAAGACGTTTCATGGGATCGAATGTCATTCCTCAATAAGCGTATTGACCTCGGAGCAGAAGCTGGCTATATGGATTTTCGTGAGCAGAGCAGAAGGTTGGTTGGTCAACCGATTAAGCGTATGTCCAATCTGACGCTACGGCTGATGCAGTCCATCGACTATAATGCTTCTGCCTTGCAACGCCGTAATAATTTCATCTGTCTTCACGATGCCTTGGCCGACACCAATCAATTGCATCTGCATCTGTCGGATGACGCCGTTCCGATGGCATATCCATACTTGACCGACGATAAATCTTTGAAAAATCGGCTGATTGCCGATAAGGTCTTTGTCGCCACCTATTGGCCTAATGTGTTCCATTGGTGTCACTCCGACGATTGGGAGTATTATCTGGCCGAAAGAACCGTTTTCATTCCTGTCGATCAGCGATATAGCCAAACCGATTTACAGCGCGTGATTCAAATTATTACTGGTTTTTAATAACTTTACTTTATGGGTAATACTGTTTTATTCCGTGATTTTGAGGATCGAGACATCGATTTTATCTATAAGTGTAAGAACGACGAGAAGTTGAATAGCAAGATCGTCGGAGGTTTCCATCACTTTACCTACGAAGAAGCCGTCAAATGGGTACATGGGTGCATGGGTGAACACGAAACCTATAGGTTTTGGGCAGTCTGTACCAACGACGACGAGAAGCGTATCGTCGGTTGGGTAAGTCTCTCAAAGATCGATCAGGAAAATCATAGCGCATGTTTTCACGGGATTGTGATCGCTGACGATGATTATCGCGATGGGCTGGCATGGATTGAATCATATTTGTTTATCTATGAGCAAGCTTTCGAAGTAATGGGGATCAATCGTCTGTATGGCACTTGTCGCGTCGATAATAAGTTATCCATGCAGATGAGTCCCGCTATGTTTAGTCAAAAGGAAGGAATATTAAGGGAGGCCATTTATGATAATGGGCAATATGTGGATTTATATGCTGCCGCCTTATTAGCCAAGGATTATTTCTTCCATAAACAGAATGGTGATTATGAGATTCCCAAAATTATTCGAAGAGTGGTTTTAGCTAAAAAACAATCTAGAAAAAACTGATATTACGATAACATTTTAGATAAGAATGGCATTTTTCAAATTCCATAATATTCGTGTTGCTGGTGTGTCCTGTGCCGTGCCTGCGAACGAAGTTAAAACCGAATCCTATAAGCCGCTGTTCGGTGACGAAGAGGTAGAGAAGTTCATGCAGATGACGGGTGTACGCAGCTCTCACCGCACCTTGGAGCATCAGACCTGCAGCGACCTCGGATTCCGTGCAGCCCAGGAGCTGCTCGCTCACAAGGGTGTCGATCCTTCCGAGATTGGCGCTTGCATCTTCTCGTCACATAGTCCCGACTATCGTCGACCATCCACAGCCTTCGTCCTCCAGTATCGTTTGGGTATCCCGAAGGAGGCCGTTTGTTATGACATCAGTCTTGGATGCTCTTCCTTGGTGGTAGGCATGCAGACTGTCGCATCCATCATGAATACGGGCGACATCCGGAAAGCGCTGCTCTTTGTGGGTGATACCGCTGGCAAGTCAGTCTATCCCGAAGATCGTAGCTCTGCCATGCTTTTTGGTGAGGCTGGTGCTGTGATGCTTCTCGAGAAATCTGACGATCCAAACGATGAAATTAATGCTTTGATTCGTAGCGATGGCAGTGGCTACCGCTATATGATAGTTCCTGGCGGCGGATATCGTAACCTACACGCCAGCGAGGAAGTGGTCATGTGCGAAGACGGCAACCCCCGAACGCTGATGAACAGTTTTATCCAGGGTACTTCGGTGTTCACGTTTACCATCTTCGACGTGCCTCGATTGATCAAGGACTTCTTTGCAAAGACCGAAACCTCTCCCGCCGACTACGATTGTTTCGGTTTCCATCAGGCCAACCTCTACATCCTGAAGCAGATTGCCAAGAAGACCAAGATTGACTTTGAGCGTATGCCGATTACCCTCGACCGCTACGGCAATACCTCGGGCGCTTCGGCAATCGTTTCGCTGTGCGACCGCTATGGAAATGACAATGAGAACAGGAAGATCAAGGTGATGGCCTGTGGTTTTGGCATTGGCATATCGCTTGGTGCAACCTCTTTCGACATCAATACCGCCGACATCTTGCCCATCTATGAAGACGATGCCATCTATGAGGATGGCCTCATAACCGATCCTAACCAGCTCTACGAGAAGAAATAATGGTGACCAATATACTTGACTATCTGGAGCTTACTGCTCAGCGTCTCCCCGATAAAACTGCATTGGCCGATGATAAGTTGAGCCTTACTTTCAGCCAGTGGGTTCAGCAGGCCGAAAGCATCGGAACAGCCGTCGCCGAGGCTACCAATAGCACCATCCGTCGTGCAGTCCTCGTATTTGTCGACCGCCGTATTGAAGGATTGGTCGGAGCAATGGGTGCCGTCGAAAGTGGCAACTTCTATGTACCCATCGATTGCAAGATGCCTTTTGAGCGTGTGCGCCTGATTGCTGACGTATGCAAGCCTATTGCCGCTGTGGCTACTACTGCAGCCGACATGAAGACCCTCGACCAGATCGAGTTCAATGGGCCAAGGTTCCTTTACAATGAGGTTAAGGAACACGTGGCTGACAAGCAGACGCTGTCTGCTATCCGCGAACAGATTATCGATCTTGATCCCGTCTACAGCATTTTCACCAGTGGTTCTACGGGTGTACCCAAAGGCGTGGTGATTTCACATCGTGGAATGATCGACCTCGCCGATTGGTTGGTCGAAACCTTTGAGTTTACCGAACAGGATGCCTTGGGCAACCAGACCCCATTCTATTTCGACGGTTCGGTCAAGGACATCGTCATCTGCTTGAAGAGTGGTGCCACGCTCAATGTGATAGGGAAGAAGTATTTCACCTTCACCAAGCTCCTCATGCCGCTGCTGAACGACCGTCATATCACCGCCATTCTTTGGGCCACCTCAGCCATTGTACTTGTCGGGAACAGCGACATTCTGAGAGTGGCTTTGCCCGGGCATCTGCGCCTTGTCACCTTTGCCGGCGAAGCCATGCCTGCCAAGCGGTTGCGTACCTGGCAGGAGAAACTGCCCAATGTGAGGTTTGTCAATCTCTATGGCCCTACCGAGATCACTGTCGACTGCACCTACTTCGATGTGAAGCGCCAGTATGCCGACGACGAGTATATACCCATCGGTAAGGCTTGCCGCAACATGCAGGTCATTGTACTGAAGGATGTCGATACCGAGGCAGGTGTCGGTGAGGTGGGTGAGCTTTGTGTGCGTGGAACTGGTGTCGCTTTGGGTTATTACGGCAATCGTGCCAAGACCGATGAGGTGTTTGTCCAGAACCCCTTGAATCCATTGTTCAACGATATCATCTACCGCACAGGCGACCTGGTGAGACCCGCTGAAGACGGTAATCTGGTATTCGTTTCGCGCAAGGATTTCCAGGTGAAGCATAAGGGAAACCGTATTGAGTTGGGAGAGATAGAGGTGGCTGTGAATGCGATTGATGGCGTAACGAATGCCGCTTGCATATTCGACCATGATAATGACAAGCTGGTCCTCTATTACACCACCGCCGATGGTCAGCCCATGGACATCATCAATCTGGTGAAGGAACGCATCCCCGTCTATATGTTCCCCGAGGTTGTGAATCATCTGGCTCAGATGCCGTATAATTTAAATGGTAAGATTGACCGCATTGAACTGAAAAAGCGATATGATGCTGAAAAAGGTTGAGTCTTTCTCGCGTTACCAGGAAATCGTCGGTCTTTACGGACAGAGAGGCTGCGCTTCCAACGACTATATCCAGCGTGAGGCAGCCGACCTGATCGCCCACGATTCCCTGTATGAGTATTGTGGCGAAAGGAATGTCTTCCTTCTGGTGAAGAAAGATGGCTTCTGGAGGGTGTATTTTTACCTGAACGACCTCGACGAGATACTCTCGCTTGAAGGGGAGGTGCTCGAAACCGAGATCCTTTTTCGAGGCAGTCTTGGCGAGCCCGCCGACGTAGTTGCTTATTTGGAACGATGCGGCTTCAGGCGCCATCTCGTTCGTGACCAATATGCCGGTATCTACAAGGACCTACTGACAGCCAAGGTTAACGATGACATTGTAATCCAGCCAGCTCCGACATTAGCAGGTGTGCAAGGAGCCTTCGACCTCTTCAACCAATCTTTCGACAAGTATAGTGGCGACTATGTCTCTCCCGAAGTCTATGAAGGACTGTTGGCGAGTGGCTCTGTTCTGCTCGCCTGGCACCGGCACGACGATGAGTCAAGGTTCGTGGGTGCGCTCCATCAGACTGTAGAGAACAATGTGGCGTGGATTTCGCACTTGTCTGTGAAGGATTCCGCTCGTGGTCGACATGTGGGGCAGGCTTTGCTCGATGCTTTCGTAGAACGAAACATGGTTACCGAAAAGTCCAGGTATATGCTTTGGGTACAGCATCAGAACACCGCCGCAGTAAGGCTATACGAGAAGAAAGGGTTCCGCTATCTTGGAAAATCCTCGCTCTCTCTCATCAAACTTTAGTCTGTTGACTCATCATATGTATAATCCTCAAGATAAACAGCGTATCTTTTTGTGGGATAACCTCAAGATTATTCTTATCCTGTTTGTAGTGATTCACCATGCCTCCATCCCATATGTGGTCATCAAGGGGCAACATTGGACCGAGGTCCTTTATATGATCATTATGCCATACACGATGTCCACATTTACCATTATCTCCGGTTATTGGTTCAAGGCGCGCTCCCTAAGTGTCCTCATCAAAAGGTATCTTTTCCCATGCTTGCTGTTTACCTTTATGATTCATGGTATCAGAACGTTTGGACCATATGCATTAGGTCTTAGATATTACAGGTGGAATTTGGACATCATGTGGTACTTGTGGGTGCTCTTTTTCTATTGTCTGATAACTCCTAGATTATTGAAATACAACTTGAATGTGTTACTGTCGGCATCGGTGCTGTCATCTCTTGCTGCTGGTTTTTTCCCCGTTATCGATGGATCCTTCTCGCTGGCAAGAATGATTGGCTTCTATCCGTTCTTCCTTCTGGGAATCAAGATGAGGCTTTCTGGCAAGGTCAATAACTGGGTAAATGGAGATAAAACGAAGCTATGGGCACGAATCATTTTTATAACTATAATGTTTCTATATGTAGCATTCTTCTTCTATCACCGCTATATTCATTTATTCATATCTTTTTCTCATAGTTATAATGCTGGCTGGCATGATATGATATACAGATTGTTCACTTATTTGGTATGTACGGTTCTTTCTGTCACTTTGATTGTTTCGATGCCAAACAAACTATATTGGTTTACCAAATATGGCAACCGCTCTATGACGCCTTATGTTCTTCACCCCTTTTTTCTATACCTTTTCAGTTGGAATCTTGCCATCCCCATCATGGATAAATGGTACGGCTATGTTTTCTACATAATCGTGATACCTGCTTTGAGTATGTTAACGGTTAACAGCAAGATTGACAGCTTTGTCAAGAAACTATCATCTTGATAATATAGTTTATATTGTTTTCGTTATAATTATCTGAAATTATTAAATTAAAGACACAATGGACAATTTGCATGAACTATTACAATGTGAGGGCGAATCTTCAATCCAATTCCTTAAAAGAAAGGCTTATTTTGTCAGGTTAATCCAGCATAGATTCGATTATTCCTCAAAATGTTTGAATGGCTTTTTGGATAGTGGTAATATCAAGCCTATCAACAATTCATTATTGAGTGATATAAAGTCGTTTTGGCATTCTTATCTTGGGGACAATATCGATATCATAGATTTTCGATGGTATGATGTCTTTAATTCAATAGAGGACAATAAGGATTTGGTAAAATACTATATGCCGAATGATTTTTACTATGCATTTATTGATGAATATTTTACAAATCCCCAACATTCTGCACCCTGTGATGACAAGAATCTCTATGATTTATTCTTCCCAGATGCAAACTTGCCCACTACACTTTTTAGAAAAGTAAGTCAATTCTATTTAAATGATAAGTACGAGATCCTTTCCGAGAAGGAAATCCTTAGTATTATCAAGGCACGCGAACGAGTAATTCTTAAACAAACTCGTTTTTCTTGTGGAGGTCAGGGTATTAAATTCTTAGAAACAAATCTGCCAGATGATGTTTTACTTGCTCAATTATCCTCAATTCAAGGTTCATTTATCTGTCAGGACATTGTAAGGCAGTATCACGAACTCAACAAACTCAATGATTCCAGTTTGAATACCATAAGGATTCAGACGCTGGTTCGGAATAATAAGGTGGATGTACATTCTCCATTGGTTCGAGTTGGCCAAAAAGGAGCCAAGACCGACAACTTGTCATATGGTGGTATAGTATGCGGCATCAATGAAGATGGCTCTTTAAAAGACAGGGTGTTAGATTTGAAATTGCAAAAATATGATTTTTCTCCACAAGGATATAAATTCTTGGATGTCAGGATTCCGAATTTTGAAAAATGTATACAACTTGTTTCAAAGTTAGCCGTACGTTTTTCCGACATTTCTAGATTAATGTCGTGGGATCTCGCCATCAATGAAGATGCTGATCCTGTCCTAATTGAAACGAATCTCACGTTCAGTGGTGTTGACGTGCATCAATTGGCCAATGGCCCTATCTATGGCAATCATCCTGAGCCTATTATTGAGGAAGTGATAAACAATAGTTATACCCTTCGAAAGTTCCTTCGACTTTGATCGCAATCCGAAAACGAAGAAGCACTATTTGGGACTTTCTCCAATAATTTCGACAAAATGATATAATAATTAATTAATCAATATATAAATGGAAAAATTATTAGAAATACTAAGGGACGTTCGTCCCGACGTGGATTTTGGGAACGAAACTGCTCTAATTGACGACGGTATTCTTGATTCGTTTGATGTGGTTTCAATTATTTCTGAATTAGACAATGAATTCGATGTTCAAGTGCGTATCAATGAACTTGATCCCGAGAACTTCAATTCTGCTGAGTCTATTTGGAACCTTGTTCAGGAATTGAAAGCTAAGAAGCAATAAAAATGGAGAAAAAGCAGTCTCATCAGGAACTAATTTATAACTACCCGCTTTATTCCATAAAACGTTTCCCCAGATTTATTCGTTATTGCAAGCCTACAGCCAAAGCAATAGCCAATAAGATTGGAGGGCGTAAATCTTGGTTGTCGATCCTTGCCGACATGATTTGGTGTGATATCCGCTACGGAGCCATGGATAGCAGGGATTATCTCTTGTTCAAGTTCTGGAAGAAAAGCGCCTTTGAGAGAAATACTTTTTTTACAAAAAGACGCTATTATCGACTTCTTAAATCATTCGATAAAGAAACATTCCTGCGTCTGGGCGACAAGGCTTTTCTATACAAAAAATATGCCGATTTTATTCATCGTGATTGGATGTTGGCCGATTCAGAAACAGATCAGCATCTGATTCGGGAATTTTTTGCAAGGCACGACCGTGTGCTGGTCAAACCATTGACTTCCGAGCAGGGGAAAGGCATTCATGTCGCTCATAGCAATTCATTGCAGGAAATTGATCAGATTATCGAAGGGTGCAGACTTAGTCCTGTATTGCTCGAAGAGGTGTGTGTCAACTGTAAGGAACTTGATCGCATCAATAGCAGTTCATTGAATACACTTCGTGTTTATACCATTGTAACCAAGGATGGCGATGTCCAGATTCCTAGTGTCAGTCTGCGTTGTGGATGTGGCAATACTGTTGTCGACAATTGGGGCTCTGGTGGCGTTGGCTATCCTGTCGATATTGAGAGCGGCATCATCTATGCACCAGGGGTAGATAAAAAAGGTAATACCCACATCTATCACCCTGGAACCGATATCGTTATGCCCGGATTCCGAATACCTCGTTTCAAGGAGGCTTGTGAGATGGCAAAGCAAGTCATTCGTTTGGATACCAAGGTAGCCTATGCTGGACATGACATCGCAATCCTTCCCGATCGTCTGGAAATGATTGAACTCAATTTTCCCGGTGGCCATGATTTCTTGCAAGCAGTAGACCTGGTCGGAAAGAACGAATTAATGCAGAATATAAAGGTAAACTGAGAATGGCAAACCTTCAGTTACAGATATGGAAAGGATTTTGGATTTAACAGGAAAGGTCATCATTATTACCGGTGCAGGCTCAGGTATAGGTCGTGAAACGGCAATACGTGCCAGCCAACTAGGCGCTAGGGTGGTGATGATCGACCTGGCTGAACAAGGTTTGAAGGAGACATTCGACTCCTTGGATGGTGACGGACACTGTTATTATGTGGCCGACTTGACAGTCCCTGATACTGTCGGTACTATCATAAAGGATACGGTGGCTAAAGCCGGCGGCATGATACATGGTCTTGTGCATTGTGCAGGTATTAGCAGTCGCAAACCCTTGAATGTCCTTACAAAAGAGGGTTTTGGCAAGGTGATGGATGTCAATTTCTATGCCTTCGTCGAATTGGTGCGACAGGCATGCAAGAAAAAGCATTTTGCCGAAGGCGGTAGCGTGGTTGTCATGTCCTCCATTTCCAGCATTCGGGGGTATAAGGCCAAAACCGAATACTGTGTGAGTAAAGCCGCTGTCGATGCCTTTGTCCGCTGCATGGCTCTCGAGTTGGCCGATAGAAGGGTCCGTATCAATTCTGTAATGGCCGCTGCTGTCAACACGCCTATGGCGCAGAAGGCTCGCGAAATGAATGCATCCGTAGGAGCCTCTGAATTTAGTGCTCCTTTGGGTCTGACCGAACCTTTTGAAGTAGCCAATACGATAATATTCTTGCTGAGCGATGCTACTCGAACAATAACCGGCACCAGCATCCTGATTGATGGAGGTGCCTGTGTATAATATATTTTAAATTTATAAAATTATGAAACAAGAAGAAAAAATTGCAATGTTGGAGGACATACTCGAACTGGATGGTGGCACTCTGAAGCCCGAAACTGTTTTGGCTGATATCGAAGAGTATGATTCTATGGCCAAGTTGTCGCTCATTGTCCTGATGGACGACGAATTTGGCAAGAAACTTACTGGCGAACAGATTCGTGAGTTCAAAACAGTTCAGGATATCCTTGATTTCATGGATTAAAAGGGATTGTTAGGCATAAAAATACATTTATCGTCGAATCAAGATTACTCCAGTAGCATAGAACTGTTGAACAGTAGTTCTTAAATTAAAGGGGCTCGTATATTTCCTATACGAGCCCTATTTTGTAT